>Ga0265301_10004684_pt1 | contig 13738 bp, 6 predicted proteins | sample AusTroGonzalo_MG_2_FD_193488 | JGI IMG/M metagenome (GOLD analysis project Ga0265301, IMG submission 193488) | Bovine rumen microbial communities from tropical cattle in Woodstock, Queensland, Australia - Gonzalo_04 | ecosystem: Host-associated > Mammals > Digestive system > Stomach > Rumen ...
CAATCGTGTCAAGATCCTTTCGAGCGGCCGATTTGTGCTGGCTGGCGGAACGGGTTGGAAGAAAGGCACATTTCCCGTCGAGGGAGATTTTTTCAAGACATATTCGACGGTATTTATGCTCCACACTGAGCCTATGCAGGAGGCGGGTTTGCCTCTTTGGGCTCTGTTGGTTGGCATTCTCGTCGTTGGGGTGGGAGTGCTGCTGTTTGTTGGTGCATTGCGAAGGAAGGGCCGGGAGCCTGAAGCATCCGGCGTCCCTTCTGCGGCAGAGGAGAGCAAGGATCCCCGCAACCTGGTGGAGGATATTTCGACCCTCATCGAGGAGAAAGAGCTCTTCCGCCGCAAGAATCTTCGCATCACCGACGTGGCTTCCGAACTTGCCACCAACAAAACCTACGTCAGCGTCCTGCTGAACAATCTGTCGGGCGAAAGCTTTTCGAAGATGATTACGCGCTACCGCATCGACTACGCCAAGAAGTTGCTGCGCGAACATCCCGACATGCTGCTCGACGAGGTGGCTGACGAGTCCGGCTTCTCTTCCTACACCACCTTCTTCCGCAGCTTCAAAACCGCCACCGGCCTCTCTCCCCAGGAGTGGAAGCGTCAGCAGTAGCACCCCGCTTTCACCCGCCTTCCTCAAAAAAACGTTGCAACTTTCGCTTTTGCACAGCCTCAGTTCAATCCTGAGGATATGGCAAAGATGCGCGCTGACCGCATCGACTACAAAAATATGTACGGTGTAAACGTAACCCACCTGGAGTTCCAGAAATAACGGATGGTACTATGCCCGGCTTTAAGGGCCGGGGATGTAGTACTCAAAATTGAAGAAATCATCTTCTTGCCCCATGGCGTTCTTGAATAGATTTTGCCGCTCGTTTGTAGCATCTATATTGACCGTTTGGTCAGAGTTCAAGACAGCGGGATAACAGAGTGTAACATGTTTTTTGTTGATGTTATTGAAGGCATCGCTCTCCACGACAGGCGGATTCTCACCCCTGAAATGTACCTTCAACACAGAAACCGAGGCTTGGGCTTGGAAATCCTTTTGACCGATGTGAGTGAGCGTAGAAGGCAGTTTTACTTCATACAATCGCACCGCCTCTTCCCCTTCCTGGACGTCAAAGAGATAATCAGCCAGCTTCTTGACACCCATGTTTTCAGGGATGTCAAAGGTCGTTTGAACCGTTCCTAAGGCAAATGCACACATGGTCGTGTCGATGCACAGGCCAAGCTTGTCAGGGGTAACCCGGAGCGCGTTCGTGCCCGTCTTCGTCGGCCCGTTGAATTCCTTCAACCAGAAGCAATGGACGAATGCATCCTCGGCCAGTGAATCCACATAGGCCGTTGCCGTCTCGAGATTCGTCCCCGACATCGCAAACGTCACGGACTCGATTGTTGAATACTCGAAGGCATGATTGCGTATCGTTTTCACCGATGAAGGTATCGTGATATTCTTTAATTTCGAATTGTAGAAGGCCTTGCTGCCGATGGTAGTTACGTCGTCCGGAATCGTGAACTTTGTGGCCGGTTCGACGACTTTGAGCAGTTGTCCATTGTATACCAAGGCCTTTTGGCCAACAGTGAACGCGCCATTGAGGGTATCGAGCTTGGGGCATTCAGTGAACGGGCCGTTAACATCCCCATATCCGCCACCAATCGTCTTGATGGTTGAAGGTATGTTGATGACTGTAAGATTCTTCCAGTTGTGGAAACTTCCTGCCGGAATGTCGGTGATGCCAGTGAAATACTCGAATTCTTTGAAAGTGGTATAATCCGATCCAGTCGTCAGATTATCACCGAACATATCTTCCAAAGAATGGACTAGATTGACTTCGGCAATGGTAATAACGGTATCCCTGTTGATATTAACCTTATCATTCGCCACCAGCATCGCTTCCAGGTTCGGATCCCTGAATTTGAGGCGAGCCGAATTCTGCTGGTCAATGTAGAAAACGATAGAATGAGATTCATGCGTAAGCGTCTCATTTATGGATACAGATGTCTTGCGGAGTTTATGTCCATAATTGGTGTCAACATTGATCATAATGTACTTATCATCACCTTTGTCTCCGGTGCTGACAATCTTAAACCAATTTTTGGCTGTGTCAGGAACAGACACAGTGCAAGGCACGTTGGCTCGATACAGCAATTCCACTTCACCTCCTTCATACGCGAAATTATGTGTTGCATCAGAAATCAGTTCCATGATCAGTTCTTTGTAATAGAATGTCTGTGTGCTGGAACGCGAACCGTCTGTGATCGTAATCTGCACGGCCATGTTATCACCGACTATATCACCGGTTGTCAGAATGATATTTCCGGAAGATGGATTATCGAAATGAAGAATACTGCCAAAGCCCTGTTCTTGTGGAGAAGTGACACTGAGTTCGTAAGAGTCTTTCGCCTGCACAAAGAACGGAATGGATAATTGATCATTCGACATGATCCATATTTTGTTTCCCTCTATGCTCGATGAGGATAGTGTAAGGACGGGCGCTCCTGGTCCAACGTCCTCAATGGCCTCTGCTATGGCCGTCAAGATGGCGCTGTAGTCCTTCTGGTTCACAGTTTTTATAGCATCGACAATTTGTGCGAGACTTTCGTAAATCTGATTATCCAGCGTGGTGCCGATGGAGCGTATTAAGGCTAGCACATTGTCTGCTGCAGCTGTAGCATTTGGGTCAGAGCCGGCAAGGCTCGTTCTCAGCGACTGCACGGCCGTGAGCATGAGCTCGAGAGCGTCGTTGGCATTGGCCAGGCTGTCGGCAAGTACAAGCTGGATGGTCTCCAATTTTGTGCACAGTCCCGATGTCTGGAGATTCATGGCGGTTTTGATGGCGTCAAGTTTCTCTTCTGCCGTTCCGGATAGAGCAGCGATGGCGTCCTTAATCAGTCCCGTCTGCAAGCTGTCGGCCGTAAAACCTTCGCTTACCGCGGTTTCAATGAGGCCCAGCTTGGACGAGAGGGTAGAGGACTGGCTTGCTATCGCGTCCAGGATAGCGTCAAGTTTTGTATCGGCAGAATCGCCCAATCCCTCGATGGCTTGCGCAATAAGGTCCGACTGCGAATCATAGTCGGCGAAACCGCCGGCTACGGCAGCTTCGATGAGCCCAAGTTTGGTCCCCAGACTCAACTGACGATTCTGGACAGCCTGCTGAACGGCAGCCAGCTTGGTCTCCGCAGTGCCGTTAAGTGTGGTAATGGCCTTATTTAGGAGTGAAAGCGCCTCTTTTGAGTCCGCAAATCCATTCTTGACGGCAGTTTCAATCAGACCTAGTTTTGCACCCAGGCCAGCAAACTGTCCAGTTATAGCCGCTTCAATGGCAGCGAGTTTATCTTCTATCGTACCCTCCAGAGTTTCAAAGGCTTGCTGCAGGAGCTGCTGTTCGGCTTCCGGGGTTGCCAGTCCCTCTTTCACGGCTGTCTCGATGAGTGCCAGCTTGGCTGACAGACTGGCCGTCTGACCCTTAACCGCCGTTTCGATGGCGGCGAGTTTCTCCTCTGCCGTACCGACAATGGAAGAAAGAGCCTCCTCAAAAAGAGCCTGCTGAGCATCAGAGTCAGCAAAACCGTCGGTTACTGCTGCCTCGATAAGACCCAGCTTTGTCTCCAGACTCAAGGTCTGGCTAATTACTGCCTGCACAATGGCCGCCAGTTTCTCTTCTGCCGTGCCGTCAAGCGAAGAGACGGCCTGCAGCAGCAACCGTTGTGCAACTGTATGGTCAGAAAAACCGTTGGTCACAACTTTTTCGAGCTGAGACAGGGCTTCTGACAAAGACAGGCTGCCGCTTTTGATCGCCTCGGCGATCCCCTGATAGTCCGACGATAAGTTGATATCGACCGCGAGATCCGACTTAGAATTGTCGCAAGCCGTGAAGACCAGTGGCGAGATGGTCATCATCCACAACAGGACACCGAGCAGACCCGCAGGAAATAATCTATGGTTATTCTTATGCATACTCCTTTAGTTGGTAGAAACCTTATTTTTGAGATCTTCGATGGCTTGTTGTATAGTCTTGAGGATTTCGTTGTAGTTCTGACCCTGGATGGCAGCCAGGAGGTCAGTAAGGGCTTTGCTTATGGCGCCGTCGGCGCTCAGCTGCGTGGCAATTGAGTCTATGACCGCTATCAGGCTGCTGGTAACTGACGGGTCGCCAATACTTGCAGACAGTGCGGAAACAGCCGTTTTCAGCTGCCCAAGGGCACTTGCTTCATCGACCAGACCACTCTCCAATTCCGCCACGATAAGTCCCAGCTTCGTGGTCAGGCTGTCCGTGGCGCGCATCAATGCAGTGTCGATAGCAGCGAGTTTCTCGTCCATTGTGCCGTCCAGTGAAGCGAGAGCTTGCTGGATAAGTCCCTGTTTCTGCTGGCTGGCAGCAAGGCCATCCCGGATGGCTGTTTCAATAAGTGCCAGCTTGGACGACAGTGTTGTCCCCTGGCTTCCGATGGCTTCTTTAATGGCTGCGAGCTTGGTTTCTGCAGTGCCGTCCAATGCATCGACGGCATCGTCCATCAGCTGTTGCTGTTCCAGTGTGCCGGCGAATCCGTCAGCTACCGCGGCTTCAATGAGCCCCAACTTGGTTTCCAGGGCTATGGTCTTGCTTTTTACAGCCGTTTCAACTGCCGAAAACTTATCAGCAGCGCTTCCGTCAAGAGTTGCAGCCGCTTTTTGTATCAGTGAAATAGTCCCAGCGTAGTCGGTCAGGCCTTTGGTGAGGGCGGCATCTATCAGGCCGAGCTTTGTACAGAGGCTTGTGACCTGGCTCCCTATGGCCGTTTCAATGGCCTTCAGTTTTTCCTCCAGCGTTCCGGTGAGCGTCTCAAGGGCCGTGACAATCAAATCTTGCCCCGAAGGCCCGTCAACCAGAGATTCCTTGATGGCGGATTCGATCAGGGCAAGCTTGGTCTCCAGGCTCACTGTCTGACCTTTCAGGGAAGCTTCAACGGCAGCGAGCACTTCTTCCATGGTGCCGTCCAGCGACTCTATGGCAATCTGGATAAGCGCCAGCTGTGCTTTTCTGTCGGCCAGGCCTTCTTTGATCGCAGCTTCAACCAGACCGAGTTTGAGCTCCAGACAGGCCGTCTTGTTTTTCAGAGCCGTCTCGACAGCAGAAAGTTTCTCAGCGAGCGTTCCACAAAGGGTAGAAACGGCCTGCTGAAGCATCTGTTGAGCTTCTGCATTGTCTGCAAAACCGCTGCTCAATGCATTCTGAATGAGTTGCAATTTCTCAGACAAAGACTTGTCCATGTTGTCTATCGCCGCAACAATCTCGCTATGGTTCTGTTGCAGGGAGATATCGATATCCATATGGGCGTTTTCGCAGGCCGAAAAGGTCAGGGGCAGCAGCCATATCAGTGCCCCGAGTAAGCCTGGAAGTATTATTCTATTGTTTTTCGTATGCATAAGCATGATTATCTTTCTATTCTGAAACGGGACGGATTGTTAATCCCCATGAGCGCATTGATGAATCCATACTATACGTTCTATACGTGGAGTCGTTCTTGTCGGCCAAAAGGAGCAGCATAGAGCCATTGTTATATATTCCGTTTTGCAATGCGGAAGACCAATAAGCCCCAATGTAGAGGTTGCGGGTGTCTTGAAGGATCTCTGTAATAAGTATTTCTGAAAACCTGATGTAAGCAACAGGGAGGAATAGCTGGTTTCCTTCATATCCTGTGACCTTGCTGGTAACGATTACACCTATCACACCGCTCCCCTGGTAACTTTCAGTCCATTCCCAGGTGCAATTATCCGTGTTAAGCAGCCATTCCCACTCGGCTTTCGTCGGCATGCGCCAAGAACTTTTCCAATTTGCCCGGGCGGCGTCATCTTCAATGTCCAGGACTGTTTTCTTTCCCTCTCCGTATATGTCAGTTTCATTATCGAAATACGACGATAGTGAATAACCATACTCTTTTCCGCTTTTCCATGATGAACAGGGATTGTCATACGCGTGTCCGGGCTCGTAATATGGCGCAGTCTCTCCCCATGCAAAGTAGTCGCCATACTCATACGGAGCAGTGGCGCCCAAGTTCATCGTCGCCCACTTCAGGCCATCGCCCATCTCCACGTATTCGTGTCCGTTGAGGGTCTTGGTCTTGAGACTCTCGACAGCCTTTTGGATAGCCGCTAGAACGCTACTGTAATCGGGCTGGCCGCTTATGGCATTGAGTATGCTGGTAATGGCCGCGGAAACTTTGCTGCTGAGTGCAGTGTCGATCGAGTCAAGTTCCGCCACGATGGCGTCCACGCCATCCTGTAGCGAAGTACTTAGCGCCGTCCCGATCAGGCCGAGTGCCTCGTTGGCACTGGCCAGACTGTCCTGCAGGGCCGCCTGGATAAGTTCAAGTTTTGTACTGAGGCTGTCGGTCTGGTTGGCTATCGCCGTGCTGATGGCCGCAAGCTTGTCATTGACATTGCCGTTCAAGGATGCCAGTGCGGTCTTGATGAGAGCTGCTTTTGCGTTGCTGTCTGCGAAGCCTTCTTTCACTGCCGTCTCTATCAGATCCAGTTTGGCTGAGAGTGTTGTGCTCTGGCTTGAGATCGCGGTGGTGATGGCTGCAAGCTTCTCCTCTGCCGTTCCCTTCAGCGCCAGCACGGCTTGATGCAGCAACTCCTGCTGCGCTTCGCTGTCTGCAAATCCGCCCGATACGGCGGCTTCGATAAGCGCGAGTTTAATCTCAAGGGCTGAGGTCTGGTCTTGTACAGCCTTTTTTATGGCCTCCTGTTTCTCTTCAACCGTACCGGTCAGCGCAGCCAAAGCCTGGTTCATCAATTTCAAAACATTGTTTGAATCAGCCAGCCGGTTCTTGACGGCTGTTTCAATCAGGTCCAGCTTGGCCGACAGGGAGGCAGCACTGCTCTCCATCGCCTTTTCAATGGCCTCCAGGCGTTCTGTCATCGTGCCTGAAAGTGTCTGTACGGCCTGAAGCAGCAGCTCCCTCATCGCAATCTCATCGGCCAGACCTTCTTTTACGGCCGCTTCTATCAATGCCAGTTTCATCTCAAGACTGGCCGTCTTGCTGTTGATGGCGTTTTCCACTGAGGCCAGCTTCTCAGTCACAGATTCTCCCAGCGATTCGAGGGCTTTCTGAATGAGGGCTTGTTGATCCGCCTCGTTAGCAAATCCAGCCGCTACTGCCGCCTCAATCAGGCCGAGTTTGGTCTCCAAGTCAGCAGTCTGGCTGCTCACTGCGGCTTCAACAGCCGCAAGTTTCTGCGCCAGAGTGCCGGAAAGCGACGAGATGGCCTGCCGGAGCAGATCCTGTGCAGCCTGTTCGTCGGCGAAGCCACTTGCTACCGCAGCTTCTATGAGCTGCAGCTTTTCTGCCAGCGAGCGGTTCGCGCTGCTTACCGCCTCGATGATGCTGTTATAATCCGATTTGACGGTTATGCTGATGTCCGGCCGCATATTGTCGCATGCAGTGAAAGACAGCAGTGCCACCGGTACGAACCACAACAAGGCACCAAGAACGCTTGCCTGAAAGATTCTTATTTTATAGGTACGCATAATCATCGATATTAATTATAAGAACGACTCGAGGGTCTGCTGGATAGACTGGAGGATTGCGGTGTAGTCTTTCTGACTCAGAATTTCCTGGAAAATAGCAGAGAGTGCGGGGGCTAACTTGTCATTCATCGTCGTTTTTAAGGTGTCGAGCGCATTGATTACGCTGTTCACGCCAGACTCTGTGCTGCCAAGGGTTTCCGCCAGTGACTGGAGGGCTGCTTCAATAAGCCCGATGGTAGTCGTTTCATTGGAAAGGCCCTGGCTGAAGGCCGTCTCGATCAGCGCCAGTTTGGCCCAAAGGGACGATGTCTGGCTGCTGACTGCCGATGCAATGGCCGCAAGCTTGGCCGATGCATCGCCGTCAAGAGATTTGACGGCATCCTCTATAAGCTCATGAGCCGCCACCAGATCTGTAAAGCCCTTTTTGACAGCGGCATCAATCAGTCCCAGTTTGGTATCCAGTGCCGTCTGCTGGTTTGCTATGGCTGTAGAAATAGCTTGCAATTTGGTGTCAAGCGTGCCGTCCAGCGCTTCTAAAGCTTGCTGGATCAGATCGTCTTGCTGTAAGATATCAGCAAGGCCTTGCTTGACAGCAGCTTCAATAAGGGCCAGCTTGCTCTCCAGGCCGGTTGTTTCGCTTTTTATCGCAGATTCCAGCCCCGCAAGCCTTTTAGCTAGCGTGCCGTCCAGCGCTTTAAGGGCTTCTTCAATGAGCAAAAGGGTTGTCTGGTTATCGGCCAGACCCTGGGAGACGGACTTCTCGATAAGGCCAAGTTTTGTTTCCAGACTGACGGTCAGGCTTTTTACCGCCGCTTCTATGAGCGCGAGTTTCTGATCCAGAGTGCCATGCAGCGATTCAACTGCGGCAAGGATGAGCTCCTGTTGTGAAGAAGCGTCGGCCAGGCCGTTAGAAATTGCTGCCTCGATGAGTCCCAGTTTGGTTTCCAGACTGGCCGTCTGGCTTTCTATCGCCGCCTCGATTAGCGAGAGTTTCTCAGCCGCGGTTCCGGACAGCGATTGCAAAGCGATTTGAAGGAGCTTCTGTTGTGCGGCGACATCGGCAAATCCACCTGTTACCGCCGCTTCAATGAGCCCTAGTTTTATCTCCAGGCTGGCGGTCTGGCTCTTGATTGCCGTCTCTATGGAAGCGAGTTTATCGGCAGCAGTGCCTGAGAGCGACTCGATGGCCTGTCTCAGCAGATCGCAAGCCTGTCGGCTGTCGGCAAACCCCTCCGACAGAGCAGCCTCGATTAGCGCCATCTTTGTCGTCAATGTCTGGTTAGCGCTCTGGATAGCTTCGATGATCTGGCTGTAATCCTGGTCCATCGTGACTGAGACCTTCACGGGATCAGCGTCGCATGCAGTCAATGCCAGCGGCGCGACCGGCACCAGCCACATCAGGACGCCTAGGAGGCCCGCCGGGAAGATTCGTATGTTTTTCGTATGCATAATCACCTTATTTTAGTCGGAGACAGGGCGGACAGGCAAGCCTGTAGTACGATCGTAACCAACAATATTACCAATGGAACCATTAGCAAGCTTGATATCATTGAATGATAAAGTATCAGCAAAATCAGAAAAAAGCATAATAGCCGACCAATAGTATCCAATGCTGCCGTCATAGATTTTATAGTCCCAGCTATAAAATCCCGCGGCGGGGAAGAAGATCTGATTGCCTTCATAGCCGGGAACGACACTCGTCACGATCGCCCCTTTCACGCCGGTTCCCCGATAATTGTCCGTCCACTCCCAGATACAGTTCGTATTGTCCAACAACCAGGAATATTCCGTGTTCGTCGGCATCCGCCAAGTGCTGCCCCAGTTTACCCTGGCGGCGTCGTCTGTGAGGTCAAGCTTCGTCTTCTTTGAATCGTATACCGAAAAGTTAATATCAAAATAGTTAGATGATGTGTATGATGCCTTTGTGCTCGTCTCGCCCCAGGCGAAGTAGTCGCCATATCCTTCCGGGGTCGTGGCGCCCACGTTGCAGGTGGCCCATTTCAAGCCGTCGCCCATTTCCACATATTCATGGCCGTTGATGATATGCTCCTCAAGTTGATAAAGGGCCCATTTGATGGACCGAAGGATTGTAATATAGTCTGTCTGCTCATGAATCTCCTGGAAGATGCCCGTAAGGGCGGCCGTCACCTTTTCATTCAGCGTCGTGTCAATGCTGCTGAGTGCCGTCAAGACATCGCTCAGTTCATCTTTCAGAGATGTGCTGAGTGTTTGACCGATCTGGCTGAGAGCAGTCTTTTCGTCTGAAAGGCCGGCTTTCAACGCCGTCTCGATGAGTCCCAGTTTAGTCCATAGCGCCAGCGTCTGGCTGCACACAGCCTTGTTTATGTCTGAAAGATTTTCTGCCAGCGTGCCGTCCAATGCTTCTACGGCTTGCTGTATCAACACCTTCGCATCCTTATCGTCGGCCATTCCTTCTTCTACTGCTATTCCAATCAGTTCCAGTTTGGAGGACAAGCTTGTTGTCTGGCTATTAATCGCCGCTTCGATCAGCGCCAGCTGCTCTGCCAGCGTGCCGTCCAGCGATTCTATTGCACTTTTCAGCAATTGTTGCTGAGCCACATCATCGGCCAGGCCGGCCTTTACGGCGGCATCTATGAGCCCCAGTTTGGTTTCAAGACCGCTGGTCTGGCTCCGAACAGCAGCCGCAACGGCTCCCAGCTTCTGACTCATCGTGCCGTCCAGCTTTTTAACCGCCTGCAGCAGCAGATCCATGGCTTCATTCACATCGGCGAGCCTGTTGTCAAGGGCCAGTTCAACCAGGGCAAGCGCTGCGGACAGGCTTGTGTTCTGGCTCTCCACTGCCTTTTCAATGGCCTGAAGGCGTTCCGAGGCAGTGCCGATGAGCGCATATACCGCCTGCTGCAACAGTTCAATTTCTGACGTTTCATCTGTCAGACCTTCTTTGACAGCAGTTTCTATAAGGGCGAGTTTAGATTCCAGACTGGCCGTCTGGCTCTTCATTGCCGACTCTATGGCTGCAAATCTCTCTTCCGTCGTCCCCTTAAGCGACTGGAGGGCTGAAAGAATTAACGCCTGCTGCGCTGCGGCATCGGCAAAACCACCTGTTACAGCCGCTTCAATGAGCGCCAGTTTTATCTCCAAACTGGCTGTCTGACTCTTAACAGCAGCTTCAATCTGGTCAAATTTCTCTTCCATGGTGCCCGTGAGGGTAGACAGAGCCTGCGAGAGCATCTGTCCGGCCTCCTCGCTGTCGGCGAAGCCCTGAGACAATGCTGTCTCTACCAGCGACAGTTTCTCAGTGAGGGACTGATTGGTCCTGCTGAGGGCTTCCAGGATCTGGCTGTAGTCCGCCACCATGGTAATGTTGATTGTTGCCGGCTCCTGTTGGCAGGAGATGAGTGCCGCCGGGGCCAGGGGCAGGAGCAACAACCAGACACATAGCATGCCTGCCGGAAGGAATCGTCTGCTTGCTTTCATATTCTTCATGCTGTCAGAAATCAAGTCGAAGACCCAGAGTCGCGAAGAGCTGGGTATTGGGGGCTAAAGTGTTTTTCGAGAGGATAAAGCGGGATGTGGCACCAACGCAAAGAGCTGTCTTGGGAAGAATCTTACATTCCAGTGACACACTTGCAGGAATGAACGGTGCGGCATAGTTGTGCATCTCGTTCTTGCCGTTGACTGACACAGTGCTGGTCCAGTTGTCGGAGCGCATCTCGTTGCGCACCGAAAGGGCCCAGGTGTTGCCGTCGGCGAAGAGGCAGCCGAAGCCCGTGCCGATATATAACGACAACAGGCCGCCAGCGGGCAGCACGTCATATTCTGCAGTAGCGCCCAAGGCGTGGAAACGCATCTTGAAGTCTTTATAGACCGTCCCTTCGACACTGCCCGGCAGTACACTGCCGGCAATCGGCTCCAGTGTGCCGTTGAGCTGCTCGCGCACCATCTGGGAATAATCGTAGCCCAGGCATACCCGCATTCGAGGCATGACCTCCATGGCCACGCTGGCTCCCAGGGCCGGCTGCAGGACGTTCGCTTCGTTCGCGCCCACATTCTTGAAACCGCTGCCGAAATTCCATGCGGCGCCGCCCGAAAGGCGGACACTGATGAGGTCTTGCGCTGCTGCGCTGCTGCCGCCAAGCGGCAATACCAGCAACAGGAAGGCCAGGATGGCAGGCAGGATTGTTATTTGCTGTTTCATATCGTTATTCGTTATTATTATGCATGATGGAAAGATCAATCAGAATGAGACAGGACGGACGGAAGCCCCTCTATAACGGAAGGCTGGCCCAGGATTCATTACTCCAATAGCCGTACCCTCATTAAATTGAGACATTGCAACCATCGTTGCCATCTGGCTGGTTCTCACCAGATTCTCGCCATTGGCATCATCACACCACGAGGAAGACCAGACAAGGGCTTTATTTTCTATTTTAATAGCTTTTCGCTCGATACATCCCGCAGTAGGGAAAAAGATGGTACGGTCCGTGTAGCCGGCAATCGTGCTTTTTACGATGAGCCCCGGCACGCCAGTCCCTTGGTAATTCTCCGTCCATGTAAAGGTGCAATTCGTCTCCATCCATTTCCATTCCTCATATGTCGGCATGCGCCAGGTGCCGCCCCAGTTCACCGCGGCGGCGTCATCTTCAGGTTCAAGCAACGTCTTGAGCCCGTATTCGTAGTAGCCGTATTTAACGAAGGTTGTTGAGTCTCCACTCGGATTGTCGGAATAGGAAGACCAGCAATACCCATCATCCTTATTCTCTTTCCAATACAGCGGATCCAGTCCTTCATAGTACGGCTCCGTTTCTCCCCAGGCGAAATAATCGCCCTTGTCCCAAGGATTATTGGCCCCGACATTGCAGGTTGCCCATTTCAGGCCATTGCCCAAATCCACGAATTCGTGGCCGTTGATTTTGCCGGCGAGCAACTCGAGTGTATGCGTGATGGCTGAAAGGATGGCGCTGTATCCGGTCTGGTTCTGAATAGCAGAAAGGATGTCGGCAATGGCTTTGCCTACGTTGCCGGTCGGCAACAGCATCGCATCGATGGCGGCCAGCACTCCCGCTACTCCGTCTACGCTTCCCTGAAGGGAAGAAATTGCAGTCTTGACAAGGCTGATGGCTGTCGCCTTGTCGGTAAGGCCTGTGGCCAGTGCGGAGTTCACAAGTTGCAGTTTTGTGGTGAGGCTGTCAGCCTGGTTTGTCATAGCCGTTTCTATGGCTTCAAGCTTTTCTTTCGCAGTGCCGTCAAGCGCCTTGAGTGCGGCCTCGATAAGCTCCTGTTTCTGCTGGTTGTTTGTCAGGCCTTCCTGGATGGATGCTTCAATGAGACCCAGCTTGGAGGAAAGCGCAGTGACTTTGCTTTCTACCGCGCTGATGATGGCTGCGAGCTTTTCTTCTGCGGTGCCGCTCAGCGACTGTACCGCCTGAAGCAGCAGTTTCTGCTTTTCCTCATCTCCCGCAAACCCACCATTAACTGCCGCCTCGATGAGCCCAAGCTTGGTTTCCAAAGCGGAAGTCTGGCTGGTTATGGCAGCTCTGATGGCCTTCAGTTTATCATCAATGGTGCCGCCCAGGCTTTGAACGGCCTTTTCTATCAGTGCCAGCGCCTCGTTGTTCTGGAGAAGTTTTTCCCCTGCAGCCGCTTCGATCAACGCAAGCTTGGTCTCCAGGCTGGAAGTCTGTTTGTCCATAGCCTGCGCAATGGCGTCCAGGCGCTCTGACAAATCTCCGGTGAGAGCCCCAATTGCTTGTTGCAGCAACTCCTGCTGGCCATGGCTGTCTACCATCCCTTCTTTCAGGGCAGCCTCCAACAGTGCAAGTTTCGTTTCCAGACCGGCTGTCTGGCTCTTCACCGCCGCCTCTATGGTTGCCAGTTTCACTTCCAGGGTGCCGGACAGGGATTCAATGGCTTGTTGGATAAGCGCCTGTTGAGCGAGAGCGTCTGCAATGCCGGCAGAAAAGGCCTCTTCTATGAGTCCGAGTTTCATTTCCAGGCTGGCAGCCTGGCTGCTTATCGCCGCTTCAATGGCTGCCAGTTTCTCTTCCAGAGTGCCGGACAGCGAAGTAACTGCCTGAAGCAGCAGTTCCTGCGCCTGTGTGCCATCAGCGAAGCCCCGGCTTATCGCCGTTTCGATGAGACCAAGTTTTTCGGTAAGCGACTTGTTGGTGCTGTTGATCGTCTCGATGAGTTTCGAGTAATCAGAATTTACCGTAATATCGATTTCAGGATCACCGTTGGTG
>Ga0265301_10004685_pt1 | contig 13736 bp, 2 predicted proteins | sample AusTroGonzalo_MG_2_FD_193488 | JGI IMG/M metagenome (GOLD analysis project Ga0265301, IMG submission 193488) | Bovine rumen microbial communities from tropical cattle in Woodstock, Queensland, Australia - Gonzalo_04 | ecosystem: Host-associated > Mammals > Digestive system > Stomach > Rumen ...
TCGGCGGTCTTTTCGGGGCGGTTCAGGTAGCCACGACTCACTTGCGGCCCGGTGACCCACAACTCACCCATGGCACCGACAGGAAGCCTGTTGAACTGCTTGTCAACGATATAGAGTTTCAGATTGTCTAACGGCTTGCCGATGGGGATGTCCAGCTCGTAATCCTTCACCCAGTAATTCGTGGTGAAAATGGTGCATTCTGTCGGGCCGTAGCCGTTGTACATCTTGTAGTTCGTCGGCGGGTTGAGCGCCGAGAGTTTCTCGCCACCCACAGCGAAGCAACGCAACGAATGATTCTCGACATTGGTCGCGAACTGGTAGCCCACCTGCGTAGTGATGAACGAATGTGTGATACCTTGTTGGTTGAAGTAGTCGTTCAAGTCGGGCAGGTTGAGACGGATGTCCTCGCCGATGATATAGACGCAGGCGCCGCAAGTCAGTGCCGGATACATGTCCATCATGCAGGCATCGAAGCCGTAGCTGGCGTAGGCGGCCACCTTGTCGTTGGAAGTCAGGCCATAGTGTCTTTGATACCAGTGGCAGAAAGCCACAAGGTTGCCGTGTTCCAACTGGCAGCCCTTGGGCGTGCCCGTCGAACCACTTGTATAGAGCATGATGAAGAGACTCGAAGGCGTGATGTCGGCCTTTACAGGTTCAGCCGCAGGCAGCGTGTCGATGTCTTTCGTCAGCAGCACTTCTCCTTGGTATTCATCCACGATGGGGCGCAATTCTTCATCGGCAATCAGCAGCTTGGCGTTGGCATCCTTCATCATGAAGTTCAGACGCTCGGCGGGATAGCTCGGGTCTAAGGGCTGGTAGGCGCAACCGGCCTTCAGCACGCCCAACGAGGCAATGGCCATCCACTCGCAGCGTGGGATGAGTACCGAGACCACATCCTCGTTGCCAAGGCATTGTTTCACAAGGTAACTGGCGATACGCTCCGAAATGGCATCCACTTCCTTGTAAGTAAAGTGCTTGTCATGGTACACCACCGCCATATTGTCGGGTGTTTCGGCCACTTGCTTGCGGAACAGCGAGATGATGGTCTGGGTGTCGTCGTAAGGCACGTCGGTCTGGTTGAAACTGTCGAGGATGGAAGTCTGATCGGCATCCAAGAGCGACACTTGCTGCAACTTCATCTCCGGCTGGCGGATGAACGCCTTCGCAGCATTGCAAATCGACTTGGCCAAAGTCTGCATCAGTTCGTGGCTGTAACGGCCATTGTCGTATTCCACACACACGCTCGGTTTGCCAGCCTTGTCGTTCATGATATAGAATGCGATACGGAACTTCGGCACGTCTGACTCCATACTCTCAATGGCAATCGTCTGGCCTTTGAACTTATGCTCATCAATAACGCCCATCTGATAGGCAAACATGATTTCGGCGGAGAGGTCATAGTCGGCAGCGATTTGCGCGAAAGGATATTTCTCATGCCGCAGCGTCTCATCGAATTGTTTGCTGGTTTCGTCAAGGAACTCAAGCACAGTCTGTTCGCCGATGGTGGAACTCAATGCCAGTGTGTTGACGAACATGCCGGTAGTGTTGCTGATGCGCAGGTCAGAACGCCCGTTGCTGATGGTGGTGATGCACAATTGCTCGTTGTTGGTGAAACGCGACAATGCGTAGAAGGTAGCAGCGAGGGTGAGATGCGCCGGCGTGATGTTATGCTGACGGCAGAAGTTCTCAATGGCTTCGAAATCCAACGGACTCGACAAGGCCTCGATGACGCCTTGCTCTTTGGGGTTGGTCAGGTCTGACGGAACTTCGGTCACGCCTTCCACCTTGCCGAGACGTTCTTGGAAGAAGTCCTTGGCGGCAGTGTGTTCGGGGCTGCTCTCAGCGGCTTTCTCTGCGGCCACGAAATCAGCATAGGTGAAGGATTCTGGTTCAATGTCATGACCGTTGAGCAAGTCGAAGAGTTGTGTCAAGAACAGGTCGAAGGAGCCGCCGTCCATGACGAGGTGATGGAAGTCGAGCAAAAGATAGACCCATTGTTCGGTAGTAGCAATCTCCATGCGATAGAGCGGGCCTTGCCTCAAGTTGAACGGCTTGACGAAATCACGCTTGTATTGGGCCATCTCGGCCTCGCTATGCTGACTAGGTACAATTTCGATAGGTTGCTCGAAATCAATAATTTGAATGATATCCGAGCCAGAACTTCCAAAATGCGCCTGCAATTGAGGATGCGCCTTGACGAGTGTCTCCAACGACTTGGTAAGCAGCATGGTGTCCACATCCTTGGGGAAACGAACGGCCATCGGGATATTATATACGGTGGCCTCGGGCTGCTTTACGCAATCCACATAAACACCCATCTGCGCGTACGACAACGGAATGTTGTTCGTGTCGGCATGGGTCTCTGTTTTCGCCGTCTCCTCCCCTGCACCTTCGCTCATCATCTTGGCCAGAATCTCGTTCTCGATGGTCTGCAAAGTGCCTGTCTTGGCCAATGATTTCGAGTCGAGGGTGACGCCGAAGCGCTTGTTGATCTGAATCGCCAACTTAATCGCCATGATGGAGGTCAAGCCAACATAGCCCAAAACGGTCGTTACGCCAAAGTCTTCGGTGTTGATGATTTTCGCGATGATGCCGTGGATTTCCTGCTCCAGCACGTTCATCGGCACGTTGCTCTCCACCACAGCCTCAGCTGCTTTCTTTTCGGGTTTCGGCAAAGCTTTCTTGTTCACTTTCTGGTTCTGGTTAAGCGGGATACGCTCGATTTGCATGGTCACGGCCGGCACCATATAAGGCGGTTTTTGGTCAAGGATGAAGTTGTTCAATGCCTGGATGTCAACGGTTTCATCGGAGACGATATAAGCTGCGATGAACTTACCTCCACCCTCTTCATCGAAGGCCTGTACGGTAGCATCCTTGATGCCGGGGAACTGAAGAATGACGCCTTCCACCTCTTTGAGTTCGATGCGGAAGCCACGGATCTTCACCTGTCCGTCCTTACGCCCCACAAACTGGATGTTACCATCGGGAAGATAGCGAACGATGTCGCCAGTGCGGTAAATGTGCGCATATTTCTCATCGGTATCGAAGGGGTTGTTGATATAGACCTCAGCGGTTTTCTCGGGACGGTTGAGGTAGCCGCGCGTCACTTGCGGTCCAGCAACCCAGAGTTCACCCGCCACACCCACTGGCAGACGGTGACCCGACTTATCGACGATATAAAGCTTGACATTGTCCAACGCCGCGCCAATCGGGATGTCCTTCATAGGCTTCGTCACATCGAAAGAGGTGATGCAGACGGTGCTTTCGGTCGGACCGTAACAGTTCACCAAGGTGTAGTCCGTGGGCGGAGTCAGCGGAGCCAACTTCTCGCCGCCGGTCAACAGGTAGCGCAAGCAGTGGTTATCGACGCTCGTGACAAACTGATAAGCCACCTGAGTGGTCATGAATCCGTGGGTAATCTGCTCTTGTTCAAAATATTCGTTCAATGCCAGCAAATCCAGACGCAGTTCCTCAGGAATAATGTAAAGTGTGGCGCCAGCGGTGAGACATGGATAGGTTTCCATCATATTGGCGTCGAAACCAAAACTGGCGTATGCCGTTACTTTGCAGCCCGGTGTAAGGTTGAACCTGCGGTGATACCACTCACAGAATGCGACGAGGTTACGATGCACCAACTGACAGCCTTTGGGCGTTCCCGTAGTGCCGGAAGTGTAAAGCATGATAAACAAATCCTCCGGATGTACAGTTGGCAGTTGGCAGTTGGCAGCCGGCAGTTTGTTGATGTCTTTCGTGTAGAGCACATCACCTTGATATTCGTTCACGATGTCGCGTAACGATTCATCAGCAATGAGCAGTTTGGCAGAAGCATCTTGCATCATGAAGTTGAGGCGCTCAGAAGGATAGGTCGGGTCGAGAGGCTGGTAAGCGCAACCTGCCTTCAATACGCCCAAGGAGATGACAGGCATCCACTCGCAACGCGGAATCAACACGGATACGACATCTTCTACATGAAGGCCTTTCCCATGGATATAAGCGGCGATGCGGTCGGAAATCTCATCCAATACTTTGTAGGTAAAACGCTTGTCCTGATAGACCACCGCGATATTGTCCGGGGTCTTTGCCACCTGATTACGGAACATGGAAACAATGGTCGCGTTCATATCCAGTTCCTTGTCGGTCTGGTTGAAACTATCCAGCAAGGCGCGTTGGCTCTCGGTGCAGATGTCGATGTCGCGCAGCATGGTTTGGCTCAGGAAGCCTTCCAAAACCGCCTCGTAACTCTCCATAAATTGGTCAATCAGCGTCTCGGAATATTCGTTGGCATTGTATTCCGCCTTGATTTGATATTGTCTGCCGATATAGTAGGCCATCAGATAAAACGACACTTCCTCGTTGTGCTTGCGAAGCTGTATGGCCTTCATGGGTTTACCCATCAGTTCGGTGTAGTCGAACAAGAGGCCTTGCCATGCAAATATGGAGTTGGATTGCAGGTTAAGGTCAGTCATGATGTCGGTATAGGAATAGAGGTCGTGCTTGCGGCAACCGATCATCTGTTCCTCCCCGGCTTTCAGGAAATCAAGCACAGTGGTGTCGTCGGTGAATTTGGCGTAAACAGGCAGCGTCTGCACCGTCATGCCAACGGAATGTTGGAACTTCGGCTCGGTGCGGCCGTTGAAAACCGTGGTGTATAACGATTCCTGCTCGTTGTTGTATTTGGCCAGCAGGAAGGAATAGGCCGAGTTGAAGAGCGTGCTCTTTTTAATGCCGTTGGTTTTGCAGAAGGCATCCACACGATCCATTTCGATGCTGAGATCGCGGAACTTATAACCGTCCAAGTGCTCGGGAATCTCCAAGTCAGGCATAAGCTGGGTGAACGTGTCGCCGCAATCGAAGTTTTGGGCATACCACTGTTTGCCTTCCTCGAAAGCGGGTGTTTTGCGCTTCTCAGCTTCGACGAGGGCCAATTCCTGCAACGACATCTCCTCGGGCGCCAGCGTACCACCGTTGTAAGCCGTCTCCACATCACAAATGATAACATGGTATGAGCCTCCGTCGCTGATGATATGATGCATATCGAAGAACCAATAGACATGCTCTGCGTCGCGCATCACCTTGGTATGAAACAGCCGGCCACCATAGAGTTTGAATGGCTCGATGAATCTACGTTTCTCAGCCTCAAGGTCCGTAACCTGTTCGACGGAAAGGCTGAATTCCTCTTTTTCCAAATCAATGGTCTGTAAAGGTTCTCCCTCGTCACTCAACTCAATGCGGGTGAAAAAAACGGGATGGGCCTGTACCGTCGCCTCTATGGCGCGGCACAAACGGTCGGCATCAATGCTGCCGTCAAAGACATAAAGGAAAGGAAGGTTATAAAAAACCTCGTTTTCATGCTGTACGCATTCGGCATAAATGCCTAATTGCGATTTTAAAAGGGGTGCTGATTGTTTCATGGGTTTATTGTATTTATTCTTTCTTGTTTTTCTTATCTTGCCAAGTGGTGTTGAACAACGTAGGTTTCACAGAGAGCATAAGCCAACCCCAATGCAAATTCCGCTGTTCAGTAACGTCTTGGATTTGTTGGAGTATGGTCATTGTTTCCGATCCATGCATGTAAGCATATCCAGCTGACAACGCAACCGCCTTACTGAAAGCGTATGATACCGAGGCATCAACCTCGTGTCCTATAGTATTGCTGTCCAAATAATCGAGCTTCGTCGCGATGGCATAGTAATGGTATGCCGCTTGGATATTCAAGCCCTCGACAGGAGTCACATTTCCACAAACATAGAGGTTTTGGAGTCCAGGGGAGAAGCCTTTGTAAAAGTTGTCCAAATAAAAGAAATCCATCGCGCCGTAAAACTGGTGGTGCGAGCCGAAAATGGCATTAAAACCTCTTACTACGTCGTGATGTACAAGGCCAATTTGTCCCTCAGCTGGCACGGCAAAAAACTTGTCGCCGCTCAAATAGTCGTATCCTGCAAACAAACTGAATTTATCACTCGGTGTCACCGTGGCTTTCGCGCTAGCCATGAAAGCATCGATGGGCAAGCCGTGTTCCTGTTTACCCATCTGATAGTAGAACTCTCCTTCCAACGACCAATACTTGCGACGAAAAGCCATATAGGTGCCCACCAACTGTTGGTAGTAGGTGACATTAGGTTCAGTATCCTTGACACTTTGCATACCGATGTTCATGCCCAGCAATGAAATGCCAAACATCTTCTTCGGCGTATCATAGTGATACCAAAGGGCTTGCATCGTTTTGTATGGTTGCAGTCCACCCGAATAGTAGTGGGTTCCGTTATCCATGTTGTCAGCGTCCTGGTTGTAGGCGGCCATCAAATGAACCTTATGGCTTTCACCATCATAACCCAATTTCAACACATCATGGGTAGGTGCCACCATCGTCCAGTCGTCGTTGCCGATAATACGCCCGTTGTCATAATCCAGTTCCTGACGACCGATCTGAGCGAAGAGGCCCTTTTTGGTCTGCAACTTGGCCCAACCCTCATAAAGGTTTATGCCCGCTGTGCCCTGACCCCAAATGCCGGAAAACTGAGGCGACAGTTTCACTTCCAGCCACGAACGTTTATAGTCCGCCGTGATGCGATATTTGCCTAAAACGAAGTGTGACATACGGCCCGCGTCAAGGCTGTCGCCTTTGAAACCGCCAGCGCGCAACTCACCACGGGTTACCAACTGGGCATCAAGAGTAAACTCGTTATCGGCTTCTTGTTGTGCTATGGCGATAAAAGGCAACAACAAGAAAGCTAAATTGATAAATAGAATTCGGATTTTCATGGGTACTAAAAATTTGAAATGCAAATATACAAAAATAATCGAATGCTAGGATTTGAATAAAACTGTTTGTGTGAAAGCCTATAGGTTTGTCATAATTGATTGGTTATCTGATTATTATTTTTTGAACTTTGTCGTTCAGTTTGAGGATATAAACCCCAGGTGTAGCGTCAATGGTCTTGCTGACGCTGCCGCTGATGGTCTCGCTGCTGAGGATGCGGCCCATCATGTCAATCACCTGAAGTATATAGGTCCCTGAGCCTGTCGAAGGGCCGTCAACATTGATAAACCATTCGCTTCCGTTGAAGAAGGCGAAGGTCTCATTGTCGCCGTCTGCGTCCTCGCAGACGGAAGCGAACACCAGTTTGAAACGGCTCTCGTAGTCCGTTGTCTTGGCGGTGAAGGTGTACGACTTAGCCGTCATTGCGGACTCCGATCCGCAATCTCCTGAGAGCAAATCCACATCTGCTCCGGTCTTATTATCAATAAGATGCAGGTAGCTGAAACTCACCTCTTCGGCTTCGATGGTGAGGGTGTAGATGCCATCCTCCGTGGCCTTGAAATTCAAGGGCATCTCCCCTGCCCTGTCGCTGAAGGCGATGGCGTAGTCCTTGCCGCCTTGCGGGATGTAAATCTTGGCATTATCGGCGTTGAAGACTAATTTCTCTAAACGATCTCCCTCGTTGAAACTAACGATGGCCTTGTCAATGGTTAAGGTCCCTGAGCCCGTCGAAGGGCCGTTACTGTCCCAAACCGGCGTTTCGACAGGCTCAACGGCCTGACGCAACGTGATTTGCAATTGGTTTGGTTGTGAGCTTTGCTGCTCCATCGTCTTCGTGAAGGTGACCGACTGGTTCGTGCCATCGGCTTTCACCATCACACCGGTGCAAGGCGGGATGATAGTTGAACCCGTGTTGGGCACAACGCTCGTACCATCGATAACATAGAAAGATTGGTCTATCGTTGCGTTGCACGCAAAGGGATTGCCCACAAGATTCCAACCAGAAAATGGCTTGCCTGCAGTATATGTCAATGGAACTACACCATTGCCGTTATATAGCGAGCCTTTATATTCAAGTTCGATAGTCTCAACATTGGCATAGAGATAGCCCTGACCATTATAAAGATCGAAGAGATTTCTCCTATAGTTTCTCCATTCTTTTCCATCTGTACCGCCTGTTTGATCAAAGCAGTAAAAATCGAAGGTGAGGTTGTTCGGATTGGAATTGTCATCGGTAATAAGACCGGCTGCGAATGCATGGATATTTGTACTTATCGGCGAAGCAATGAAATTCCAGCCGCCACCAAGTTCTCCGCTGTATCCAACAATGTTCTTCTTCATTGTGGCCGTCACGCCTTCGTTGTTGTGCCACAGTTGGCCCCCGTCCTCGATGGTGATGGTGTGACCGAAATCTCTTGAAATGTCGTTGGCTTTGGCCAAGACACCAGCACCGATGGTCACGTCAGCTTGGATGGTCACATTCTCGTCGAGGGTGGGCACACCAACGGGACGCCAGTTACCGGCTGTTTCCCACCTGCCATCGCCCGAGTCGTTTTTAAACTTCTTCAGTGCTTGAAATTTCACACAGACGTCGTCGATGCCACAGGTGAACCAGCCAAGATTATAATACCAACGGAAGGCAATGCGCTTGCCCTCTGTCTGATTGGGATCGAGGTCCACGTCAACTATTCCGGGATTACTGCTCGGGTTCTGGATGGTTCCTAATACGGTATATGTATCTGTGTTGAGGCCATCAATAAAGCCGTAAGTCAGTATACCTATACCAGCATTTTCGAACCTGTACTTAAACGAAAGACGCTTGGGTGCCACGTTAGACGCAAAATCAGGCATAATGGCATAGCTGTATGGGGCATAACTTTCAGATGCGTTTGAGGCTGCATTTAAACACAAGTAATTGTCTCCTGAAATCTTACCTGGATATTCCGTGGCATTTTGCACATGGGGCCTCGTTGCTCGAGAACCTTCATAAGAATAACTCCAATTCGCAGGAAGCGGGCCTGCTGTATCGTGGGCCGGAGAAGGATTGTCAATGTCTTCAAAATCTTCATAGTAGTCGCATACTTTCTCAAAGTTGGCCACGAGATTGCGGTCGTTGTCCACCGTGAAGATGTAAGTGGCATCTGTGGATACCTCTATGCCATCCTCGGTCCAGTTGACGAAGCCGAATGTGGTGTTGGGCAAGGCCACAAGGGTACACACCTCCGTGTCATAGTAGGTGCCCACGCCCGTCACCGATCCCATCGAGGCAGGGTTGGCCGTGGCCGTGATTTGATAAAGCTCCAAGGCCTCAAAGTTGGCCACAAATGTGGCACTTTCACTGACATTAAATGTGTAGGTGGTATCGGTGGAAACCTCGACACCATCCACAGTCCAGTTGATGAAAGCATAGCCTCGATAGGGCGATGCCACAAGGGTACAAGTGTCATTGACTGCAAAAGACCCTCCGCCTGTCACCGTGCCGCCTTCTTCAAGGTTGGCCGTGACGGTGATGGTCATTGCTGGAGCGATTCTCACCACAACATCCTCGGCAGGCATGCTGAACCAATAGGGATTGCTTGTGCCGTTGAGTAGGACGTTGTCGGTATAGAAGCGACCGCTCTGCTCCGAACTTAGGTCGAGCCACACAGTGCGGTCTTCGCCAGCGATGATGGTGCCGTTGTAAAGCAAACCATTGTTGCCGCTATAGGATGTGATGCCGCTCGCGCTGTATGTGCTGGTCTCGCCATGCATGACCACGTTGACATCCGTATCGCCTGTGATGGTGTAGAATTGTTCTCCTTGTGCCGTGCCTAAGGGCGTTGTGTAAAAACAGTTGGTATAGTTTGTGGACGGATAAGGATCAAATGTACAGCCGTTGGTCACTTGCTCCGATATTGACGAGGGCGCGAAGACGCAATATCTGTAGGAATGTTCTCTACCATTCATATAACGCCCAACAAAACCTCCGTTTTGTTCCGAACTTGAGCCTGCCAAAACGCCCGTAAAGTCACAGCCATAAAAGTACACCAAATCTGAAGCAAACGCTATAAAGCCAGCCACTCCATTCTGGCCGTCGTCATTGCTGACGGTAACATTGCTATGACAATTGGAAATACTGACGAACTGTTGCGACAGTCCTATCAAGCTTGCCGTATTGCCGGATGAGGAATGAATGGTTCCTTCGAGCTTTAAGTTTCGGATGTACACGTTATTGACGTAGCGGAAGAGTCCGGCTTCATTGATGGTGGTGTCGATGGCAAGCGTAATGGTATGATTCTGGCCGTTGAAAGTACTATTGTAAAAACCAGTCTCTATATTCCATGACGCCCCGCTCACCATCGTGGTAACAGTGATGTCACATTCGAGATAAATAGTATTACCGCAGTCCCGAGGATGATTGGCAAAATACTCCCATGAGAAATACTCGCCATCCTCATTGCGAAGCGGCAATACTGTCGCACTAATCGTCGTGTTGGTAGCATCCATTTCAAGGGTGTAGGGGTTGCTGTCACCGCTGAGGGTGCCGTTGTCCGTACTGTAGGCGACTGAGGGGCCTTCGGGAAGGTTTTCATAGTCCAAATTGAGGCTCACGCTTTCGCCATTGGCGGCGTAAACGATGTCATTGAAGGTAAGTCCTGCGTCGTAGTAGCTGAGACCGCTCACATCGTAAGTGTTGTTGGCAGTGCCGTCCATGGCCACGATGACATTCTCGCCGCCCGTGACACTATAGACCTGCGTGCCATATAGATGGTTCATGGTTTGGGTATAAAAACAATTGGACTGTGATGCATTGCCATCATTGCCTTGACGATATATCGTGTGACCCTGCAGCCCCTCATCGACCGCCATAGGAACAAAGAGGCAGTCCGTGATGGTGGCCGTGCAATTCTTATTACAAAGTCCTAAAATGCCGCACCAATCGTTTGCTACGGTGCCATGCATCTCTCCGTTGAACACACAACCAGTGATGGTGAGGGTGCCAGCACCGCCAACCATTCCCACGATGCCTCCGTTAGAAGTTCCGCTATGAGTAGAGGTAATAATGGTGGTGTTGATGCAGTTGGTGACGGTACTGCTGCCTTTGGCGTATGCCACCACACCTCCAGCAAATCTGCCGTTGGAAATGACCGTGCCTGTCACCTTCAGGTTTTTGACGATGGCACCATCGATAAACCCGATGGGAGCCGTATATTCTGTGCTATCCGTAACGGTTTTGCAGAAAGTAATCGTATAGCCTTGGCCATCGAAAGTACCTTTGAAGCAGTGGGAAGATGTGCCTGCGATGTCGCTCACCTCAGTGATGTCGTGGGCAAGGCGCACTTCCACGCCGTCATAATCGTAGCCACCGTTGACGGCAGCGCAGAACTCGCTCCACTCGGCAGCGGATCCGATGTCAGTGATATAAGTGGATTTCACCGAAAGGTGGCTCATGGCCTCTCCACGGGCAGTGAAGAGTACCATGAGCAAAAATATGAATAAAGTTATGCGTTTCATTTTATCTTTATCTTACAACTATCTTTTGAACCTTCACGTCATTACCATTAATCAGACGCAAGACATACACGCCCGCAGGGATGCCACTGGTAGAGACGGTGCATGCACCGTCTCTACTGACGATGACACGTCCCGTCACGTCAATCACCTGCAACATTCCTTCGTCGTTCACGATGATGTTGCCGTTGCTGATAAAGGCAAAGGTCTCTGAGCCTGTCGAAGAGCCGTCATCACCTTTGGCAACAAACACCAATCTGAAACGGCTGTTGTTGTCTGTCGTCTTTGCGGTGAAGGTGTAGGAGGTCGCTGAGCCTGTCGAAGCGCCGTCCCATGCTTGTCCTTCGACAAGCTCAGGAACCGCATGTGCCAGCAGATCCACATCTGCGCCGGCCATAATATCAATAAGGTGCAGATAATTCATCTTTACGTTCTCAGGATTGACTGAAATCGTGTAGGTGCCGTTCTCCTGGGTCTCGAAATTGAGGGGAATCTCTGTTGTAGAGACGTTTCCGGAAACGTCTCTACCAATATTGACCACGGCGTAATCCTTGCCGCCTTGAGGGATGTATATTTTAGTGTGGCTCGGGTTCAGCATAAATTTCTCCAAGCCCTCTCCCCCTTCGAAGCGGATGCGGGCACGGTCGATGATACCTGTATCGCGGCTGCCGGCCTTGGAAATACGAATGTTGAGGGCTTGGACTGCCTTGGACGAAATGCCAGGAGTAAAGGTCACGCTTTGACCACTGCCAGTGGACATCACGAAGATGCCTTGCAGCGGGGCTACGGTGCCCGAAGCAGGAACCAATTCCGTGTCACCAATAACGTAGAAGTTGTCAATGCTCGACGTGGCGTTGCAGGCGAAGGGGTTGCCCACGAGATTCCATGCGCCGAAGGGAGTGTTATCGTATGCCAAATCGAACGATATAGCTGTGTCGGCAGGAACGAGCGTGCCGGTCAACGACAGGGTGCGGCTGGCCATACCAGGTAGGCTGTCGGCATAGAGGAAGCCTTGGCCGTTGGCGAGGGCCTCGGGATGCCATCTCCATTCCTCGTAGCTTTGTGAGCCATCAAAGGTGTAGAGGTCGTATTTCCCAGGGGCATTGACAACCAACGGGCTATTGGCAGCAGTATAGGAAGCAAACGGCAGGGCCATTAGGTAGTAGTTGTCCCTGACATCCGTCCATGAGGTGATTTCTTTTTGCATCGTGGCAGTCACGCCCACGTTGCTGTGGATGAGTTGGCCGCCGTCGGCAATGGTGATGGTGCCGCCGTCAATGGCAATACTGTCGGCAGTAGCGGTGTAATTATCAGGAATGATGGCATCAGCACCAATCACTACATCGCTGCCATTGGGAATCTCATTCCAGTACCAGTTGCCTGCCTCATTCCAGTTGCCTGCCGTGCTGAATAGATTGACTTTATGGAAGCGGGAGGTGAAACTAACATCTTCACTGACGGTGAAACTGCTGCCTACGCTATGTAAGGATTCACCGTCATCAGCAATAAAGGTGTTGAGACCCAAAGTGTCGCCATCCCTCCAACCAGCAAAGTCCATACCTTGAGGGTCTTGGGGGGCAGGTGGAAAGTCAAAGGTTGAGTTGGTAACCATGTGGTACACAACAGCAGTATCTCGATAAACACCATCAATGTAATGGCCTTCTTCATCAATATCAGGCAAGTAGACACTAACCGAGCTTATCGATCCGCTAACGTGGCATACGGTGCAGGTTTCGTCCTCAAAATGATGGAGTTCAGGCTCGAACGGTGTGGCGCAATACATACAGTGCTCGGTATGGGTGTCGGTAGCAGTGGTACCGCTCACGGTATAAGTGGCGTTTTGGTGCGTGCATGGCTCGACGCGGACCTGCGTACGATACCAGCACATGTCATGACGTTCTACCGCAAGGGCCATACGCTCGGAGCTTACCATCATTTCATCGCCAATGGTCAGTTGGCCATAGTTGTCGCTGCCGCTACCCGGGCCGATAGCTCGCCAGCCAGTCTCGTTGCGACCTGCCTTGGCAATGACGACACCGCCGGTGATGGTGACATTAGCTCCTGTGCCGCCCTGACCGCCACCGATGCCGGCGCCGTAGTCGTTACCTTCTGCATAGACATAGCCGCCGTTGATGGTCACGATGCCGCCGTTGCCGCCTTCACCGCCACCTATACCAGCAGCATCCGTTCCGCCATAGGCATCCACGCGGCCGCCGTTGACGATGAGGGTACCACCTCTTTTGTCATCGCCACCGCCTATGCCGGCGCCATGAGTGGCTCCGTAAGCCCGGATATAACCGCCGTTGATGGTGATAGTCCCTGCGGCATAATCACTACCATATTGGGAACCGCCGATGCCAGCCGCCTCAGATTGTCCTCGGGCAGTGATGGCTCCGTCCCAGATGGTCAATTTACCGTTTAAACACTCTTGACCTCCTCCGATACCGGCACTGCCGGTTGCCTCAATTTTGCCACCGTAAATAGT
>Ga0265301_10004690_pt1 | contig 13728 bp, 12 predicted proteins | sample AusTroGonzalo_MG_2_FD_193488 | JGI IMG/M metagenome (GOLD analysis project Ga0265301, IMG submission 193488) | Bovine rumen microbial communities from tropical cattle in Woodstock, Queensland, Australia - Gonzalo_04 | ecosystem: Host-associated > Mammals > Digestive system > Stomach > Rumen ...
GGCCAGGGCCGCTATTACCGAGATCAGAAGCGAGAAGCGCAGCGCAATGCCCTCCACCGCCTCGATCGCGCGCATGTCGCCCTTTCCGTAATACTGCGCGCAAAGCATGGTTGCGCCCGTTCCCAAACCGTAATAGACCATGAAGAGAACCATGGCATACTGTCCGGCCAGCGAAACCGCCGAGATATGGGCCTGTCCCACAAAATTGAGCATGACGACGTCGGCCGATGTCACCGCGGAACTCAGCAGGTTCTGCAGGATGATCGGCCATGTCAGGGCCCCGATGCGCGTATACAGGGCCCGGTTTGACATTTGACTTGTTCCGGTTTCCGCCATGATTCTGTTCTTGTCCTTGTCCTTAGGATTGCAAATGCCTGCCCATTGTAAATGCTGACCGCCTCTTTGTCAATTCCCGAATGCCAAAAGAAAATCCCTCCGTGATCGGCACGGAGGGGTTGAGAATCCAGTCTGTCTTTTGCAGGTCCTGAGGTCACCGTGATCCTGGGAATCCGGGATGTCGGAAGCTGATGCCGCCGTTCCCGGATCAGGCTGAGCAGGCAAAACCGGCCGCGGATGGTCAGTAATTGACGGATCCGCTGGCCTTCTTCCCCGTCAATGTCAGAGTGTAGACACCGCTCTCATCAAGCTGCACCTGATACTCGGCCGAGAAGGTTGCGTCCGTGTCCAGAAAGACTTTGTCTCCCTTTGTCAGTTTCAGCCACAGTTCACCGTTGTCCATGGCAACCATGAGGGTGTGCTCGCCCGCCTCCATATTGATCTCGATCGGATGATCACCGTCTATGGCGGTAAAATAGATCAGTCTGTTCTCCGGCGTATGCTCAATCGGAGGGCTCTTTCGCGTACATCCCGCCAGAACCGCAGCAAACAGAATCAGAATGATGAATGGTTTTTTCATACTGTGGGTCCTTTGCCGCCTTATTCATGGATGACAAGCCGCTGCTCGCCGTCAAGTTCAAGATGCTCGTGGCTGAGGAAATATTCCTCCAGAACATTCGCAACACTGGTCGAGATCTCGAGTGTTTTGCCGTTTTCCTTGATTTCCTCGGGCTGGACATGCAGGAATTCACCGATATTCGTAAAGTGATAATGCTCCATGGCGACGGTTATCAGATCATCATCCTCGATCTCTTTCCCGTTGAGCTTCAGCGAAAGAATACGCTGGGTCGGACGGTCGTATTCACAGAAAAAGCCTTTGGATACCTGATACCACTCACCGTTTTCGCTGTCGACAAGGAGGTCCTCACGCAGCATAAAGCGGATCGCACGGCGCAGCTGTGCCCCGGTGAGATAAAACGCATGCAGGCTGTTGATGAAGGGGAAAATATCCTTATAATCCTTGAGCGTGACAACGGGGCCCAGCTGCGGTCTGCGGATGCTGCCCGACCCGAGCAGCACCAGTTCGATATCCAGCTGGTCACGGATCCCTTCCGCGAACAGATCGCCAAGCTCCGTCTCCATGTTGCGGCGCGGATGCGTGTAGGTCCGGGGGAAACGGGTGAGAGCACGGCCATACTTCTCGTCGGTCAATTGCTTGTATTCGCTGATGACTTCTTCAAGGGCCGTGTCACGCGGGCAGGTTTCATCCGTAATGGGGATGCACTGCCAGGTGTACGAGTCGATGCAGTTGTTGTCCTTATCGATCATGATGTCAAAGCGGCCGATCTGATCCGTGCCGATGGCGGCCTGCACAATGGGAATGCCCGCAACTTCACAGGGCTCGCTCAGATGCGTATGACTGTGACCGCCGATGATGATGTCCACGCCCCAGGCGGGGTTCAGCTCGGCCGCAAGCTTCTTGTCCTGCTCGAAGCCGATATGGGTTAGCAGCACGGTCAGGTCAATGTCTTCATTGCTGTAGGCGTCGCAGACCTTGCCGACCTCGCTCACCGCGTCTTCAAGTTCGATCAGCATGCCGACCAGGCCATCGTTCTTTGTATTTGCCAGAACATCCTCGGTCAGAATCCCGATAAAGAGCACGCGAACTCCGCCGATCTCCTTGATCCAGTGGGAGCTGAACAGACGCCTTCCGAGGTATTTCACATACATGTTGGCACAGATGATGGGGAAGTCGGCGCACTTCTCCAGAAACAGCAGATGGGCCATCCCGTAGTCCACCTCGTGGTTGCCCAGCGACACAATGTCGGGCGCCATCATATTCATGATCCCGATGGTGGAAATCCCCTGATACTCGCTGTCGATTACGGACCCGCGGAACATATCTCCGGCGATGGCATAAATGACGTTTTTTTCCTCACTGCGGACCTTGTTGACATAACCGGACAGGCTGGAGAGGCCGCCGACGAGTTTTTTATCCACCTGCTCGGCCAGAAAATCGCCGTGAAGGTCATTGGAGTGTAAGATTGTAAGCTTTTTCAGATTCTTCTGCATGATTGTTAGTCTTTCGTTGCTGTGCTTTGCCTGACTCTCGCAGCATGCCTGCGCTGCCGCATCCTGCAGCCATCATAATACCTTTTTCCCGCGAGCGTCAAGAGGGGTTTCCAGCTTGTCAAGTCTTTTTTCATTTTTTTGCAGCGGAGCATAGAAAGAAACCTCGCCCGTTACCGGGTAAGGCTTTACAGCAGAATATTGAGAGTCACTTTATTTGCTTCAAATCAATTGGGACGGTTCTTTCCGACTCACCCATCAGCATAGAATCAAAGAAAACCCTCCGTGTGACCGGCACGGAGGGTTTTACAAGAAGAGAGATCTTTCGGCTGCTTTGTGTCAGAGAGGTGAAAAGACACGCGGATTGAGGGATATCCGAAGCAGCCGCTCAAGCATCTGATCGAGTATCAGTATACCAGCAAGCTGTTTTTCGCGGAAGCCCCCCGGGGGGATATTTTTTTGAAAAAACGGAATATTTTTGCGATCCCCCAGGGGGGCTTGAAAGAAACCGACAGATCGGGTATGATTATATTGGAAGAGAAGCTTGGGAAAGGAAAGATACCATGACCGATTTCGTATACTATGACGCTCTTTTACACGGTCTGCCGGAGGACCTCCGTGTCCGGGAACTGGTGCACGGTGTTTCGTGGACAGCCGCGGTGCTCAGTGACGGGAAGGTCGGCGTCGCCATGCATACCGCCGGGGATACGGTGCCGCGCATGTTTGACAGCCTGATCGGTCTTCCGCTGCCGGAGGCGGGCAGGGCCGTACTCTCCTGGAACATGGAAGAGGCCAGTGAGGCGCTGGCGGCTGTCAACGCCTGGTACAACGCTCCCGACTGTCCGTACACCGATCCCGAGAGCAGGACACTGGACGGGATCGACACGCGGGGCAGAACCGTAGGCATGATCGGAATGATGATCGGCCACAGCAATATGACCGAGGAAAGCTTTGCCGACGCAAAACGGCTTTATATCATGGACCGGGAGGAAAAGCCCGGCGCCATGCCGGACAGCGCGGCCGAATTCTATCTGCCGCTCTGTGATCTGGTGATCATCACCGGCAGTGCGGCGATCAACAAATCCCTGCCCCGCCTGCTGGAGCTGAGCCGAAATGCCCAGGTCATCCTGGCCGGGCCGAGCGTCAGCTGCTGTCCGGCGCTTCTGCAGCTGGGAATCGACCGCCTGCACGGGCGGATCATCACACAGCCGGAGGCGGTACTGAAGGCGATTGTGGGCAGACGCACCTCCGTCAATTCCTATTCCGTATCCTTTTTATTGGAGAATAAAGTGAAAGACTGAGGGATGCAAAGAACGGGGTTGTCCGAAATACGGACAGCCCCGTTTTCATGTGGTCGGTTTCAGGAATCCTTCTCTTCGTATGGTTTGTTCCACGACCCGATTTCGATCAGGTTGCCTTCCGGGTCGGCGATATAGCAGGTTCTCTGTCCCCACGGTTCCGTTGTGGGTTCAAGTACCGGTTCGGCGCCGTGCTCTACGGCAGTCCGGAACGACGCGTCCACTTCTTCAAAGGTATCCACATAGAGCGCGATTTCAGAATGACCGTTCAGGCCCTTTACATAGTCGTACCTGCGGCCGGTCATCTTTTCAAAATCCGCCCTGCCGTACAGCAGAAACAGCGTTCCGTCCTTTACAAGATACACATTGGATGTGTCTTCGGCCTCCTTGATTTCAAAGCCAAGAACATCCCTGTAGAAACGAATCATCGTTCCCATGTCCTTTACCAGCAGGCCAAATCCGTCTAAGCGCATCGTTTTTCTCCTCTTTCTCAGTTCTTAGTCCCCGTCAGACGTGCAGATTCTTAGTAAACAGCGTGCGGATGGCGTTCAGGATGGCGAGGATCATGACGCCCACGTCCGCAAAGATCGCGAGCCACATGTTGGCGATGCCGAGCGCGCCCAGCACAAGGCAGATCACCTTGACGCCGATGGCAAACCAGATGTTCTCATAGACAATGCGCATGCACTTTTTGGCGATGCGGATGGCGAGGGCAATCTTCTTCGGGTCGTCGTCCATCAGGACCACATCGGCCGCCTCGATAGCGGCGTCCGAACCGAGTGCGCCCATCGCGATGCCCACATCGGCGCGGGTCAGAACCGGCGCATCGTTGATGCCGTCTCCCACGAAGGCCAGGACCGAATGTTCCGGTTTATTCGCAAGCAGTGCTTCCACCGCCGCGACCTTGTCGTCGGGCAGCAGCTCGGCCTGCACCTCGTCAATGCCGATTTCCGCGGCGACCGCCTCGCCGACCTTCCTGGCATCGCCCGTGAGCATCACGGTTTTGGTGACGCCCGCGTCATGCAGGGCACGGATGGCCTCTTTCGCGGTGGGCTTGATGACATCCGAGATCAGCAGGTGTCCGGCATAAGCCCCGTCCACCGCCACATGCACGATCGTGCCCACCGAGTGGCATTCGATACAGGTGACGCCCAGGCTGTCCATCAGCTTGGTGTTGCCGGCGGCGACCTGTTTGCCGTCCACCTCGGCAATGATGCCGTTGCCGCCGATCTCGCGCACCTCGCCGACCCGCTCGCGGTCCAGCGTCCGCCCGGCAGCATCGGCCGGCTTTTCGGCCGGTTCTCCGTTGTCCTGGAAAACCTCCCCTTCCAGCCAGGCTTTCTGAATGCTGCGGGCGATGGGATGCGTGGAAAAGATTTCGGCGTGCGCGGTCAGCTCCAGCAGTTTCTGGTTGTCCATGCTGCTGTGGTGAATGCCGTTGACCTCAAAGACGCCTTTCGTCATGGTTCCGGTCTTGTCAAAGGCAACCGTTTTGGCCTTGGAGAGCGCCTCGAGATAGTTCGATCCTTTTACAAGCACACCTTCGTGGCTGGCGCCGCCGATCCCGGCAAAGAAGCTGAGCGGGATCGAGATCACCAGGGCACAGGGGCACGAGATGACCAGGAAGGTCAGGGCGCGGTAGATCCAGCCGCCCCAGCTGGGGTCTTTTCCGGTCAGCAGCAGGTAGAGCGGCGGCAGGATTGCCAGCGCCAGGGCACAGCCGCAGACCGTCGGAGTATAGTATTTTGCAAAGCGGGAGATAAAGGCCTCGGAGCGTGATTTCTTGGAAGTCGCGTTTTCCACCATGTCCAGAATCTTCGATACGGTGGATTCGCCGAATTCCTTGGTGGTGCGCAGCTTCAGCAGGCCGCTGAGGTTGATGCAGCCGCTGATAACCTCGTCGTCCGTGCGCACTTCCCGCGGCACGCTCTCTCCCGTGAGGGCGCTGGTATCCAGGGTGCTGATCCCTTCCACAACCACACCGTCGATGGGGACCTTCTCGCCCGGCTTGACGACGATGACGGTGCCGATCTCCACCTCGTCCGGGTCGACCTGCACGAGCTCGCCGTCCTTTTCAACATTCGCATAGTCGGGCCGGATGTCCATGAGGGCGCTGATATTCTTCCGGCTCTTGCCGACGGCATAGCTCTGGAACAGCTCGCCCACCTGATAGAAGAGCATGACGGCGATGGCCTCGGTATAATCGCCGCTCTTGTTGATCAGCGCGATGGCCATGGCGCCGATCGTGGCGACGGCCATAAGGAAGTTCTCGTCAAAGACCTGTCCGTTTTTGATGCCCTTGAATGCCTTGAGAAGGATATCGTAACCCACCGTCAGGTACGGGATCAGGTACAGAAAGAACCATACCGGCTCGTGGACGCGATCGCCCCAGGCTTTGACCGCGAAATGCAGAATCACCATCAGCGCAGCCGCGATCAGAATGCGCCAGAGCATTGTTTTCTGTTTTTTGTTCATCGGATCACCCTCTGTCTTATAACACAAATGCGCGGCGGAGAAACGTCAGTGTGAGAGATCGGTTTCTCATCCGCGCAATTGCAGAAAGCTGCGAACGGAAATAAATGTTTCCGAATCACAGATAGATTTCGCAGTCGTCCTCTACCTTCTTACAGTTTTTCAGGACATCCTGCATGACCGCCTGGGGATCGGCGCCGTCCTCAAATTCCACCGACATCTTCAGGGCCATGAAGTTGACCACGGCGTCCTTGACACCGGGGGTCTTTTTGGCGGCTTCCTCCATCTTGTTGGCGCAGTTGGCGCAGTCCACTTCGATCTTGTAGCTTTTCTTCATATCTCATGCGTCCTTTCTGTCTGGTTTGCCTGATTATACCGCAAACCGGACAGAAGTACAAGCCCTTTAGAAGAAAATAATTAAATATCTCTAACTGTCATCTCAGATCTGAAGTACCGAGTCGACCAGTCTGCGGGTATAGTCTTCCCGGGGCTGCAGAATCACCTGTTCGACACTCCCTTCTTCTACCAGAGCGCCATCCTTCATAACCATGACCCGGTCACAGAGGCAGCGGATGACCGCCAGATCGTGCGAGACAAAGATGGCCGAGGTGCTGTTTTCGCGGCAGATGTCCGCCACCAGGCGCAGAATCTGCGCCTGTGACGAAACATCCAGCGCGCTGGTGATCTCGTCGCAGAGCAGGATCTCGGGCTGCACAGCCATGGCACGGGCGATGGCCATGCGCTGGCACTGGCCTCCGCTGAGCTGGCGGGGATAGCGGCTCATCAGCTCCGGCGGCAGACCGACCATGTCGCTGATCGCCTCGACATCTACCCTGGCCTCTCTGCCCCGCAGACTGTGCAGACTCTCTGCGATCGAGTCGTAAATCGTGCGGCGGGGGTGAAAGGAGCCGCCCGCGCTCTGAAAAATCATCTGCATGCTGCGGTAATCTTCTTTGGTCCGCCGGGTGCTCAGTTCGCGGCCGTGCAGCAGGATGCTTCCCTCGGAAGGCGGTTCCAGTCCGGCGATCAGTTTCAAAAGCGTGCTTTTGCCGCTGCCGCTCTCGCCGGCAAGACCCAGAATTTCGCCGTCCTCCAGATGAAAATCGACGCCGCGCAGGGCCTCGATGACGCGGTTCTGCTTCTGATAGCGCTTTTTCAGGCCTTTTCCTTCCAGCACACTCATGGCCTGCCCTCCTCTCCCTCGCCCGGAAGACTCTGCTTTCCTTCGCAGCAGGAGGCAGAATGCCCGTCGCCGACCTGCTGCGGCGCATAGGTCCTGCAGGCGCAGGAATCTTTCGCCAGCGGGCAGCGATCATGAAACTCACAGCCGGTTTCCGACGGACCGGTCATCGGCGGGCTGCCGGGCAGGCCGACAGGCATGCGGCCGTCCAGGCCGGGGATGGCGGCGATCAGGCTTCTGGTATAGGGGTGCTTCGGGTCCTGCAGCACGTCGGAAGCCCGGCCCAGTTCGACCAGGCGCCCCGCGTACATGACGCCAATCCGGTCAGCCAGGAAACGCGCCAGGGCCAGATTGTGGGTGACGATGATCTGGGTCACGCCGTTCTTGTCGCGCAGACGCTGCAGTTCGTGCGCCACCTGCAGCTGGATCGTCGCATCCAGCGCGCTGGTCGGCTCGTCGCAGAGCAGGATCTCCTGCCCCAGCAGCAGGGCCAGCGCCAGCGCCACGCGCTGGTTCATGCCGCCGCTGAGCGCGAAGGGGCATTCGGACAGCACGCGCTTCCAGTCGGTCAGCTCGACCTTGAGGAAGGCCTCTTCGACCTGGCCGTCAAAAGCCGCGGCATCGTACCGGCCATGACTTTTGAGGGTTTCGATAAACTGCCTCCGATAGCTGCGGATCGGGTTGAAGGTTTCCTGCGGGGACTGGAAGACAATGCCCATCCTTTCGCAGCAAAGCCCGCGGCGCTCCTTGTCGGGAAGCTCGGAGATCGTCTGGCCTTCCAGCGTGATCGACCCGGAGAGGACCCGGATCTCCGGCGCGGCCAGCAGGGCTTTGAGTACTGTGCTCTTGCCGCAGCCGCTCTCGCCCACCAGGCAGAGGATTTCACCCCGCTGCAGCTGGAAGGAAACGTCCGCCGCTGCAGCATGCTCGCCGTAACCGACGGTGAGGTGGGATACCGACAGAATCTCGCTGCTCATCTCTCCACCCCCACGTCAAGATAGTCGCGCATGCAGTCGCCCAGATAGTTGAAAATCATCACCGTGATGATCGTCGCGACGGCGGGCGCCAGCACCGCCCAGGGTGCCAGCTGCAGGTAAGCCCGTGAGGTGTTGATCATGCTGCCCCATTCGGCCTGCGGTTCAGTGACGCCAATGCCGAGGAAGGACAGGCCGGCAAGGCCGATCATCATGACGCCGATCTGCGTGGCGGCGGTGACCAGCATGGGTCCCAGCATGTTCGGCAGAAGGGTTTTGGTCAGTACGGTCCACGACGAACAGCCGGAGAGCCGCGCCGCGTGAACATAGGGCTCTTCCTTCAGCGCCAGCACCTGCGCGCGGGCAAGCCGGGCATAGAGCGTCCAGCCGGTAATGCCCATGGCCAGCATGGCGTTGCCCATGCCGCCGCCGAGAATACCGGCCACCGCGATCGCAAGCACCATCTGGGGAAAGGCCAGCATGACGTCCGCAAGACGCATGACCAGGCTGTCAAGAAAGCCGCCGTACCAGCCGGCCAGCATGCCGAGCACCATGCCGACGACAAAGGTGATGGCCACCAGCGCCACGGCGGAATAGATGGAGGTCCGCGAGCCCATCAGCACGCGGGAACAGACACAGCGGCCATAGCGGTCGGTGCCGAAGGGGAACTCGGCGCAGGGCGCACGGTTCATGTCGGCGGCCGAGGTTGCGTTCGGGTCGTTCGGACAGATCAGGGGCGCAGCCAGGCTGATGACCACCAGGATGCCCGCCAGCACCAGGAAAAGGATCAGACGCCGGCGCAGATGTTCGCGTGATTTCACCCGTTTCTTCATGAGCCGCCTCCCGTCTCCCGCAGGCGCGGATCAATCCAGCTGTAGGCGATGTCGATGATCAGGTTGATGACCACATATACCGTGGACGTAAAGAGAACAAAGCCCTGAATCACCGGATAGTCGCGGTTGTTGATCGCGTCCATGGCGAGCTTGCCGAGGCCCGGCCAGCGGAAAATGGTCTCGATGACCACACTGCCGCCCAGAAGCGTGCCGATCGAAAGCCCCACAATCGTCAGGATCGTGATGGAGGAATTGTGCAAAACGCTTTTGAGCACATAGCGCTGCTTCACCCCCCGCAGCGTGGCGCCGGAGACGTAGGGTTTGCCGAGCTGTTCCAGGATCTCGGCCCGGAACTGACGGATGAAGCGGCCGCAGATCGGGATGGACAGGGCCAGGCAGGGCATGATCAGCCCCTTTACGCTTTCATTGGCCACCAGCGGCAGCAGATGCGCGCGCACGCACAGAAAGTACATCAGCAGCACCGAAATCAGAAAATTGGGCAGCGAGTTGCCCACAAAGCTGAAAAAGCGCGTGATGTCGTCCAGCAGCGAGTCCTTATGCAGCGCAGTGAGGATGCTCAGCGGCAGCGCCGTCACAAAGGCCAGCACCAGGCTGGTCAGGGCAAGGATCGACGTATAGCGCAGTCCTTTCATGAGTTTGCCCGCCACGGGAAAGCCGTCCTTGTAGGATTCGCCCAGATCGCCCTGCAGCGCGTGAAGCGCCCAGTCGCCGTACTGAACCAGAAACGGCCGGTTCAGGCCCATGCTCTCTCTCGTTTTCTCGAGCACCTCTTCAGACACCGCCACGCCCTGCGCGTTGAGCTTTTTGGCCGCGGCATCGCCGGGGGCAAGATACATCAGCAAAAAGGTAAGGAAACTGACCGCAAACATGATGAAAACCAGATGTATCAATCGTTTTCCGATGTATTTCAGCATGTTCTCGTTCCCTCCTTCCCGTAAAAAAGTTCAATCGATGGGGTCGGCATTTTGCGTGCCGGCCCCATCGAAGAGTTTTTCTCTGTGATCAGGCGATATCCGTCCCGGCACTGACCCCGTAAAAGTCAAAGGGGCAGGTCTCGGAAATGCCGGAGACACCGCTGCGGGTGACGGTCGTCTTGTTGAACAGGCCGACATAGCCAAAGGCGTTCTCATCGATGCTCATCTGCACAACCTGGTTGGCCAGCGCGGCACGCTCCGCGATGTCGGTTTCGTACTGCAGCTTGTTGATCAGCGTTTCGCTCTCATCGGAGGGGAAGCCGCCCTTCGCCCACTTGCTGTCCTGCCGGTACAGGGCGTCGACGCAGTAATAGGGGTCGCCTGCCTTGTCGGCGATCATGCAGTAAAGCGCGATGTCATAGTCGCCGGTAGCCACATAGGTGGCGTCCGGATCCTCCTGCACGGTCAGGGTCGCCTTGATGCCGACCTTGCCGAGCTGCTCCTGCATCAGCAGGGCGATGGAGTCGAGCGAGCGGGCAGCATAGTAGCAGATGTTCACTTCCAGCGGCTTGCCGTCCTTCTCATAGATGCTGTCGGCGTTGAGCGTATAGCCGGCTTTTTCAAGCAGAGCCTTGGCGGCAGCCGGGTCAGGCGCGGGCTTGGTGACCTGGCCGTAGGGCGCAGAGGCGCTGAACGGGCCCACGGCGGCTGAGACGGTACCGCCGAGATAGGCCGCGATGGCTTCGCAGTCGGTCGTCAGGTTGATGGCTTCCCGCACGCTGTCGTCCAGGGTGTTCTTATTCAGCACATAGAACTGCAGACGGGTCGCGGGGATCACGGTCAAGGTAAAGGTCGCGGGATCGGCCGAATAGATCTCTTTTGCGGCGGCGGTCACGCTGGTATAGCCGTCGATCTCGCCGGACTGCATGGCCATGAGTTTGGAATCGTCATCCTGCATGTAATAGAAGGTCACACCGTCCAGTTTGACATTGCCGTTCCAGTAGGCCGCGTTCTTCTCGACCTCGACGGTGCCTTCCGGCTGGAAGGACTTCACGACAAAAGGTCCGGTGGCGACGGGGGCGTTGTCAAAGTCGGTTGTGCCGTCCAGATCCATGATGGCAAGCTCCGGCGCGGAAAGGTCGCTGAGCATCGTGGGATAGATGTCCGGCGTGGTGATCGTCAGGGTCTTGTCGTCAGCCGCGGCAAAACGAAAGTCACTCAGATAGGCAAAGCGCTCGTTCACCTCGGCCAGACGCTGGAAATTGCGCATGACCATGTCGGCGGTGACAGCCGTCCCGTTGGAGAAGGCGGCATCCGCGAGATGGACGGTCCAGGTCTTGCCGTCCTCGCTGACTTCATAGTCCTTTGCCAGCAGGGGCTGGATGGACAGGTCGTCGGCCACGCGGAAGAGCGTCTCGGTCACGCCGTAGATCGAGGTGTACCAGCCGTAATAGTCCTTGTGGGCATCCAGGCTCGGATAGGCAAAGCTCTCCGCCAGCTTCAGCCACTTGGCTTCGGCGGCCGGCGCGGCCTCGGGTTCGGCGGCGGGCGCCGCTTCCGGTTCTGAGGCGCTCTGGCTCTCGCCGGCAGGTGCGGACGGCGCGGGCTCGGCGGCTTTCTGGCCGCAGGCTGTCAGGGCAAACATCATGCACAGCATCAGCAGCACAGCCAGGCTTCTCATCGCGCTTTTTTTCATTCTCATTTTCCTCCATACTCTTGTATCTTTCTGCGTTTGGGGATATACTGGAGGCGGCAGAGGCGGATTCTCCGCCGCCTGTCAGTTCCATGGGCGGCTGTTCTGTGCTTTGTCAGGGCTTGCAGAACAGTCGCTTTTGGCCGTTATTTATACGCCGCGATCGTGAAGATCGGGACGGGGTTAAAGAACTCGTCGATCTCGGCGTAAATGCGCTGATAGGCGCCCATGTCCACGATCACCCGTTCGAAGCCCGCCTCAACCAGAAGCTGGACATCCCACTGTGGGCGCGGCTGATGATAGGCGCCGATCTCCATGGTGATGGCTTCGTTCTCTTCGTGCAGGAAATCCGGGACCAGTTTGTGGGCGTGGTTCTCCGGCAGCTCGCGCTCTTCTTCGTCATCCAGCGCGGCGCTGTAGTCGGCATCGAAGTTCACAAGCACGCCGCCGGGTTTCAGGATCCGGTACCATTCACGATAAGCCTTTTCGATATGCGGCAGGGTCCAGGTCAGGTTCCGTGTCACCAGCACGTCGAAGCTTTCACTCTCGAATTCGGGATTCTCGGCATCCATCACTGAGAAGCTGGCGTCCAGCCCGAGCACGGCCGCCATATGCTCGGCATGGGAAATCATGTCAGGCGTCAGGTCGATGCCGGTCGTCTCATGTCCTTCCGCCGCCAGCAGACAGGCAAAAAAGCCCGTGCCCGTGCCGACATCCAGCACGCGCAGCGGTTTTCCCTGCGGCAGGTATTTCTGAAATTCAGCGAGCCACCTCTCCCGCTTCTCGCTCTCATATTCGCGAAGGCGCTGGGTCTCAAAGCCCTCGGCCCGGTGTGACCAGTAGTGCGCAACCCGATGCTTGATCAGTTCCATTTGGTGTTTCCTCTCTGTCTTTCGGTCAGCCTGTATTCCCTCAAACACAGGTATGTATCGATTATAGCGCGGTTCCGGGTCTCACGGAAGCCCCGGGGGGGGATATAAATTCCTGCTTTTTCGAGATTTTTTATCCCCCCGGGGGGCTTGCGGAACCTGAACCGGCATGATACCTTTTGAAAAAAGAGAGCTTCGGAGGCAGAGGCATGGAAGTCAGAACCGTCGCCGGGCATGCACTGACGCCCGGCAAAACCGTCAAGGATCATATCCACGTTGAGGGCACTGAACTGCATGTTCCCCACGTATTGCTCTGCGGGAAACAGCCGGGAAAAACCGTCCTGATCACCGCGGGCATCCACAACGCCGAATACGTCGGCATCCAGGCCGCCATTGAGCTTTCAAATGAGCTGGATGTCGAGACGCTGTGCGGCAACGTGATCATCGTCCCGCTGGCCAACCGGTCGGGCTTTGAAAACCGCACCATGTCGCGGGTTTTTGAAGACGGGAAAAATCTCAACCGCGTCTTCCCCGGCGACCGGGACGGCAGCGAGGCGGACCGCCTGGCGCACATGCTGTTTGAGGTGTTCATTAAAAACGCCGATGCCTACATCGACCTGCACAGCGGCGACGGCTATGAGACGCTGGTTCCCTTCTGCTATTACCTGGGGGATACCCCCGGTGAGGAGACCGCAAAGGGGATGATCGCCTGCGTCAACACGAAATACTGCGTCCGTTCGCGCTGCCGCACGGGCGGGGCCTACAATCTGGCCTCGATTCACGGGATTCCCAGCGTGCTGATTGAGCGCGGCCAGCTCAGTCTCTTCAGCCGGGAAGAGATTGAGGCGGACAAGGCGGATGTGCGCAGCATCCTGCGTTTCCTCGGCGTTCTGGATGGGGATTGGCCCTGCTATCCCAAGCAGCTGCTTTCGGAATACAACGACGACGCCCCCTGCACCGGCTGCTGGTATCCCGAAAAGAAGCCGGGCGACCGCTTTCAGAAAGGGGAAAAGCTCGGTGAAATTCGCGATTACTTCGGCCGCAGCCTCTTTACCGAATACGCGCCGG
>Ga0265301_10004691_pt1 | contig 13725 bp, 12 predicted proteins | sample AusTroGonzalo_MG_2_FD_193488 | JGI IMG/M metagenome (GOLD analysis project Ga0265301, IMG submission 193488) | Bovine rumen microbial communities from tropical cattle in Woodstock, Queensland, Australia - Gonzalo_04 | ecosystem: Host-associated > Mammals > Digestive system > Stomach > Rumen ...
TTGCTTCACAGCGTTTTGACATATTCATATACTTTTTCAGACCATTCCCAGATATCCCTGCAATCATCCAGTTCATCATAGCGGAAAAAGAACCGGACTCCTGGCGTAAAGCCCTCGCCCAGATCTTTTTCATCAGGGAAACGCCGTCTTCCTGTTCTGCCGGCGCGTATCCTCACTTCCTGTACAGCGCAGCTCCCGTCCCGTTGTGATCCCACACAAAAAGCGCAGCGGCCCCGCATCCGTCCGCCTTTGCCCTCATGCTCTTTACAGAACCGGCAATACTTTGGCGGCATAAAACCGGGACCGGGGGCCAAAAATGGACAAATCCTTTCCTCCGTGGTAAAATCAGGCGTTAAAACATTAACTCTGTTACAGAATCACACACTTTTTCAGCCATACGGGAGGACAGCATGTTTGGCAAACAATTTCAGCTGAATGAGCAGAGCATTCCGGTTGTACAGGAAATCGGAAAGCATATGCCCGGCGGCTTTTTTATCTACAAGGCGGAGCAGCCGGAGGAACTGCTCTACGCGAATGAAGCCGTTTTCCGGATTTTCGGCTGCAAAGACCTGGAAGAATTCAAAAAGCTGACCGGCTATACCTTCCGGGGCATGCTGCATCCGGAGGACTATGACCGGGTCACCGCCGCGATCAACCAGCAGATCGCCAGCAGCTCGGAAAAGATGGACTATGCCGAGTACCGCATCATCCGCCGGGACGGCGCGGTGCGCTGGGTCGATGATTACGGCCACTTCACGGAGACCGAGGCCTATGGCGGTATCTATTATGTCTTCATTTCAGATATCACAGAAAAAAAGGAACAGCAGGAATCGGACCGGAAAAAGCACAGCCTGGAACTGGACAACATGATCACCGCGATGGCGTCGGATTACCGCAGCGTTTACCATGTGGACCTGGACGCGGATGACGCGGTCTGTTACCGCGCGGATCCGGCGGATCCGGAGCAGTACGCGGAAGGCGTGCACTTCCCTTTCCATGCCCGTTTTGCCGAATACTGTGCCCGCCATGTGGATGAAAAATACCGGGACAGTTTCCTGCATTTTATCGATGCCGATAATATCCGGCAGGCGCTGGCCACGGAGAACATTATTGCTTTCCGCTATCTCGCGCGCCGGAACGGCACGGAGTACTATGAGATGCTCCGCATGGCCGGTGTCCGCCATCCCGCGGACCGCGCGGACCATATTGTCCACGCCGTCGGGCTGGGCTTCACGGTCATTGACTCGGAAATGCGCAAAAACCTGGAACAGCAGAACGCCCTGGCCGACGCGCTGGCCGCGGCCGAAGAGGCCAACCGGGCCAAGACGGCCTTCCTTTCCAACATGAGCCACGAGATCCGTACGCCCATGAACGCAATCATCGGGCTGAACAGCCTGGCGCTGCACAACCCCGCCCTGCCGGATGAAACCCGGGAATACCTGGAAAAGATCGGCGGCAGCGCGCGGCACCTGCTCGGCCTGATCAACGACATCCTGGACATGAGCCGGATTGAGTCCGGGCGGATCGTCCTGCGGAAAGAGGAGTTTTCCTTCCGCAGCATGCTGGAACAGATCAATACCATGGTCATGTCCCAGTGCGCGGAAAAAGGCCTGAAATATGAATGCCAGGTCCTCGGCGGCGTCAGCGACTACTATATCGGCGATGATATGAAGCTGAAGCAGGTGCTCATCAATATCCTTTCCAACGCGATCAAATTCACGGACGCGCCGGGCAGCGTCTCCCTGACCGTTGAGCGGACCGGCACTTTCCAGGACCAGAGCACGCTCCGCTTTATGATCCGTGATACCGGCATCGGCATCGACAGTTCCTTCCTGCCCCGGGTGTTTGATTCCTTTGCCCAGGAGGACAGCACCCGCTCCAGCAAGTACGGCAGCACAGGCCTGGGCCTGGCGATCACCAAAAGCATCGTGGAACTGATGAACGGCAGCATCTCCGTGGAATCCAGAAAAGGCGAAGGCACCGCCTTCACCGTGATTATCTCCCTCCGGAACTGCGAACACCAGGGGCCTGTCACACACTATGTCCGGCCGAACAACATGCGCGTCCTCATCGTGGATGATGAGGAAATCGCCGCGGAGCACGCGCGCATGGTGCTGGACGAGGTCGGGATCCAGGCGGATACCAGCCTGACCGGCGAGGAAGCCCTGCAGATGCTGGAAGTGCAGCACGCCAAGCATACGCCCTATAACCTGGTCCTCCTGGACTGGAAGATGCCGGAGATGGACGGCCTGGAGGTGGCGCGCCGCATCCGCAGCCGCTTCGACAATGAAACCACCGTCATCATCCTGACCTCCTTCAACTGGGATGAGATCATGGATGAGGCACTGCATATCGGCGTGGACAGTTTCCTTTCCAAACCGCTCTTTGCCTCCAATGTCATCGATGAATTTGAGCGGTTGGCCCGCAAGAACAACATGAGTATCTTTAAGGAACGCAGCCGGGCGGACCTGAAAGGCCGGCGCATCCTGCTGGCGGAGGACATCCTGATTAATGCTGAGATCATCAGGGAACTGATCACCGCGAAGGAAGCGGAAATCGATCACGCGGAGAACGGCAGGCAGGCCGTGGAGATGTTCACAGCCGGCGCCCCGGATCGGTATGACGCAATCCTGATGGATATCCGCATGCCAGAGATGGACGGGCTGGAAGCCGCCCGGGCGATCCGTTCCCTCGACCGGGCGGACGCGAAGCGGATCCCGATCATCGCCATGACCGCCAACGCCTTTGACGAGGATGTGCAGCGCAGCCTGCAGGTCGGCATGAATGCGCATCTGTCCAAACCGGTGGAGCCGGAGCACCTTTACCAGACCCTGGAGGAACTGATCTGGGAAGCGGATCACCGCCGCCCGGAACAATAACAGGTACATCCTTTCCTGTAAGAGAATCAGTCAGGAGCAGCACGCAATGAAAAGCAAACGCAGAAACCTTAACTGGCCGGCGGCTGTGATCGGCATCGTCATGCTTGCGGTAATCCTGGTGGCCGGCACCGTCCTGATGGGACAGCGCGCTCACCGGGACGCCCAGGAAGCGGCGCGCTCCGTGAGCCTTTTGTACCTGGATGAGCTTGCCGGCCGGCGGGAGCAGGTTGTGGAAAACAACCTGAAGGACAACATCGACGTCATTCAGGTCGCCCTGGGCCTGCTGAAGGAGGAGGATCTGAGCGACCTGGACCACATGCGTGCCTATCAGCGTCAGATCAAGCAGCTTTTCAGCCTGGAGCGTTTCGCCTTTGTGGATGAGGACGGCATGGTCTATACAGCGGATGAAGGCGTCCGGGATGAGGCGGACCAGTATGCCTTTGACCGCCTGACGATCACCGAGCCTGAGATCTCCCTGAAAAACGCGGCCGGCGCCGAAAAAAAGGTCGTCATCGCCGTCCCGATCCGGGACCGGAATATCCGGATCGGGGAAAAACAGCTTGTCGTCTGCTTTATGGAGATCGACATGGACGTCATGCTCCACGGCGTCTCCATGAAGTCACAGGATTCGGAAACCACCTTCTGCAACATCTATACCGCCGACGGTATCGCCCTGAGCAATACGGTGCTCGGCGGCCTCGCCGCGGAGGACAACCTGCTGGACGCCCTTTCCCGCGCGGACTATGAGGAAGGATACTCCTATGAGAAAGTCCGGCGCGATTTTGCCGGGGGGAACCGCGGCGTTACGGCATTCACCTACGGCGGCATCCCGGAGACCCTCAGCTATGTGCCGGTCAGCGGGACAGACTGGTTCCTGACCTACCTCGTCCGGGAAAAGGTCATCAGCGACCAGATCAGCTCCGTTTCCGGCGGGATCATCACCCGGAGCCTCATCCTGTCTCTCCTCGCCGCGCTGGTACTGCTGGGCCTGTTCGCTTTCATCATTTCCCAGAACCGCAAAAATGCCCGTCTCGCCCTGGAAAAGGAAACCGCCGAAGCGGAGAACCGCGTGAAACAGCAGGAGATGGAACAGCGCCTCGCCCTGCAGGAGCAGCTGCTGGAGCGGAAACAGGAGCTCAGCGAAGCCCTGGAGGCCGCGGAGCAGGCCAACCGGGCAAAAACAATCTTCCTGTCCAACATGAGCCACGAGATCCGTACGCCCATGAACGCGATCATCGGACTGGATAATATCGCCCTGAACGAGCCTGACGTTCCGGACAAGGTCCGGGAATACCTGGAAAAGATCGGCGCCTCCGCGCAGCATCTGCTGGGCATCATCAACGACATCCTCGATATGTCCCGCATCGAATCCGGCCGGATGATCATCCGGAATGAGGAGTTTTCCTTCTCCGGCATGCTCGAGCAGGTCAATACGATCATCAGCGGCCAGTGCCGGGACAAGGGCCTGAAGTATGACTGCCGTACGTCCGGAAAGATTGATGATTACTATATCGGCGACGAGACCAAGCTCCGGCAGGTGATCATCAACATCCTGGGAAATGCCGTCAAATTCACGCCCGAAGGCGGCTCCGTCTCCTTCCTGATCGAGGAAGGCAAACGCTATGACAGGAAAGCCGTGCTGAAGATGACCTTCCGGGATACGGGCATTGGCATGAGCAAAGAATATCTCCCGCATCTCTTTGACGCCTTCAGCCAGGAAGACGCTTCCTCCACAAACAAATACGGCAGCACCGGCCTGGGCATGCCGATCACCAGAAGCATTGTGGAACTGATGAACGGCAGCATTGACGTGAAAAGCGAAAAAGGAAAGGGCACCACCTTCACCGTCACGGTCACCCTCGGCGAATCGGAACGCCAAAGCTGCAGGGCGGACAGCGCCGTCAATCCCGGGGAACTGAGTGTCCTCGCCATTGATGACGACCCAATCGCGCTGGAGCACGCACAGATCGTGCTCGGACAGGCGGGTATGACCTGCGACACTGCCCTTTCCGGAGAGGAAGGCCTGGAAAAAGTCAGGCTGCGCCATGCGCGCATGGCCGATTACGATCTGATCCTGGTCGACTGGAAGATGCCGGAGATGGATGGCGTGGAAGCCACACGCCGGATCCGGGAGGTGGTCGGCAGCCATACGCCGATCATCATCCTGACTTCCTACAACTGGGATGAGATCGCGGAAGAAGCGAAACGCGCCGGCGTGGATACCTTCGTTGCCAAACCGCTCTTTGCCCGCAGCGTCCTGGAACAGTTCCGCGAAGCCTTCCGCCGCAAGACCGAGTCAAAGCCTGTTCAGCGCGCGGACCTGAAAGGCCGCCGGGTTCTCCTGGCCGAGGACGTGGAAGTCAACGCTGAGATCATGGTCATGGTACTCGGCATGCGCGGGATTGAAGCGGACGTCGCGGAAAACGGCCGCGTTGCCGTGGAGAAATACCTGGCACAGCCCGCCGGCTGGTATGACGCAATCCTCATGGATATGCGGATGCCGGAAATGGACGGCCTGGAAGCTACGCGGAAAATCCGCGCCTCCGGCCGGGAAGACGCGGAGAGCATTCCGGTCATCGCGCTCACGGCCAACGCTTTTGACGAGGATGTGCAGCGCAGTATGCAGGCCGGGCTGAACGCCCACCTGTCCAAGCCGGTGGAACCCGACGCGCTTTTCGATACGCTTGAAGCGCTGATCAGAACCTGATCCATTATCCCCTGAAAGGAGATCCCCTATGAACGGTATGCCCGACCTGTACGCCGAAGACCGGAAACGCTTTGTGCTGATCGTTGAGGACGAGTATGTCAACCGGGAGCTGCTCAACACATACCTGGAGAACGACTACGAGCTCCTTTTCGCGGAAACCGGCACGGAAGCCCTGGAAATCATCCGCTCCCGCAGCGAAACCCTGAGCCTGGTGCTGCTGGACCTGATCCTGCCGGACATCAACGGGCTGGAAATCCTGCGCAGGATCAAGCAGGACGAGGATCTGGCCCGCATCCCGATCATCGTGCTGACCTCGGATATCGAATCCGAGGTGGAAAGCCTGAATGCCGGCGCCAGCGACTTTATCTCCAAACCCTATCCCCGCCATGAGGTCATCATGGCGCGCGTCCGCCGCAGCATCGAGCTTTCCGAAAACAGGGACCTGATCCGCTGGACGGAGCGGGACCATCTCACCGGGCTGTTCAACCGGGAATACTTCTACCGCTTCGCGGAACAGTATGACCTGTTTCACGCCAAGGAGCCCACGGATGCCATCGTGGTGGATATCAGCCATTTCCACATGATCAACGAGCGTTTCGGCAAAGCCTACGGGGATGAGATGCTCCGGAAGATCGGCGCGGAGATACTGCGCATGTCCCGCCTGTACGGCGGTATCGCCTGCCGCCGGGAAGCGGATACCTTCCAGGTCTACTGTCCCCACCGCACGGATCATGACGTCCTGGTCCGGCAGATCACCGATGCCGTGAACAAAGAGCTGCACGGGCATGTCCGGCTCCGCGCGGGCATCTATGCCGATGTGGACAAATCTCTGGAAATGGAACGCCGCTTCGACCACGCGAAGGACGCCGCGGACGCCATCCGGAACAGCTTCTCCACACTGGTGGCCGTCTATGACGACAGCCTGCACGAGAAGGAAGTTTTCGCCGAGCGCCTGCTGGACGATTTCCACGATGCCCTGGAGAGAAAACAGTTTACGGTTTTCTTCCAGCCCAAGTTCGACATCCGTCCCGACAAGCCCGTCCTGTGCGGCGCCGAGGCGCTGGTGCGCTGGAAGCACCCGGAGTTGGGCATGGTCAGCCCGGGGGTGTTCATTCCGCTGTTTGAAGGCAACGGCCTGATCCGGGATTTGGACAATTATGTCTGGCGGGAGGCAGCGGCACAGATCCGCGCCTGGAAGGATACGCTGGGCCGCTCGGTGCCCGTATCCGTCAACGTGTCCCGGGTGGATATGATGGACCCGGACCTGGCGGACACCCTTCGCGGCATCGTAATCGAAAACGGGATCGACTTCGGCGACCTGCACCTGGAAATCACCGAGTCCGCCTATACCCAGGACGCGAAGCAGATTGTGGAGGTGGTCTCCTCCCTGCGGGAAATGGGATTCCGGATCGAGATGGACGACTTCGGTTCCGGCTATTCCTCCCTGAACATGCTTTCCACCCTGCCGATTGACGCGCTGAAGCTGGACATGCTGTTCATCCGCACCGCCTTCAGCGAGAAAGGCAATACCCGGATGATCGAGATCACCCTGGACATTTCCCATTCCCTCTCCGTTCCGATGATCGCCGAGGGCGTGGAAACGGAGGACCAGATGCTGGCGCTCCGGAAGCTCGGCTGCGATATCGTCCAGGGATATTACTTCGCAAAACCCATGCCCGCCGAAGAGTTCAGCGCTTTCCTCACGCGCTGACACACTGCTGAAAAAGGAGAACAAAAGCGATGATCACCCTTGAACAACTGCGCGCCTGGGGCGCCGATACCGATGAGGCGCTGCCCCGCTGCCTCAACAATGAGGCCTTCTATCTCCGGCTGGTCGGCAAAGCCGTCGCGGAGCCCTCTTTCGACCGCCTCCGCGAGGCCGTGGAGGCCGGCGACCTGGACAAGGCCTTTGAGCAGGCGCATGCGCTCAAAGGCGTGACCGGCAACCTGGCCCTCACGCCCATCGACCGGCCCGTCCGCGAGATGACAGAACTGCTTCGCAGCCGCACCGACATGGATTACCGGCCCCTGCTTTCGGAGATCATGGACCGGCGCGCCGAACTCATGGCCCTGTGCGGATAAACAGGCGTATTCTCACGATCTGAAATAATCCGGGAGGTGAAAGCATCATGCCGGCAAATCAGCCGAAAGACCCCGGCAGCCCGCGTTCCCTGGCTCCCTATCTGTCCCCCGCCGCCGCGTGGGCGCTGTCCGTAGGCACCAGTATCGGCTGAGGTTCCCTGGTTGTGACCAGCACCGGCTACCTGTCCCAGGCAGGTCCGGCAGGGAGCGTGATCGGCCTTGTGGCCGGAATGCTGCTGATGCTGGTGATCGCGCGGGCGGACGCGGCGATGTATGAGCGTAAACAGGAACTGAAAGCCATGGGCGCCAGGACCCGGGACTGACGGAGTGAGTAAGCACCCGGCCGGGGATCGATACCGCCCGGAAGGAGGGATACGGATGAGTGAAAACAGTATACCGGCCATCGGCATCCCCCGGGCGATGCTGTATTACCGCTACGGGACGCTGTGGGAACACTTTCTCCGGGCCCTCGGAGTCTCTTATATACTGAGCCCGCCCGGCACCCGCGGAATCCTGGAAGCCGGAACAAAGCTCGCCCCGGATGAAAGCTGCCTGTCCCTGAAGATGTTCATGGGCCACGTGGACATGCTGATCGGCAAATGCGGACAGATCCTGATCCCGAGATACAGCAACTACGGATATACAGAACTTTTCTGCCCCCGCTACGAAGGGCTCTATGACCAGGCCCGGAACATCTTCCGCTCCACAGGCCAGCGCTTTATCACCTGCAATATTGACGCGCAGAACGGATCCCCGGAGCCGAAAGCCTTTGAGCAGTTCGGCGTCGCCCTCGGGTTTTCCGCACGACAGAGCCGCCGGGCCTGGCTGGAAGCATCCAGGGCGCTGAAACAGCGGCAGAAAGCGGACGAGCACGCCCAGAAAGAACTGACCGCCGGGCCGGGTATGAAGGTGCTGATCGCCGGCCACAGCTATATCCTGTCCGATCCCTACCTGGGAAAGCCCATCCTGGACTGCCTGGCCGCCGCCGGTGCGGTGGCGCTGCGGGCGGACGCCCTGGAACCGGAAGCTGCTCGGAAGGCCTGCGCCAAATTTTCACCCACCTGCCGCTGGATTGTCAGCGAGGAGATCCTCGGCGGTATACTGCAGTGGAAGGACAAAGCGGACGGGATCATCCTGGTCAGCGCTTTCCCCTGCGGCCCGGATTCCATGACAAACGAACTGCTGATCCGCCGGATCAAAGGTATGCCGATTCTGCCGCTGGTGATGGACACCCAGAGCGGTATGGCCGGGATAGAAACGCGCATCGAAAGCTTCCTGGATATCATCCGTTTCCAGAAGGGGGAAAGGCTATGAAACAGCACCGGAAAGTTGCCCTCCCCCGGTACGGCGAATATAACTGCGCCCTGAAATATGTGGTGGAACAGGGCTTTGAAGCCCAATGTATTCTTCCTCCTCCTCTTTCCCGGCGGACGGAGGATCTGGGTGCGCGAAACAGTCCCGACCTGGTCTGCACGCCGTTCAAAACCACCCTCGGGAGCATGATTGAAGCGCTGGAGTCCGGCGCGGATACCATCCTCATGGTGCCCGGTGCCTGCCGGCTGAATTATTTCGGCGAACTGCAGGAACAGATCCTGCGGGATATGGGGTTCACCTTTGAATTCATCAACCTGTCCCTGTATAATACCGGGAATGTAAAGGACATCCTCCGGGCCCTGCGGGTGATCAACCCCCGCCGCAGCATGGTCAAAGCCGCCCGGTCCCTGTACGACGCGGCCCGGATGGTGGAGCACCTGGACGACCTCACCTCGCTGTATTACCAGAACTGCGGTTTCGACCCGACGGGAACCTATCCGAAGGTTTACAGAAGGTTTATCGCGGATATGTACGCTGCCCGGAACCTCACGGACATCCGGGAAGGGTACCGCGCTGCCTGCCGGGCGCTGGAGGAGGTGCCCCTCTGCAAGCCCGCCGATCCGATCCGGATCGGGATTATCGGCGACTACTATACCGTGATGGATCCCTTTTCCAACCTGGAACTGGAGCAGAAGCTGGCGGATATGGGGGTGGAAGTCCACCGGCTGATGAACATCACCAACGATATGCTGCGCGGCGGCGGAAAGAACAAGCAGGCCAAGATCCGCGAGCTTTGTGAGTACTCCATGGGTGCCAGCTCCGTCGCGGATCTCTGGCAGGCGCAGAACTTTGCCGAAAGAGGCTTTGACGGCGTGGTCCAGGTCAAGTCCGCCGGCTGCATGCCGGAAACGGATATTATGCCGGTACTTGCCAATCTCTCCCGGGACCGGAAAATGCCCGTGCTGTACCTGACCTATGATTCACAGACCAGCGACGTCGGCCTGATGACCAGGCTGGAGGCGTTTTATGATATGGTTGAAATGAGAAAGAAGGTAAACGGTTGAACAGGCAGAACGCGTTCCTCGGCATTGATGTGGGATCCATCTCCACCAAGGCCGTCATCATTGACGAGGATCATAAAATCCTGGCGCAGGAATATATCTGGACAGAGGGAAACCCGATCGGAGCCGTCCGGAAACTGCTGGGCCTGCTGGAAAAGCAGTTTGATCCGGAAGCCTGGCAGATTGTCGGCGTCGGAGCCACCGGAAGCGCCCGCCGGCTTGTCGGTTCCATTGTCGGCGCCACCGTCGTCAAGAATGAGATTACCGCCCACGCGGTGGGCACCACCACCTTTCACCCGGATGTCCGGACCATCCTGGAAATCGGCGGCCAGGACTCCAAAATCATCCTGGTGGAAAACGGCATTGCCGTGGACTATGCCATGAACACCCTGTGCGCCGCCGGAACCGGCGCCTTCCTTACCAGCCAGGCGAGGCGGCTGGGGATCGGGGTGGAGGACATGGGCCGGTACGCGCTGCAGTCCGCCCACCCGACCATGATCGCCGCGCGCTGCACGGTGTTCGCCGAATCGGACCTGGTACACAAGATCCAGATGGGGCACCCGCGGGAGGACATCATTGCCGGCGTATGCCGGGCCGTCGCTTCCAACTACATCAACAACGTCGCCAAGGGAAAAAAGATCTGCTCGCCGGTGGTGTTCCAGGGCGGCGTCAGCAAAAACGCCGGCGTTGTCCATGCCTTTGAGGAACTGCTCGGGTGTCCGGTTATCGTGGATGACAACGGCCACCTGATGGGCGCCACCGGGGCAGCGATCCTCGCAAAGCGCAGCCTGAACAGGACCCGCTTTGACTTTGCCGTGGGGAACATGGATTTCCTGACACGGGAAAGAAACTGCGGGGGCTGTTCCAACAACTGCGAAGTGATCTGCGTTTACCGCAACGGCCGCCTGATTGATTTCTGGGGCAACCGTTGTGAACGCGGGGCCGCCCGCACGGACGAAACGCCGCGCCCGCAGGCCGGCACCGTACCCGTTGAATGAGTAAAATATTTTACCGGATACAAAGAGGAGGATGAACCCATGTTCGGACACAGACCTGATGGAAAAAGACTCAAAAAACTGGATCCCGTTGTACAGATGACCCCCTACCTGATGCCGATGCGCTGCGACGCGCAGGTGTTCCTGGAGCACCGGGCGGACTATGAGAAAATGAGCCGCTATATCGCTGAAAAAAGCCAGCAGGGCCAGAAGATCACCTTTATGCAGATCCTGGTCGCCGCTTATGTCCGGGCCGTCAGCCGAAACCCGGAAGTCAACCGGTTCATTTTCAACAAGCAGTATTTTTCCCGGAACAACTGCTCCGTATCCTACACAATCCTGAAGAATCCCCAGGATACCAACAGCAACGAAGACACCGTGCGCATCCTTTTCGACCTGACTGACACAATCTTTGACGTCCGGGACCGGATGAACGACGCGGTGGAAAAAAGCCGGAAAGCGGAAACCGACGGATTTGTGATCAGCCTGGCCCGGGCGCTCCTGTCCGTTCCCGGCCTGGCCACGCTCGTCGTCGGCCTGGTCCGGCTGCTGGACCGCTACGGCATCGCCCCGGGTGTGCTCATGCGCGAGCTGCCGTTCTACAGCGGGCTGTATGTCACCAACAACGGCTCCATCGGCCTGCATCATCCGCTGCATCACATCTATAACTTCGGGAATGTCAGCCTGTTCTTCGGCATGGGCAGCATCCTGAAGGAAGCTGTCGTGGAGGGCGGAAAAGCCCGGATGCGCCGTGTGCTTCCCGTCGGCATCACGGCGGACGAACGGGTCTGCTCCGGCGCCCACTATGCCGCCTTCTTCTTTGACGTCATTCACTACATGGATCATCCGGAAGAGCTGGAAAACCCGCCGGAAGAAGTCCGCTTCGATCCGGGCATGGAATACCATGTGCCCAAGGTGGGACAGTGACCCCGGGAGGCATGCAAATGAAAAAACCGGACAAAAAGCCCGGCATTGATTACCTGGTCCTGGTCAACGGGCAGCATCCGCTGCCCGTCGGCTGGACAGACCGGCTGGAAACTGTGTCCATGACAAATTCCACACAGGACCGGTTTAAGGTGGAGAAAAAAACCGCCGCGGCCTATGAGCTCCTGAAGGCCGGTCTTGAACGGGACAACATATACCTGGAACTGGATTCCGCCCTCCGCAGCGTCGCGGCCCAGCAGGATCTCCTGGACCGTTTTGCCGCGGAATACGGCGCGGAAAAGGCGGCAAAAATCGTTGCCCCGCCCGGGTATTCCGAGCACCATACCGGCCTCGCGCTGGATATCTGCTTCCGGCTCAGGAAAGAAGACGGCAGCTTTGACAACGTTTATTCCAACGAGGATATGCTGAAGGAAAAATACAGGAGCGTCTGGAACACGATCTACGGGAAAATGACCGGTTACGGATTCATCCTGCGCTATCCGGAGGGCAGTGAACAGATTACCGGCTATGACTATGAGCCCTGGCACATCCGCTACCTGGATGATTCCGGGATTGCCGCGGAGATCATGTCCCAGCCCGGCCTGACCCTGGAGGAATACCTGGAAGAGCGGCGCTGATCCCCTGCTTACATTCCGTCCGGGGCAAACTCAAAGACCTCTTCAGATCCGCCGTCCTCATCCTCCTCCCGGATGACGCCGCGGATCGCGCGGATCACTTCCTCATACCGGGCTGCCATGGGTCCGTGATCCCGGAGGATGGTTTTCTCATCCCCGTTTTTCGCGGCGGCTTCCAGCCCGGCCGCCATTTCGGCCAGGTCCCGGATGCCGAGCATCCTGGAGGTGCTTTTGAGCGAGTGCACCGCGATGCCGTAATTCTTCCAGTCCCTGTCGGCCAGGAATCGGCCGGTTTCCTCCATCCTCACAGGATAATCCCGGGCATATTCGGTCAGCAGCGTACGGTAAAGCTCATCGTCTCCCTGGGAATAGAACAGGCCGGTTTCCGGATCGATCCCGGCCTCGCGCAGCGGCGCGTAGCCCCGGCCGTCCCCGGAAGCCTGGGCGTCCGCCACGGGCACAAAGCTCATCTTTTCCTCCGGCAGGAATTTGATCAGCATGGCTTCAAGCTTCCGGCTGTCCACCGGCTTGGTCAGGTAATCCGAAAAGCCCTTCGCGAGATAGCGCTCCCGGGCACCGACGATCGCGTCAGCCGTCAGGCAGATCACCGGCGTGGCGCTGTTCGGGCCGTCCTTCATTTCCCGGATCCGGCGGAGCGCTTCCGTTCCGTCCATTTCCGGCATCCGCTGGTCCATCAGGATCATATCATACGGCCTTTCCGCCGCCAGCATGACCGCCTCCGCGCCGCCGGAGGCGGTATCTGTCTGCACCTGCGTTCCCTTCAGCAGGCTGACCGTGACGGTCAGGTTCATCTTTGTGTCATCCACGATCAGGATCCTGGCGCCGGGCGCATGGAACGCCTCATGGTAGTCCGCCCTTCCCTGGCCCTTTGACGCCTCTGCCCTGCTTGCGGAACTGACAAGCCGCTGCGGGATCTCCACCGTGAAGGCGGAGCCCTTGCCGTATTCACTCCGCACCCGGATTGTTCCGCCCATCATGTCCACCAGGCTCCGGGTAATCACCAGGCCCAGGCCTGATCCTTCCACAGTGCTGTTGCGCTCCATGTCCAGGCGCTGGAACTTGCTGAACAGCTTGTCCATGTCTTTCCGGCGGATGCCGATGCCCGAA
>Ga0265301_10004692_pt1 | contig 13723 bp, 12 predicted proteins | sample AusTroGonzalo_MG_2_FD_193488 | JGI IMG/M metagenome (GOLD analysis project Ga0265301, IMG submission 193488) | Bovine rumen microbial communities from tropical cattle in Woodstock, Queensland, Australia - Gonzalo_04 | ecosystem: Host-associated > Mammals > Digestive system > Stomach > Rumen ...
TTTAGCTGTATGTACGGCATCGATGGCTTGAATAGCTGTATGCCTACGCCCCAATAGTTGCAATAGTTCGTCTTGGAACGATTGTACGCCGATGGAGAGACGGTTGACGCCTGCCGCACGGATGGATTGCAGGTATTCCAAGGAGATGTCTGCGGGGTTCATTTCCATCGTTATTTCGATAGCATCTATTGTACCGATGGCTTGGAGGATAGATTGGATGTGTTCTGGCGTGAGTACGCTGGGTGTGCCGCCGCCGATGTAAATGGTTCGAATCGGTTCTCCGGTCTCGTTCTTACGTTCGGCTATCTCTTGCAAAAGGGCTTGTACATATTCATCACGCCTCTCCAACAGGGTAGTGGAGAAGAAATCGCAATACAAGCAGCGCTTCTTGCAGAAAGGAATATGTACGTAGATACCTGCCATTTAGTCCTTTTTCCAAAATATAGTACCAACGAGGTCGTCGGGTAGGTATTGTTGTTCTATCCAGTGTCCCGGAAAATCATGCGGATACTTGTAACCATCGGCGTAACCCAGTTCTTTCATGAGCGAAGTTGGCGCATTGCGTAAGTGGAGCGGAACCGGCAAATTGCCGGTGGCTTGCACTTTAGCAAGCGCTTCATCGATAGCCAGGTAAGCGGAGTTATCTTTCCTGCAAGTGGCCAGATAGATGGTCGTTTCTGCGAGCGGAATACGCGCTTCCGGCCAACCGATCTTATTGACAACCTCAAAGCACGTGTTGGCTAATAGCATCGCGTTGGGGTTAGCTAAACCTATATCCTCGCTGGCGGAAATGACGAGTCGACGGGCAATGAACTTAGGATCTTCACCGCCTTCAATCATCCGTGCAAGCCAATAAATAGCTGCTTGTGGGTCACTACCGCGAATGGATTTGATGAAGGCAGAGATGATGTCATAGTGCATTTCTCCGTCCTTATCGTACGCCACAGGATTTTGTTGAAGCTGGCGTGTGACGGTTTCATTGGTGATGATTCGTTCGCCGCTATTACTTACTAACTCAATGATATTGAGTAGTTTGCGCGCATCTCCTCCGCTGTAACGCAAGATCGATTCTGTTTCTTTTACCTCTATATGGAGCGAACGGATGTATTCATCTTTGGTGAGGGTGCGATGAAGCAGTTCGAGCAAGTCTTCTTTGTCCAGCGATTTGAGTACATAAACCTGACATCGGCTGAGTAGCGGCGTGATCACTTCGAACGAAGGGTTCTCGGTTGTAGCACCGACGAGGGTGATGGTGCCTTCTTCTACGGCGCCCAGGAGGCTGTCCTGTTGCGACTTGGAGAACCGATGAATCTCATCAATGAAGAGAATCGGACTGCGACTATCTGCAGGGGCAAAGAGACCGCTGTTGAGAGAAGCATTGCGCTTGGCTTTATCAATTACGTCCCTTACTTCCTTCACACCGCTTGTCACAGCGGAAAGGGTATAGAAAGGTCGCTGTAGTTGATGCGCGATGATGCGGGCGAGCGTCGTTTTGCCTACGCCCGGAGGACCCCATAAGATGAACGAAGCAATATTACCGCTTTCAATCATCTGACGAAGGATGGCTCCTTCTCCAACGAGGTGCTTTTGACCTATGTAATCATTGAGCGTCTTTGGACGCATTCGTTCTGCTAATGGCAACATAGTAATTGTTTAGCGTTGGCGAGCGCTTCCGGGGATGGGTTATTACCGCTGAGCATGGAAGCGATCTCTGTGATACGTTCTTCGTTGGTGAGGAGGCGGATGTGCGTCTCGGTACGCGTGTCGGTGTCGGCTTTGAAGACCTTGTAGTGCGTTTGTCCGAGCGCAGCAATCTGCGGCAAGTGAGTAATGGCGATGATCTGTCGATGCTGCGCCATCTCTCGCATAATGGAGGCCATTTGGGTGGCAATATTTCCGCTGACACCGGTATCTATCTCGTCAAAGATGATAGTGGGTAGTCCTTTTGTGCTGGCAATCAGCGATTTAACGCAAAGCATCAGTCGGCTTATCTCACCGCCGGAAGCCACTTGGCTCACTTCACGAAGCGATTGGTTGAGGTTGGCGGCAAAGCATATCTGCACCTCGTCGCAGCCCGAAGGTGTAAAATCTTCCGTCGGACGAATGAGGATGTCTATATTAGCGTGCGCAACGCCTAATTGTTTCATGCCTGCAATAAGGCGTTGACAGATAATAGGGATAACCGCTTGACGACTTTCGGTCAGTGCTTTGGCGGTTTGCGTAAGGGCCGTACGCTTGGTGTTCAGGTCCTTTTGCGCCTGTTCAATATCAAAATCAAAACTATCCAAACGGTTTACCTGTTGCGCCAACTCCTCACGCGCAGCGATAAGCTCGTCGATGGTTTGAGCACTGAATTTATGCAGCAAACCGTTGAGCGTGTCAAGTCGCTCTTCCACCCAAATGAGCCGCTGCGGGTCCATCTCCAGGTGGTTGAGGGCACGTTCCGCTTCTTCGGCAATGTCTTGTAACTCTATGCGCGCCGAGTCGATGCGTTCTTGCAGTTCGGGCGCCGCTTCGTCCAAGCGACAAGTACGCAAGGCATCAATGGCGCTTCCTTGATCGCCGTTTAAGGCTTGTATGGCTGTCTCTAAAGCCGCACGAATCTCCTCGGCATGGCTGAGACGATATTGTTCTTGCTCCAGTTCTTCCAGTTCGCCTTCTTGCAGCGAAGCTTCGTCCAGCAGTTTATAGCGATATTGGATGTAATCGGCATCTTGCTGGCTCTTCCGAGCAAGCGTTTGCAGGTCTTTGAGGGCCTGCAATGCCGTGGTATATTGCTCATACTGAGCGTTATACTGCGATTTAAGCGCTTCGTTGGAAGCTATCGCGTCCACTATTTCCAATTGAAAATCGGGATTCTCAATTAACAGGTTTGCGTGCTGGGAATGGATATCAATCAGGCGTGTTGCCAGAGCTTTGAGTTCCTGCAGCGTGACTACCGAATCATCGACGAACGAACGACTCTTACCATTGGCATACAGTTCGCGGCGGATGATGCCTTCATCAAACTCCGCTTCGATAATACATTTATCCTCCCCGTCGGTGATGGCTTTGCTATCTGCGCGCGCACCGAGCACTAAGGCCAACGCACCTAAGATAATACTCTTACCGGCACCGGTTTCACCGGTTAACACCGAGAAACCCGGACCGAAGTCAATATCTAAATGGCTTATCAGCGCGTAATTTTGTATGTGTAAGTGTTTAAGCATTACTCATTGATCTTATCATATGTGTTCTGCCGCGTAGGGTCGATGTCCATCAGAATCTCATACACCGCTTTTTTCTCTTTATCGGTTCCCTTGGAAAATATATCGACCAATTCTTGGGCCTTGGCGTCAAGGAACGTATTAACTACATAGGTAGCAGGGCGTGCACGATAAGCATCGCGCAAAGTAGGCATACCCTCCGCAATGCGTGCGCGTGCGTTCGTCACATTAGCGGTCATCTCATCTAAACCCAGGCGGTGATACTCGTAATAGAAATTGCGGTATTTATTGAACGACTCGTCCAGGAGGTTATTAATCAGCGCATAGCGGTTGCGGTTGCTGTCGAAGGCTAACCATCCTCTCTGCTCCAAACCTTCCATGCTCGCCGATTGACAGGCATTGACGATTTGCTCGCATTGTTGGAAATACGGTGTACCGCCTAAGCGCTGAAAACTATCACAATCATGTCCGATAATCAGGTAACAATAATACGCTAACATCGCCGTGAGGTTAGTGGTAAATTGATTCTGCTGATAGTCCAGACGGTCGAACTCCTGATAGGTAAAATGGAACGTAGGGTCCTTGAAATTGAGCAGCGGAGTGGTGTAGGACGAACCATAAACCGGTCGACGACTTTGCAGCGTCATTTCGCAGTTGTATTGATTATTAGCGACCGCATTGACGAGGATGAGCATCGAGCATTCAATCTTTTCAGACTCTGCGAAGTTCATGTTCGTCCACCTGTTTTGGTTCATGTATTCCTCAATGGCGGTTTTGAGCGTCTCAAATACCTGTTTGTTTGTTCCCTCAATCTTATCGGAATTGATGGTCACGGTACAGTTGATCTCTTGGGCGGCCAAAGGAGTACAAAGTACAGAGTACAAAATACAGAATAGTAAAAAGATGCTTTTTTTCATTTCGAAATCGATTCTATGTTTCCGGTCTTTTCATTCAATACAATCACAGGCAGTTCTTTGCCGGTGAATAGGTCTTTCGACAGCGGCACATCCACGCCGAATTGGGCTACAGGAAGCGTACGCGCACCTAATTTATCATTGCGGTACAAGACCTCAATGCTGGCATATCCAGGCAGATTATAAACAATTGGCGAAGGTTCGGAGATCTTCTTGCCTTTCTTGGGCGCCGGTTCTTCGGCGGGAGCTTGCAACTGCTGATGGGTATATGTAGAATGGATACGAATCAGTTCGGCATCGATGTTCTCTGCGCTGGTAAAACCGTTCTCTGCAGAGAAATAGAGCAACTCATTGGTTACAACGGCATCGCCTTTCGGACAAATCTCTATGTTCTTATGGGCAACGCTTCGCGTGGTCTTACCAGTGAAAAGAAGGGTTAATTGGGCTTCCTGTTTAGATAGTTCTTCCAGCACCAGTTTCATCGCTGTGCCATCAGCAGGCGCATGTTCTACTTCTCCGCTCAGCAAGTACATGCGGGTCTCACGCAAGCGGAAGATATGTTTGGCTACCAACCCAGCCTCGTCAGCAAGGGTCTTGGCTTCGAGAATGTCTTCCATTAGCGGCAAGGCTTCAGGGGTGGTTACCACGGGTTTGTCTTTCTGCTCGTGTTTGCGCGGGGCAGGTTGGGTTTGCATTGGCAGATTAAAGCCTTTCAGTAAGCCTTTCTCATTGATGCTCAACCACTGAACAGGAACGTTCGCGTCAGCGGGCACGATATGTGCGCGCGTCAGGTCCGCATTCGTGCGCGTGTGAAAAGTAACGTTCTCCAAGCGATAAACGTTTTGGTCCGCCTCAATGGCGTTCTTGATGCCTAACAGTTCTTCGGCATACTCAGCGTAGAGACCTTTCTCTTGCTTCTCTATACTGTATTGAAAATCCAGTATAATCGTTGTTTGAGGGCTGTAGTACACCAAGGCCGATTCTCCTTCCTGCAGTCCCTGCGCCATCAATGCGCTACACATCATTGCTCCGAGGAGCATCAAAAAAACTTTCTTCATATATTTCATCTTTCAACTTTCATCTTTCATTCCAAATTTGCCACGCTTCTTTGGCTTGTCCGATCAACATCTCTTTGCCATTCTGTATCGAGGCTCCTTGTGCCTTGCCGCGACGAAGGAACAAGGTCTCTTCGGGGTTATAGACGCAATCATAAAGCAAGTGACGCGGAGTGAGATGTTCGTACGGGATAGGCGGACAAGTGTTCACTTCAGGGAACATCCCTAAGGGCGTGCCATTAATGATCAACGTGTAACGGCTGAGCAGGTCGGCATTCAGGTCCGCGTAACTGATTTGTCCCGCTTGAGGGGTACGGCTGACAAGAGTAGGAGTGATGCCCAGTTGCTGTAAACCGTAACATACCGCTTTCGATGCGCCACCGGTGCCTAAGACGAGTGCTTGGCGGTCGAAGGGACGCAATAACGGACGAAGAGAAACGATAAAACCCGCATAATCGGTGTTATAGCCAACTCGCTTGTACACTACATTCACGGCACCTATCGCTTGCGCGGTTTCATCCAATCGGTCCAAGTATGGGATAATCGCCTCTTTGTACGGAAAAGTCACATTAAACCCATCCAGCGTGTCCAGCAGTTCATTCACCCGTTCATTCGTTAACTCATTCAAAGGATATAAAGAGTACTCCGCGTCAATATGCTCGCGGGTGAACTTCTCGTTGAAGTATTTCGCCGAGAATGAGTGGATGAGCGGGTTTCCTATTATACCGAAATGACCCATAATTTACCGTGTTTAATAGTGCCCTGGTGCGTTTTGGAGGTGAATACTTTGCCTCCTTCACCGCGATGCAAGGCATCATAAATCTTATCTATTTCCGCAAAGCCAAACGGACGCAATTTCTCATACAATTTGGCTAATCCGGCCTCGCGCGTATCTTTGCCATCCAGCAGGTCAGCATATCCTTGCATACATTCCGCAGTCTGCGCCATATGTTCAATCTCTGCTTTGCTATAGTGCTTTAATTGTTCGCGAATGGCATTTCGGGCGATAGACAAATCTGTGTTCGTGGAATCTTCCACCCATTTGAGCTTTCTTTTGTCCCGCAGGTAGTGCTCTATATAATCGCGCGTGGTGCAGAGCAGCGGACGAACGATAGGTATATATTGTGGTGCTTCGGAGGTGTCTGTTTTGGGACGCATACCGGCCAGGCCTCTCAGCCCTGCACCGCGCTTAAGATTTAGCAGCAGGGTCTCTGCCTGGTCGTTCTGATGGTGCGCCACACAGATAGCTTGACAACTGTGAGCGTGGGCTATCTTATCAAACCACGCGTAGCGTTGTTCGCGAGCCGCCATCTCTATACTGATACCATTATCGCGCGCGTAAGTAGCGGTGTCAAAATGCACCACCTCCAGCGGTACTTGCCATTCAGCACAAAGCTCACGAACGAACTGCTCATCGCGATCACTCTCTTCACCGCGTAAGTGAAAATTACAATGCGCCGCCACACACGGATAACCGGCTCGCAGCAACACATCTAACAGCGCCACGCTATCGGCTCCGCCACTGATGGCCACTAACACGGGTTGGCCTTTGACCAACAATTCGTGTTGGCGAATGTATGTAGTAACACGTCTAAGCACCTAAACCTCTATATTTAATACGATGCGGCTGAACGGCCTCTTCACCGAGTCGCATTTTCTTGTTTTCTTCGTATTCCGAATAACTGCCTTCGAACCAAAAGACCTTACCATCTCCTTCGTAGGCTAAAATATGCGTGCAGATACGATCAAGGAACCAGCGGTCATGCGAGATAACTACAGCACAGCCGGCGAAATTTTCTAAGCCTTCCTCTAAGGCGCGAAGGGTGTTCACATCGATATCGTTCGTCGGCTCGTCAAGTAGTAACACATTGGCTTCGGATTTGAGCGTCAGGGCCAAATGCAAACGATTACGCTCACCACCGGAGAGCACACCGCATTTTTTCTCTTGGTCTGCGCCGGTAAAATTGAAGCGGCTCAAGTAAGCGCGAGCGTTAATCTCTCGTCCACCTACGCGAATGAACTCCGTACCGCCACTGATGGTCTCAAAAACGGACTTATTGGGGTCTATATCGGTGTGTTGCTGGTCCACGTAACCTATCTTGACCGTCTCGCCGACTGAGAACGTACCTTTATCAGCTTTCTCGCTGCCTATGATCATTCTAAACAAGGTCGTCTTACCGGCACCGTTCGGACCGATTACGCCTACAATACCGTTTGGCGGTAACATGAAGTTAAGGTCCTCAAACAGCAGACGGTCACCAAACGATTTGGCTACGCCTTCGGCGTTGATGACCTTATTGCCTAACCGCGGACCGTTAGGAATGAAGATCTCCAATTTCTCCTCGCGCTCTTTTTGCTCCTCGTTCAACATGCGGTCGTACGATTCCAAACGCGCTTTCTGCTTGGCATGACGGGCTTTCGGAGCCATACGAATCCATTCCAACTCGCGTTCGAGGGTCTTGCGACGCTTGGAAGCCTGTTTCTCTTCCTGAGCCATACGAGCGGTCTTTTGGTCCAACCAAGACGAGTAGTTACCTTTCCAAGGAATACCTTCTCCGCGGTCCAGTTCCAGAATCCAACCGGCTACATTATCGAGGAAATAGCGGTCGTGCGTGATACAAATGACCGTACCGGCATATTGCTGCAAGTGTTGCTCGAGCCAATCGATGGACTCGGCATCCAAGTGGTTAGTCGGTTCGTCCAATAATAACACATCCGGTTGCTGCAGCAATAGGCGACAGAGAGCTACGCGACGACGCTCACCTCCGGAGAGAGTGGTGACATTCGCATCATCCGGCGGACAACGAAGCGCATCCAACGCACGGTCCAGTTTTTGGTCAATGTTCCAAGCATCGGCGGCATCCAGTTTATCCTGCAACTCTGCCTGGCGAGCTAAGAGCTTATCGAAGTCCGCATCCGGTTCGCCAAAGGCCATATTGATATCGTCATACTCTTTGAGCATGTCCATGATGGGTTGTACGCCTTCCTGAACCACCTCGCGAACGGTCTTGTTCGGGTCTAACTTAGGGTCCTGCTCCAAGTATCCCACGCTGTAACCCGGGCTCCAAACTACTTCGCCTTGGTACTCTTTCTCAATACCGGCGATAATTTTGAGCAAGGTTGATTTACCGGCACCGTTCAAACCGATGATGCCTATCTTAGCGCCGTAGAAGAAACTCAAATAGATGTTCTTCAACACTTGTTTTTGCGGACCGAAGTTCTTACTCAGGCCCACCATCGAAAAAATAATCTTCTTATCGTCTGCCATATTGTGCAAATGTATAATCGTATGGATTGTTTTCGTCAGCGAAATGTTTCTCTGCGCACAGCAGTTTCCACTCATCAGCCTTTATCTCCGGAAAGAACGTATCGGCGTCTTCCCAACTATGGTGTATATGGGTAATGTAGAGTTTGTCTGCAAGCGGCATCATCTGTCGGTACACCATGCCGCCGCCAATGACAAAGACTTCCTCTTTCAACTTTAAACTTTCAACTTTCAACTTCTCCATCAATTCATTGATGGAGTATACCGCTTCTGCACCTTCGAAAGTCTTGCCCGGCACGTCCGTCAGCACTATATTGCGACGGTTGGGTAGGGGATGTTTGGGCAACGAGAAGAATGTTCGTTCGCCCATCAGTACGGTCTTGCCACTCGTAATCTCTTTAAAATGCTTCAAATCGGCAGGCATATGACATAACAAGTCGCCCTTCTTACCTATTGCATAATTCTCTGCTATCGCTACTATAATAGAAATCATAAATTTGAAATTTGAAATTCTAAATTAGACGGCGACCACGCCGGCTATATGCGGGTGAGGATCATAGTTTAACAATTGGAAGTCTTCATACTGAAAGCTGAATAGGTCTTTCACCTCAGGGTTGATTTGCATCGTTGGCAGCGGACGAGGTTCACGGGTTAGTTGCAGTTTTACTTGCTCCAAGTGGTTCAAGTAAATATGCGCATCACCGAGTGTGTGCACAAAATCGCCGCACTCCAAACCGGTCACTTGTGCCATCATCTGCAGCAGCAAGGCGTACGAAGCGATATTGAAAGGCACGCCCAGGAATATATCGGCGCTTCGTTGATAGAGTTGCAGACTCAACTTACCATCTGCTACATAGAACTGGAACAGACAGTGACAGGGCGGCAGAGCCATCTTATCCACCTCCGCTACATTCCATGCGCTGACGAGCAAACGCCGGCTGTCGGGGTTGGTCTTAATCGTGTTCACGATATTGGCTATCTGGTCAATCGTACCGCCGTTATAATCGGGCCACGAACGCCATTGATGTCCATAGACCGGTCCTAACTCACCGTTCTCGTCCGCCCATTCATTCCAAATACGTACACCGTGTTCCTGCAGATAGCGGACGTTCGTGTCGCCCTGCAAGAACCATAATAGTTCGTAAATAATGGACTTAAGGTGCAGTTTCTTGGTGGTCAGTAACGGAAAGCCGTCTGCCATATGGAACCGCATCTGATGACCAAACACCGATATCGTACCTGTGCCTGTACGGTCATGTTTCTCCGTGCCTTCCTCTAATACTCTACGGCATAAGTCTAAGTATTGTCTCATAATAGGTCTTTATTCTTTCAGCGAAGCGGTCTTTATTCTTTCAGGCCGCAGGCCGGTCTAATACAATTTATAGGTTGTTTTCACTACTTTAAATTCCGTACGGCGGTTGATCTGATGGCATATCTCCTGCTTGTCTGCCGGCAGCGTTGAGATAAACGCCTCATCCAGCACTTGCTCCACCGGTATAAAAGGATATTGGTCATGAAGCGCTTTATCGGCAATGATCGGTTTGCTCTCGCCGTAACCTACTACCGAAATGCGTTCTTTCTCAATACCATGCGCCAGCAGAAAATCACAACAACTCTGTGCGCGCTTTTGACTCAAGTTTTGGTTGAACTCATCATTACCTTTGAAGTCCGTGTGCGCGGATAGTTCGATGGTGATATTGGGGTTATCGTTCAGCATTTTGACTAACCGCAACAACTCTTCTTCGGACGCTTTGGTGATCTCCCAACGACCGAACTCATAGAATATATTTTCCATTTTTACCGGTCGGCTAATAGGGTTGAGTGCAAAATTGACGGTGTAGGTTTTGCTGTCCTTCAGGTCGAAGGTGTTCCATTGTTCTTTGGCGTTGAGGTGACCGCGCGCCGACGCTAACATCACATACTTAACGTCCTTCTTGATCTTAATCTTATACGTTCCGTCTCGGCGGGCATTGAGTTTGCTGTTCGTTCCGTCACTGCCCACTAACCGCAATTTGGCTTCACTCAGCGGATTACCTTGCTCATCTGTGATAGCTCCTTCGACGAGGAACTCCATCTCCGGTAGTACGAATCGATAGATCTTATCATATCCTTTCTTATCGCCTCGGTTGGAAGAGAAGAACCCGTCTTGACTATTACCGGCGAACGTGATACCGAAATCATCGCCTGCGCCGTTGAACGGAGCGCCCATGTTATAGAGCAACCACGAAACCGAATCTTTGACCGTTGTATCACGAACGGCTTTGAAGATATCCAATCCGCCGTAACCCGGATGACCGTTCGATGCAAAATAGAGCGTACCGTCCGCGTGGATATACGGGTACATCTCATCGGCGGTGGTGTTGATGCCTTTTCCTAAGGGTCGCGCGTTCTTCCACTCATTGCCTTCCAACTCCGCCATCCAAATATCCTTGCCTCCCATTCCTCCGGCAGCGTCACTGACGAAATAGAGCGTGTCACCCGTGGCATTGAGTGCCGGATGGCCAACTGTAATCGAACTGTCCTTGAACAACTTAACCTCCTGCGCTTCGCCCCACTCACCACTGGCACGGACGCTGCGGTAGATCTTAGCACCCAGATCCTGACCGTTGATGGGCTTGGAGTAGGTGAAGAGCATCGTCTTACCGTCTCTGGTGAAACAACAAACACCCATTTCGGCAGAGTTGCCCGGCTTGCCGGTCGAGTCATTGTTCTGCTCGTTTTCCGGCGAACCGGCTAAGCCTTCAGCCGCTGAGAAATCTTCCCATTCGCCGGCTGCGTTCTTGCGACTCTGGTAGAGTTGGAACAAGGGCTGACCGGTTACGTTACTCGGCCGCTGCACTTTCTTCGTGCCTTTTTGCTTCTCTTGTCGGTTAGTGGTGAACATCACGGCGTCCGTTTGTTGACCGATGAACATCGGTGCAAAATTGCTGGTACGCTTGACGTTGAAGGCTTTGGCTTCACTCACTTTGTACCGCGAACCTTCTTTCTTCCAATCCTCCACTTTCAAGCACGCGTACTTGCCGGCTTGTGCTACGTAGTCCGTCGGATGCGCCTCTAAATACAGGTCGTAGTTCTTAATGGCGTCCTTGTATTTGCCTTGGTACTGTTGCACTTGTGCTAACCGCAAAAAGACCGTTGAGTCTTGCAGTTGGTACTTGCATCGCAAGGCGCTCTGGTAGGCATTGAGCGCGCGAGGGTTATTGATCAGTCGGTAACTCTCGCCTTGCTGAAATGCTACATAACCCTTTAAGTTACGCTCTTTCTTAGCGTTCAAGTTACCGTAACACTGCTTGTAGATGTCTGCCGCTGTGAAATACTCCCCAATCGCAAACTTCTTATCCGCCCGCTTGATCCGTTGCTGCACCGAGCATCCGCTTAACACAAGCAGCACCGCTAATATATATGCTAGTCGTCTAGTCATCTAGTAGTCTAGTAATCTAATTTAGTTCATGTACCACCAATCCGCTCCGCAGCTTCGGTTCGAACCAAGTGGTCTTAGGCGGCATGATGTTTCCGCTGTCGGCGATGTCGATGATCTGCTGCATGGTAACAGGGTAGAGTGCCAGCGCTGCTTTCCACTTTCCGCTATCCACTCTTTTCTCTAACTCGCCCAAACCGCGTATGCCTCCTACGAAATCGATGCGTTTATCGGTCCGCAAATCCTTGATGCCCAAGATCTTATCCAAAATCAAGTTACTGGATATCGTCACATCCAGCACACCAATCGGATCGGCATCGTTGTACCGACCTTCCTTTGCCTTGAGGGAATACCATTTCCCGCCTAAATAGAGCGAGAATTGATGCAAGGCCTTCGGCTTGACATCATTAAGCGAAGCGTCACCATTATAACATTCAACAATGAAGTCATCTTTGATGGCTTCTAAAAACTCCTCGTCCGTCAGGCCATTCAGATCCTTCACCACGCGGTTATAGTCAATGATATTAAGTTGGTTATCCGGGAAGCACACTGCCATAAAGAACTCGTACTCAGGATTCTTAATTTTCAATTTTCCCTTTTCCATTTTCAGCTCGCTGCCGACTCTGGCGGCAGCAGCTGACCGGTGGTGTCCATCGGCGATGTACATAGCAGGAATCTCGGCAAAGATAGCGGTTATCTGTGCAATCAGTTTCGGATCCTCAATCACCCAGAAAGTATGCCTAAAGCCCTCCGGCGCAGCCACGAAATCATATTCAGGCGTGTTCTTTGTCACTTTAGCCACAATCGCATCCAAATCTGCGCGGTGAGGGTAAGCAAAGAACACCGGTTCCATGTTGGCGTTGAGCGTACGCACATGTTTCATACGGTCTTCCTCTTTATCTTTGCGCGTCAACTCATGTTTCTTGATGCGACCCTCCAGATAATCATCCACCCATGCACCAACCACCAGACCATACTGAGTTCGCTCACCGTTCACCGCTAACCGATGACCGGCAGGGATCGTCTGTGCATAGACGTAATAACGCTCCTCCAGGTCTTGTACCAACCAGCCTTTGAGTTTAAAGCGTTGGAACTGCTGCTTGGCCTCCAAGTACACACGCGGGTCATGCTCGTCCGTGAAAGGCGGAAAATTAATCTCCGGCTTGATGATATGATACAAACTCATCTCATTGCCGGCGGCCTCCGCACGTGCCTCTTCACTGCTCAGCACATCGTACGGACGACTGCTCACTTGTTCCACCAACTCCTTCGGCGGCCGTAATCCTTTAAAAGGTTTAATACGCATAAATTTTCAATTTTCAATTTTCAATTGTTAATTACGCCTTCTTCTCTGAAGCAGGCGTTGTCCCCATCGAGCATGTTCCATTAAATATAGCTCCGGGCTCAACAATCAGCGTTTTGGTCTGCACATCGCCTTGTACCTTACCGCTTGAACGAAGCGATAACTGCTGATGACAGGTTATCTTACCGTCTAACAGACCCAATATCTCAGCGTTCTGACATATGACCGTACCTTTGATACGACCTGCCTCGCCAATCACTACCTTACCGGTACAATTCAAATCACCTTCAATCAAACCGTCGATGCGATAATCGCTATCTGCTGTCACGGTTCCTACAATCTTACTTCCTGCGGTCAATGCATTGAATAACATACCGCCTTGTTTCTCATTTGCCATAATTTCTATCTGTTTTTAATCATTAATTACGTACTTTTTCTCGCGTCTATTTTTTGTATACATACAAAACGCGTGCAAAGGTACAAAAAATATTTGGAATAAGCAAGGATTTTGGCGATAAAATGTAAATTTATTTATATTTTAGGGGCTAAATTCTTGTTATTC
>Ga0265301_10004693_pt1 | contig 13722 bp, 12 predicted proteins | sample AusTroGonzalo_MG_2_FD_193488 | JGI IMG/M metagenome (GOLD analysis project Ga0265301, IMG submission 193488) | Bovine rumen microbial communities from tropical cattle in Woodstock, Queensland, Australia - Gonzalo_04 | ecosystem: Host-associated > Mammals > Digestive system > Stomach > Rumen ...
ATCTGGCATATTTCCCGGATCGAAGATATCGTGGCACATGAGATGATCGCGGAAGATCAGCAGGTTCTCTTCGCGCAGGGCTTTGACAGGACTGTGCGTTCCCCGATTATTACGACGGGAAACGAATTGGCCGGAGAGGAAATCGCTGCGTTTTCCAAAGAACTGGATATCAGGGAACTGTACAAGTATGCACTGAGCGTAATGGAATCCACAAACCGTATTTTGAAGCTTCTTACCTGGGCAGATATGAAGCGAAAATTCGGAGAGAACATGGTCACGAAGCTGCAGGCGACCCGCTGCGTCAGCGAAGACAAGGAGGCAGCCTGGCTGATTCCTTACTGGTGTGAAAAGGATATCCGCGGATTGATCAGAATGCCTTTCAGCCGGCATTGGATCATGCATATTGAAGCAATGCGGCGCATCAAAAACAGGTTATGCAAAACAGCCCGGAAGGGCGCTGATCCGGCCGCATACTGCGGACTGTCCTGTAACCATTGCTTCCTGGGCGAGTGGTGCGGTTCCTGCAGGACGATCTATAACACCTGCTCTTTTGCGACGGTTTCCCCGGACGGAGTATGTCCCAACGTGAAGTGCTGCACGGAAAAGGGGCTTGACGGCTGCTATGAATGTGACAGCCTGGAATCCTGTGAAAAAGGATTCTATATCCCGTCAAACGACGGTGCAAATGCGGCAAAGGCACAGGCGCTGTACATCCGGAATCATGGGAAGAAAGAATTCCTGAAAGTGCACGACCGGCTGCATCAGATGTTCGAGTTTTCCAAGACCCAGGAGATCCTGGGGCAGGATTATCATGAGGGATTAAGGATACTGGAAGAAAACTGATTATATTTACATGAGAAGATATGTCTAACAGCAATCAACACAGAGATTTATACCAAGGAGGCAGTTATGCTCAGGTTAAGACCATTTCGCTCGCCGGATGCGAAGACGATCATTTCCTGGACAGGTGAGCCTGAAGAATTCTATAAATGGTCAGCAGGGATTATGGGAGAATATCCTGTTTCTGAAAAGAGATTATTGGAGGCTGTTTCTGCGAGAGAGGATAATACGAGATACTTTCCTCTTGTAGCATTTGATGAAAGTGGTCTTGTCGGTTTTTTTACGGTCAGGACTCCGGGAGATGATGACAGAAAGGTACGATTTGGATATGTCATTGTTGATCCAAAGAAAAGAGGCTATGGATACGGAAGTCAGATGCTTAAGCTGGGACTGAAATTCATGTTTGAAATATATGGTGCTATTGAGGTTAGCCTTGGGGTATTTGATAATAATATGCCCGCCTATTACTGTTATAAGAGCGTAGGCTTCAGAGAAAACGGTGTTCGTGAAATATACAAGCTTTGCGGAAAAGACTGGATTGATATTGAGATGGTGATAAAACCGTCTGAAGAATCTGATGAATGCGGCAGATAACGGGTGAACAAAAGGAAATTAAAAATGGACATCAAAACAAAACAATTGCATATGGTCACAGAATTTAAACAGGCGGCAATGGATGACGCCGGGCTTCTGATCGAGATTTATAATGCTTCCTTTCTCAGCGATTATCAACGGTTCGGATCATGCCCGGGATATGGAAAAACCATCGAAATGATGGAAGAATCTATCCGTTTGTATCCGAAGCATATCATCCTGTGCGACAACAAACCTGTCGGCTGTGTGTCATGCCACAAGACAGGGCCGCAGGAATATGAGATTGGCTGCCTGTGCGTCATCCCGGAGTATCAGGGGAAAGGAATAGGCACACAGGCGGTAAAGTTTGTGCAGGACCATTATGATGACTGGAAGCGTTTGACTTTGGTAACACCCTTATACAAGGATGAAAACGTCAGATTTTATACAGAGAAATGCGGATTTCAGATTGTCGGTACAGAGAGAGACGGCAATACCGAACTTGCAAGGTTCCTGATGGAGAGATAAATTTTCGAATCTGACGATCGAGGTGAATATGCGAAAAGAATTTCCAATCCAATTAGGCTTTTCTATGGACGTCCGAATTACAATCAGGGAGGGCTTTCATGAACAGAGAAGAATTGCATGAATTCATTTCTTCAAGTACCGGAAATGAAAGCAACATGTGTCAGATCTCCGCTTTCAGGAACGGTATCACAGTCTATGAGGACTGCTGGCGCGGCTATAGAAATGAAGACGCCGTGAATGTCAATTCCGTGACAAAGGGCGTCATGGCTTTGCTTGCCGGTATTGCTCTTGACAGGGGATCTATTAAGGGTACGGATCAGAAAGTAATGGATTTTTTCCCGGACTATGAGGTGAAGAAGGGAGAAAAAAACATTTTTGATGTAACAGTACGGCATTTGCTTACGATGACCGCCCCATATAAGTATCGTTCAGAGCCCTGGAAGAAGGTATGCACTTCACAGGATTGGACACTTGCAGTGCTTGATTTCCTGGGTGGCAGGAAAGGAATCACCGGAGAGTTCAGATATGCCACTCTCGGAATACAGATTCTGGCAGGAATCATAGAGCATGCCACAGGTGAAAAGTGCATTGACTTTGCGAACCGGAATTTCTTTGCGCCCTTGGGTATTCCGGAGCATACAATCCATGGGGACAGTTCAAAAGAGGACCAGTTTGACTTCTTCATGAACAAGAATCCAAGAAAAAATGAATGGTATTCTGATCCACAAGATACGGTAACTGCGGGATGGGGATTGTGCCTTTCTGCGCGTGATCTGGCAAAGATTGGAGAACTTGTGCTCAACAGCGGCCTGTATGGCGGCAAAAGAATCGTCTCGGAGAGTTATATCCGTGAGATGACAGCGCCGCATCTTAAGCTTGGCGAAAGATTCGGGTATATGAATTATGGATACCTGTGGTACAAACCATTTGACGACAGAGAAGTATATGCTGCAATCGGTGATTCCGGAAACATCATCTATGTCAGCAAAGAGAAAAATGTGTCTGTGGGAATAACCGGCACGTTTAAACCCAGAATATTCGACAGAGTTGACTTCATAGAGAGGAAAGTACTGCCGGCTATTGAAGAGCAATAATCACATGGCCCGGAAGATAATCTTTCAAGCGTCGAGTTCAACATTCTGAATTTAATATCTATCGACAAATCGGAACTTGATCTATGGATTGCCATTATCAAATTTATTAAGGTGGCGAATATCGCAGCAGGATATCAGAACAGGCTTTTTTTCCAGACGGCTTTGAAGATCGGACGTTTCTCGCCCTGATAATCGCCGATGCCTTCAAAGACCTTATTAAATCCGCATTTTTGCAGTACACGTTTCGAAGCAAGATTTTCACTGAGACATATGCCCTGAACCTCATCGGCACCGACGATGTCCGTTATGACCGGCAGAAAGGCTTTGACGGCCTCTGCGGCATATCCATGGCCGGTATACTTTTTTGCGATATGATAACCGATCTCCCAAAGTCCGTTCTCCAGCGGGACCAGCTGAACATAGCCGATGTTTTCACCGCTGCCTTTTATGGTCACGGGATAAGCCAGGGGACCTTCAGTCCCGCCATATTGCCGGATCAGGAATCCGATGGTTTCCGCCGCTTCCTCAACGGTTTCGAACACCTCATCCGGAACGAATTTTCTGTTATCCTCGTCAAGAGAATTATCCCGGACAGCCTGAGCCATATCCGGTGTAAACTCCGTGATGATCAGCTTTTCTGTTTCAATCCGCATAAATCCTCCTGCCCGGGCAGCCCTGTGAGGCTGTTTCTTCAATGATTATACATCCCGGAAGGCGCGATTTACAAGGTGATTCCGGAACATCAGGGTATCTTCCCCGAAGAACAGCAGAAAACCGATCGGGAAACGGTGCTGCGGATAGACAGACGCGGAATTTCCTGCTAAAATGGCAGACAGTTTGAATCTGAACGTATACGGAGGATAAGCCATTGATTTGCGAGAATATCCTGGAAGCCATCGGAAATACGCCGGTTGTCCGGCTGAACAAACTGCCGAAAGAAAACAGCGCGGAGATCCTGGTGAAGGTGGAGCCGCTCAACGTAGGCGGATCCATTAAAACCCGGACGGCAATGAACATGATTCTGCAGGCGGAGAAAGAGGGCCTGATCGGCCCGGACAGCATTATTGTGGAACCAACCAGCGGAAATCAGGGGATCGGCCTGGCACTGGTGGGCGCGGTACGCGGATACCGGACGATCATCATCATGCCGGATTCCGTCAGCGAAGAGCGCCGGAAGCTGGTCCGCCATTACGGAGCGGAAGTCAAGCTGATCCATGATGCCGGAGACATCGGCAAATGCATGGAAGAGTGTCTGCAGGCGGCGCTGAACATGAAAAAGAAAAACCCGAAGGTCTTTGTGCCCCAGCAGTTCGAAAACCCGAACAACACGCTGGCCCACAAGAAACATACTGCACTGGAGATCATGGCGCAGGTTGCGAAACCCATTCACGGTTTCTGCAGCGGAATCGGAACCGGCGGAACGCTGACGGGGATCGGAGAAGTACTGAAGGCGCAGTATCCGGAGATTGAGATCTGGGCAGTAGAACCGGAGAACGCGGCGATCCTGGCCGGCGGGACCATCGGGACCCACCTGCAGATGGGGATCGGCGACGGGATTATTCCGGATATCCTGAACCGGGAGATCTATGATGATATCTATGTGGTAACCGACCAGGAAGCGATTGAAACCGCCCGCAGACTGGCCAGGGAGGAAGGACTTGCCTGCGGCATTTCCAGCGGGACCAATGTGGCTGCCGCCATCCGGCTCGCGGAAAAGCTGGGGCCGGGGAAGACCGTGGTGACGGTGCTGCCGGATACGGCGGAAAGGTACTATTCAACGCAGTTGTTCGGGGAATAAGGGGGCTTTCCGATCGCCCCCTTAAACCCCTTCGGCCATCTGCTTTTTGATGATTAAGCGAAGGGATGTGGGGCTTTCCGATCGAGACCAACAAAGGCGCTACTGGCGCCTTTGCCCCTAAACCCCTTCGGCCATCTGCTTTTTGATGATTAAGCGAAGGGATGCGAGGGCTTTCCGATCGCCCTCGCGCTCCTTCGGTTTTGGATACAAGTGTAGTGTATTTCGGAAAATATGGAGAATTCAAGCGTGCTGGATCAGTTTTCGAGAACCCGGCTTTTGCTGGGACAGAATGCTTTGGAGAAGCTGCGGGAGAGCCGGGTGGCAGTCTTCGGGATCGGCGGCGTAGGCGGATACGCGGTTGAAGCACTGGTGCGCTCCGGCATCGGAACGCTGGATCTGATCGATCATGACCGGGTGAGCCTGACGAACCTGAACCGCCAGCTGCATGCCACCAGGAAGACGATCGGCGAATACAAAGTGGACGTGGCGGCGGAACGGGTACATGAGATCAACCCGGACTGCAGGGTCAACGTATACCGTACTTTCTTTTTACCGGACACACGGGATCAGTTCGATTTTTCACAATTTGATTATGTCATCGACGCGATTGACACAGTAACCGGGAAACTGAGTCTGATCGAGGCGGCCATGGCGGCCGGAACGCCGGTGATCAGCAGCATGGGGGCAGGGAACAAGCTGGATCCGACCGCTTTCCGGGTAGCGGATATCCACGATACAACCGTCTGCCCGCTGGCCAGGATTATGCGCAGCGAATGCCGGAAACGGGGAATAGACCACCTGAAAGTGGTCTATTCTACAGAAACACCCATACATCCGGAGGAAAAACCGGAAGAAGAGGAGAATACCGGAAGAAGAGATATTCCGGGGTCTGTGGCGTTTGTGCCGTCCGTGGCCGGAATGATTATTGCGGGTGAAGTGATCCGTGACCTGATTCAGAGTGAAGAGTGAAGAGTGGAGAGTGGAGTGGAATGATTGTTGACAGGATCAGGGAGGAGCTGTTCCGGCTGCAGGACCTGAAGTACCGGGAGATGCAGATCCGGACGATTCCAACGGTGAAGGCGGAGGCAATTATCGGGGTACGGACGCCGGAACTGCGAGCCATGGCGAAGGAACTGAGCCGGGAGGAAGAGATCCGTGTATTTCTGGATGAACTGCCGCATTCGTATTTCGAAGAAAACCAGCTGCATGCTTTTATCATATCGGGCATGAAGGATTATTCCGAATGTCTCAGACAACTGGAACGATTCCTGCCCTATGTGGACAACTGGGCAACCTGCGACCAGATGTCACCCAAGGTGTTCAGGAAACATCGGGGAGAGCTGACCGGAAACATTCGGAGATGGATCGATTCGACGGAAACCTATACGGTCCGATTCGGCATCGGGATGCTGATGGAACACTATCTGGAGGAAGACTTTGATCCTGCTTATCCCGAAACGGTTGCAGGAATCCGCTCTGAAGAATACTACGTCAGGATGATGATTGCCTGGTATTTTGCTACCGCCCTGGCGAAACAGTACGAAGCGGTTATTCCGTTCATTGAACAAAGACGGCTGGATCCCTGGACGCACAACAAGACGATTCAGAAATCCATTGAAAGCTACCGGATCACACCGGAACAGAAAACGTACCTGAGATCCCTGAAGATCAGGGGGAACGCGAAATGACCAGGCCGGGAAAGACATCCGTGAAGGCCGGCGATTTTTCACAGGGACGGGTTTCGCTGGTGATCATGAGACTCGGCCTGCCGATGATGCTGGCCGAGTTTGTTCACGTGCTGTACAACATCGTGGACCGGATGTACATCGGCCATATGGCGCAGGGAGGGACGCTGGCGCTGACCGGACTGGGGATCTGTTTTCCCCTGATCACGCTGATCGGCGCCTTTGCCAACCTGTACTCCACCGGCGGGGCTACGCTGGCGACCATCGCACGGGGAGAACAGGATGACCGGAAGGCAGAGCGAATCATGGGAACATCGTTCACCATGCTGCTGATCACCGGTTTTTTGCTGACGGTGATCCTGTACCTTTCAGCGCCGGTTACACTCCGCTGGCTCGGCGGGGATGACGAGACGATTCCGGCGGCGATGGATTATTTCCGGATTTACGTTGCGGGGACGATCCCGGTGCTGATCAGCCTGGGGATGAACCCGTTTATCAGCGCACAGGGATTCCCGAAGATCGGCATGATCACGATCATGATCGGCGCGGTGCTGAACATTGCCCTGGATCCGCTGATGATCTATACGCTGGGCATGGGTATCCGCGGCGCGGCGCTGGCAACCGTTGTTTCCCAGACGGCCAGCGCGGTATGGGTGCTGGGCTTCCTCCGAAGCAGGCGGGCAGCGCTGCGATTGACAGGACTGCATCTTGACAAAGCAGAACTCGCGGGAATCGTAAAGCTCGGAGTGACCGGGTTCACGTTCAAGGTCACGAACAGCATCACACAGGCGATCGTAAACATTATGCTCAAGGCCTGGGGCGGGACATTGAGCACCATCTATGTCGGCGCGATGAGCCTGATCAATTCCCTGCGGGAAATCATGAGCCTGCCAAACAGCGGGATCGTCATGGGCGGGCAGAGCGTGATGAGCTACAATTACGGAGCCAAACTGTACGGACGCGTATCGGAGAGCATCCGCTTCACCTTCCTGAGCGGACTGGCGATCAACATTGTCATGTGGGCGCTGGTCATGTTTATTCCGGAACCGCTGCTGAGGATCTTTACGGATGATGAACAGCTGATCGGAACCGGCATTGTCTGTGCCCGAATCTTCTTCGGCGCGTTCCCCTTCATGGCGATGCAGCAGGCAGGGCAGGCCACCTTTGTGGCGCTGAACTATCCCCGGTATGCCCTGTTCTTCTCATTGCTGAGGAAGATCGTGCTGGTTGCCCCGCTGACACTGCTGCTGCCGAATATCGGATTGGGTGTGTACGGTGTGTTCTGGGCGGAATTCGTCAGCCAGGTCATCGGCGCGACGGCTTGTTTTACAACGATGTATATGGTAATCTGGCGACATATGAAAGCGGAGCAGCGTACGGTGTCATGAGCTTACTGATAACGATGGGGTGAAACAGATGGATTACATTCATGAACTGCGCAAAGAAATTGGCCCCCGGAAGATTATTCTGAACTGCGCCGGGGCACTGATTCTTCAGGACGGGAAAATCCTGTTCCAGCGGCGGACAGACAATGGCAAGTGGGGCCTGATCGGCGGACTGGTGGAAATGAACGAGACTTACGAAGAGGCCGCCCTACGGGAAATCCGGGAGGAAACCGGACTGGAAGTGAAGCTGGACAGCTTCATCGGGATCTTCCACAACCACAATATGGTCTGGAGCAACGGGGACGCGGCGCATGTGATCTCCGCCATGTTTACGGCGGAAATCGTCAGCGGTGAACCGAGAATTGACGAGGAATCCTATGAACTGCGTTTCTTCGGAACGGATGAACTGCCGGAACTGTTCGCGGAGGACCATATCGCGGCACTGGCGGCCTGGGAGCGGGGGGATCGGTATCCGCTGTTGCGGGAGAACAGGTTTCACGGAGAGTGAAGAGTGAAGAGTGGAGAGCGAAGAGCGGAGAGAGGGGGAATGATGATGAGTAAAATGACAGTGCGGACCAATGAAAAGCGGTTTCCGGTGGCGCCGGATCTTTACGGCCTGTTCTTTGAGGATATCAGCAGAGCCGGCGACGGCGGACTCTACCCTGAAATGATCCGGAACCGGTCGTTTGAGGATTCCCTGATTCCGGACGGATGCGTAACAAAGGACGGCGGAAAAACCTTTGTTTCACCCACCGGTTGGATTGACGAATTCAATAACGGTGAGGGAATGAACCAGTGGGTAAAGGATAATCAGATTCCGCCTACGCCGGTTCCCGGGTGGTACAGCGACGGAGCCGGAATGTCGCTGGACCATGAAACGGTACTGAATGCCAAACGCAGGGTATCCCTGAAGGTGGAATTCAGCGCCGGCGGGAGCATCCGTAACATCGGCTTCTGCGGGATTCCCCAGGAAGCGGGGAAGGAATACCGTTTCTATATGTTTGCCCGGGCGGAAGAGGACGCACCGCTGACATTGACCGTCGGGAAAAACGGGCAGGTATCCGGTTCCGCGGAGATGACGGTCCGGAAGGGCAACTGGGCCCGGTATGACGCGGCGTTTACAGCGGCGATTACCGCCGGCGACGCGGAATTCCGCATTCGCTGCGCTGCAAAAACGACAGTCTGGTTCGGATTCACCTCCCTGATGCCGGCGGAAACCTTTATGGGCCACGGCCTTCGCAAAGATCTGGCGGAGAAGCTCCGGGATATCAATCCCGCTTTTATGCGATTCCCGGGCGGCTGTATCGTGGAAGGCTTTTCCATGGAAACCGTATGGTATTTCCGCAATACCGTTGGTCCCGTGTGGGAGCGCCCTTCCCATTGGCTGCTGTGGCACTACCGGGCAAGCAACGGGCTGGGCTTCCATGAATATCTCCAGCTGTGTGAGGATCTCGGCGTGGCGCCGCTGTACGTCTGCAACTGCGGAATGACCTGCCAGGGCCGGAATCCCCGGTACTTCAACGAAGAGGAACAGGCGGACATGCTCGGCGATATCTTGAACGCGCTGGAGTACGCGCTGGGACCGGCTGACTCGCAGTGGGGCGCTCTGCGCGCGAAGATGGGGCATGAAGCGCCTTTCCGGCTGGATTATCTCGAGATCGGGAACGAGAACTTCGGCCCAGAGTACGAATGGCGGTTTGATATGGTAAAAAAGGCTGTACTGGAACGGTATCCGGCCCTGACCATCATCACGAACGACCGCGGACGAACCCGAAAACTGGAGGCGGATATTGCGGACGACCACTACTACAATATGCCGGAGTTTTTCGCCGAGGAGATTACGCATTACGACAGCTATGACCGGGAAGACGCGGACGTGTTTGTCGGAGAATTCTCTGTGAACCAGACCTATGAGGGACAGCTGCGGGCCGCGATTGCCGAAGCCATGTTCATGGTCGGCTTTGAGCGCAACCAGGACAAGGTCAGGCTCGCTTCCTACGCACCGCTGTTCCAGCATGTGCATTACGGATCCTGGTTCCCGAATCTGATCATCTATGACAATCACCGGAGCTTTGTGATTCCGACCTATTACAGCTGGCGCCTCTTCGGCGGAAACCGCGGTCAAAACGTTGTAACCTCGGAAGAAGAGGTCCCGAGGATTCCTTATGACATTCACGGCCTTCCGGCATTATCCGGAGACGACGGGGCGCGATACCGCAATCCGACGTGGAACGGATCTCCCGTCATGCCGTCCCGCAACATTCTGGCCGGAACCGAAGTGCAGGAGAATGAGATTACCGTACTGCGGAAAACGGATCCCGATCTGCCGGCATTCCCCTTCAAGCTTTATCCGCTGGTAACGCTGGGAGAAGACCTGGAATGCCGGGAGGGCGTGTTTGAAGTGGATGCCTTCTGCGAGGAGGGAAAGGACATCGCGCTGGGGATTCTGGTGTCGCCGAAGCCGCTGTCCTATTACGACCGCACGAACCCGAACCCGTGCGACCCCTGGAGCATGCGTTTCCTGGAAGTGTCAAGATGGATCCTGGCAGGCGGAGAGTCATATGTGGCCAGGGACAGTTTCCCGCCGAAACCCATCTCGGAGGCCAGAAAAGTCAGCCTGAAGATGAATGCGTTCAACCATCTGAAATATACCGTGGCCGGACACACCGTGACGCAGGAGGTCAACGGGGAAAAGATCGATACGGTGGAACTGCCCTCCTATCCCGCTCTGGGAACGGTGGCTACGGACACCGAAGACACGGTGATTCTCAAGATTGTCAATTTCAGTGATCAGAATGAAGCGGTGGAAATCATTCTGGACTGTGACGTGGAGACGGATTATACCGTCGGATTGCTGACAGGGAAGGCAACGGATGAGAACAGCATCGAGTGTCCGGAAAATGTTCATGATGTGCTGCTTCAGGCTTCCGGGGCAGGCCGCTTCTTTGCCTATGATGCGCCGGCCCTGTCCGTCAGCGTTCTGACCCTGACAAAGGCAAGGCTTTTCCCATAATCAGTTCCAGGGGCTGTTCATAGCCGGGAAAAGGGAGGGTCAGCTGCCCGCAGTCCGTATAGCCGACTGCTCTGTAGAAGTGCTGCGCTTCCTCGTCCTCCTGGGTTGAAGTCATGACCATTCCATAACCTCTGGATTTCATATCCTTTTCCCAATGCGCCATCAGCAGGCGGCCATAGCCTTTTCGCTGCTCGTCTTCTCTGACATACAAAAGCGTGCAGAAAGGGATGCTGTCCCAGAAAAGCGAATAACGAAGAACAGCAACGGGACGGTCGCCGCATGTAAGCACATAGCCCATCTGATCCCGAACCTTTCTGTCAAACTCCTTTTCGTCCAGATGACGGTCCAGGGAGAACCAGAATTCCCTGTCCGCCTCTGTCACATAACGAATGCTGACGGGTAAAAACGCCGGGGCACGGCCGGAACTGTATCCGGTGCTGCGGTCCACCAGCTGTTCAAGGGGCCGGCCGGAACAGTAATTCCCGAAGTCCCTGAGGAACAGTTCAACGATCCGGTCCACCGTATGGGGGAGGGAGGTATCGCCGGCGACATGAGGCGTGATAATCAGGCGGGGACAGGTCCAAAGGGAACTGTCCTTCGGAACAGGTTCTTCTTCAAAGACATCCAGACCGGCAAAAAGACGCCCGCTGCGCAGCTCTTTTTCCAAAGCGACCTGATCGAGCACGGAGCCGCGGCCGACATTGATGATCACCGCGTCATCCGGGAGAAGCTTCAGCTGCTTTCCGGCGACCATCCGGTATGTTTCCGGCGTGGCGGGAAGGGAGATGATCAGGATATCCGTTTCGGGAAGAACCTCATCCAGTTTTTCTCTCTGCACGACGCGGTCAAAAAGGCTGCCGGGATTGCGGCCGCTGCGATTGACGCCAAAAATCTGCTTCGGGGCGAACCCTCGGAGGCGGCGCAGCGTTTCCTGCCCGATATCTCCGGTTCCGAGGAGCGTAATCCGGCTGCCGAAGATCGCACGGACGGGAAGGCGGCGGACCCATTCCCGTTTGTCCGTATGCGCCCGGTATTCGGGCTGCCGGCGGAGGATCTCAAGCAGGAGCATGATCACATGCTCGGAAATCGTTACGCCGTAAGCGCCGGAAGAGTTTGTCAGCAGCGCCGACGGGGATGCAAAGGCATCATCCGCAAGAAACCGGTCCGTGCCGGCGAAAGGACTGCAGAGCCATCGCAGGTTCGGGGCATTCCGGGACAGGAAAGGATCCGTACCGATGATTATCTCCGCGTCTTTCAGGAACGGCAGGCTTTGGGACGGCTCATCAAAGAAACGGCAGACAAAACCGCGGCTGACAGCAGCATTGCGGATGGCGTTCTTATGGCTTTCCGTCAGATCCGTGAGTACGACGACCAGAGAACGGTTTTCCATACGACACCTCTCACAGAAATATTTAAACTGCTGAAATGCGGGACAAAGCAGAATAACAAAATTATACCCGATTGCAGATGAAATGCAATCGGGTATTACAGATGCCCTGCCGGTATCGGATCACCGGGCCGATTTGGCCGGGGATCCGAGCCTGCACCTGTACAGGCCGTGCCGGTTGCAGAAAAAATACAGGAATCCTGCTCCGCGGTAAAAGAACCTTGTTTCTGCGCTGCCTTCCGGATACAGCAGCCTGATCTCACAGCGGTCCGGCGTCATATAAGCGACAAAGGACAGGAAATGGTCCTTGCTCATGGGATGAGGGGAGGAGACAAAGATTTCGTCCTCCACCCGTTCGATCTTCACAGTATGAGCATCATCCGGCTCTTCCGCTTCCAGCGCGGGAAGCTGAATGCCGCAGCAGGAGATGAGGGTATCTCCTCTGGCAAAGAGCACATTACCGCAGACAGGACAGACATAGAACAGGCTTTTCAGCATGTTTGAGCCGCGGTTACGGTTGGTGACTGTCTGTCCGCAAAGCAATTCCGGAACGGAAATATGCAGGGCTTTGCCGATGGGCTCCAGCAGGGAGACGTCCGGGAATCCCCGGCCGGTTTCCCATTTGGATACGGCTTTATCACTTACGCAGAGCTGCTGAGCCAGCTCCGCCTGCGTCATTCCGAGGTTTTCGCGCAGCGTCCGGATCGTTGCGCCGGTCACATAGTGGTCCATCACTAACACTCCTTTCCTAAGGGGGCTTTCCGCAAGGAATCGCACGCGCACCGCGGCCGGTGTGCCGGCTCGCGCACCGCGCGCGACAGCGCCCCCTTAAACCCCTTCGGATTTCCGAAGGAAGGGCTTTCCGATTGCCTTGATCTTCCGGGGCTGATCGAATGGAGTGTAACAGATGATGATCCGGCAGACAACCTACGTTCCGTAGAGTGGCTTAAGGGGCCGGAACGGAACTGCTGATAAAATCAGCGATATCGTCGATGACGGCGCTGTCCATTTTCGCTTCGCGGGAATAGGCGGCGGAACCATCCGATTTCTGCCCGGCGGTAAAGGGATGGGTGAGCCCCGGATAAGAGATCAGATGCCAGTTTTCCTTTTCACCGACGGCATCTTTCCAGATGCCGAAGTCCTCCATGGTGACCTGATAGTCTTCTTCTCCCTGCAAAAGCAGCACAGGGACGGTGATCTCCTTTGCAGCCTGAAGAATGTCGTAGTCCATGAGCCATTTCCAATAGGCTGAGTAAACACCGAGGACCGAATCATCCTCAGAGAGAGAATCGGGATCCTTCAGCTTATCCAGCTCGGCAAAGGTCATCTCTTTTTCCGCCTGCTGCTCCTCCGTTACTTCCGGCATGAGAGAGTACAGGTAGTCATATTGCTCCCGCATGAGCACGTCCAGCGGACGGG
>Ga0265301_10004701_pt1 | contig 13707 bp, 10 predicted proteins | sample AusTroGonzalo_MG_2_FD_193488 | JGI IMG/M metagenome (GOLD analysis project Ga0265301, IMG submission 193488) | Bovine rumen microbial communities from tropical cattle in Woodstock, Queensland, Australia - Gonzalo_04 | ecosystem: Host-associated > Mammals > Digestive system > Stomach > Rumen ...
TCATCGGGGTCGCCGCCTTCCTGGAAGATGATGTTCTCCGTGATGCAATAGATCCGGTCCACATCCTTGTAGAAACTGTCGTACGACAATTCGAAGCACACCTTGGCAATCAGCACGATGCCGATGGCGAGACCTATCCCGAGGGAGAGGATTTTTATGAGGTTGTCGGATATCTTTTTCATATACGAATTGTTTAGGATGGATTGCTTCGTCGTTCCTCCTCGCAATGACGCGAAGCGTCAATTACAGTTGCGACAAAACTTCCTCCACGATCTTACCGTCGAAGAGGTTGATGACGCGGTCGGCATAGCCGGCATCGCGCTGCGAGTGGGTCACCATGACGATGGTGGTGCCTTCCTTGTGGAGGTCGGTGAGCAGGTCCATCACCTCCTTGCCGTTCTTGGAATCCAAGTTACCGGTAGGCTCGTCGGCGAGGATGAGCTTGGGGTTGGCGACCACAGCACGGGCGATGGCCACACGCTGTTGCTGACCGCCAGACAACTGCTGTGGGAAGTGTTCTGAACGATGCTTGATGGCCATGCGCTCCATGATCTTCGTCACACGCTCTTTGCGTTCTGCTGCAGGGATGTTCATGTAACGCAATGGCAGCTCGATATTCTCATACACGTTGAGTTCGTCGATGAGGTTGAAGCTCTGGAAGACGAAGCCGATGTTGCCCTTGCGGAACTTCGTGCGATCCTTTTCCTTCAGGTCGCCCACTTGTTGGCCAAGAAGCTCATAACTGCCTTCCGAAGGATTGTCCAGAAGACCAAGGATGTTGAGTAAAGTCGATTTGCCGCAGCCCGAAGGGCCCATGATGGCGACAAACTCGCCGTCGTTGATTTCGAACGAAACGCCGTTCAGCGCAAGGGTCTCGATTTCCTCCGTGCGGAAGATCTTCACTAGATTTTGTACTTTAATCATCTCTTTAATGTTTACTTGTTTAACTTTTTATTGATTGTATTATTATTCATTCTTTAAAGATTTCACCGGATTCGCCCTGGCGATGCGCCAACTGCTGATGCCAATGACCAAACCGACGATGAGCAAGACGATGGCAGCAGCATCGATGGCATACCACCACGAAGCCGTGATGCGGAAAGTGAACTGCTCCAGCCATTTGGAGGCAACCAAGGAGGCGCAAATCCCTCCTATCACAGCCGCCACCAACGAAAGCTTCAATACCTCGCCGACAAACATCCTGACGATCTCGCCCGACATCGCGCCATGCACCTTGCGCAAAGCGATCTCCTTGCTGCGTCGGTTGGCCTCGTCGCTGACATAGCCTATCAAGCCGATGAGAGAGATGAGCAGGGCAAACAAGGCCCCGACCAAGATGGTGTTGCGCATCTTGCGGTTGTCGGCATACTGGGCGCGCACCTCGGCGGCATACGACTTCACCTCAAATTCCTCGCCTTCTTGGGCGAACTCCTTGATGGCAGCTTGTAATTTCTCTTTCGTCTTCTTGTCGGCATGACGCACTTTGACCAACAGATAACGCATGGGATGCATACTCTTTCGACCAAAATAGACCCCATCGAAATTGGTTCCACTATACAAATCACCATGGAAATAGCAACTCGGCTTCATGTTCGGATCAAGGGCACTGCCCACGCGGATGTCGCGATAAACGCCTGAAATGGTCAGCGGCTCGATATAGAGATTGTTTCCAACGTAGAAATAGCTATGGTCGGAAATGAAAATCTGCTTCCCCACTGCGCCGTCGCTCCAGTCCTCATGCTCCATCATCTTCTCAATCAGGCTCTCGCTGACTGCCACCTGCGACGAATCAACAGGATAACTACCTGCGATAAAAGGTATTTCCATCAAGTCATAGAAACCATCTGTGACGCAATAACCATCAGCGAGCAGCACCAAAGTGGTCCTCTCTGGCATTTTTTGTACCACATTTCCTTCGGCAAACTGAAAAGGCAAGATAGCGCAAGCCTCCACGCCCTCAACCTCAGGCATTGAGTTCAGCTTGTTCACCACCAAATCGCGTGTCTTGACCGTCCGCACATCAATGTAATACAAGTTCTTGTAATTGTAGCCCAGATCCTCGTTGGCCAAATATTCATACTGTCCCGTCACGACAAACAACATCGTCACGATAAACACATTCACCGCCACCTGCAGGCTCAACAGGAAGAGTTTCCAGTGGCGCATGTTCAAAGTAAAGTTGTGTATGGCCTGCCAAACGGGAACCCTCGTGTAGAGCAGTCCCGGGACAATCACTGAAAGGACAAAGATGAACACGATGACGGCAACCAATACCTTGATGCTTGGTTCGATGAGCGTGGTCGTAAACGAGGTGCCCAACAAATTGTAAACAAGATTATTACCAGCAATAACCAGCAGCACAGCCAACACCAAGGCCAAGCCGATATGCACAATGGCTTCCTTGATGAGCATGCCGTAAATCTCACGACCTCCTGCGCCATAGCACTTGCGGATGCCAATTTCCTTGGAGCGTTTCACCATCGACGATAGCACCACGAGGATGTAATTCATCAAACTGATGAACAGCAGCAGGAAAGCCACCGCCGTAAAGATGATTACCTTGCTGCGCACATCGGGGTCGGAGGTATGCAGCTTGCTGAACGGCACAAGGTGGTAGCGCACTTGATAACCATCCTCGGTCTTGAGTTTCTCCAGGTCTTGGTGCCCGGCTTGCATCTTGTAGATGGCTTCGTCCAACGAATTGGGATCCACCCCCTTTTGCAGTTTCACATAGCCTGTGTACATATCGTTGTACACCCAGTTTTCTGTTGACTCCTTTTGGCGCGTATTCATTGAGAACACCACACCGAACGAAAACGAGACGTTGGCGGGAAGGTCTTCAAACACTGCCCTAACCACATATTGGGTCTTGCTGTTTTCTCGACTTACCACTTTCCCGATACTTTCGTAAACGCCACCAAGATTTTCGGCAAACGAACGCGAAATGGCAACGCTTTCCTTATTGTTCAGCGTACTTACAATATCACCTGCAAGTATGGGACAGGGAAACACCTTGAAGAAACAAGTGTCGGCTACAATCGCCGTTCCTTGGTAAACGACATTGCCTTCTTCATCAAGAAAGTTGATGTCGCGCCAGCTGGTGATACGGGTAGCCTCTTCCACGCCTGGCACCTCGGCCTTGAAACCTGGAGCTACCGCACCGCTGATGCGTTCTCCGTCGCCTTGTCGGTCCCCCATGGCCCACTCCGCTTTGATGAGATAGATGCGGTCCACATCCTTATAGAAACTGTCGTACGACAATTCGAAGCACACCTTGGCAATGAGCACGATGCCGATGGCGAGACCAATGCCGAGGGAGAGGATTTTGATTAATGTGTCTTTGAAACGATTCATATTATTGAGTTCTATTCTTTCTTCAATGCCGTTACCGGATTCACTTTCGCCACCGAGACAATTTGCCACAGCACCGAACCGATGGCGATGACAAACGACAGCAGTACCGTGACGACGAAGATCCACGGATGCAAGTCGATGCGATAGGCGAAGTCCTCCAAATAGCGTTTGCAGAGCCACACCGCCACGGGGATGGCAATGGCATTGGCAATCAGTATCATGACGATGTATTCCTTCAAGTTGCGGCGAATCTCGCTCTGCATTGTGCCACCAAACACCTTGCGGACAGCGATAGTTTTCTCCCTCTCGGAGGCGAAATGCGTGCTCATGGCCACTAAGCCGAGCAGTGACAGCAGCACCGAAATACCCATGATCAGCTCGATGAGGCGCATCTGGCGCTTTGTCTTGTCATATTGCTTGGCGATTACATTACTGATAAAGTCATTATAATCAGGCTCCATGTAAGTGCCGAAAACTGCTTCGCAATGTTTCTTGTACAGCGCATCGATGGCCTTTTTGGCCTCCTTGTGGTCGCCCACAATCTCCATCAGAGGATTCACGACATGAGGCTCGGCGACACCCGTGAAGCCGAGATCGCCTCCAAACACAATGGCATAATCCTCATCGGTAGCATGCAGAGCATCATACATATTGAAGTCCTTGATAACGCCGCAGCAATCGTTGTAGAGATTGTTGTTGTTCCAGGCCATGATGGTGTCGTAATTGTTGACGCCATGAGGCATTCCCGTCATGCCAGCCACAGTATTTTCAGTAATCCAAAAGCTGTTTTCATCAGATTCTTTGAACTGCTCCACCACCTCGAAGCCAAACATCTTGAACGCCTGCTTGTCACATTGAAGCAGACACACTTGGGAGTGTTTATCTGTCTCACCCATCTTATTCACCACAAACTTCATCCGAACAACACCGGGCACATTCTCGGCAAAACCGATTTCTTTCACGCAAGGCAAGGCACGGAGGTCGTTGACCCATGGCTCAAGCTCGTCGGTGTAATTCAAGTCGGAGTTGTGGAAATAAAGGTTTTCCATATCCAACCCCATGGAGCGGTTCATCATGTGGCGCATCTGCAACTCCATGGTCAACACAAGGGCAATCAAGGCGATAGCCAACACGTTCTGCAATACAATGAATATCTTTGAAAGCACCATTTTGCTATGGTAGCGGAAGGTCCCCCGCACCACGTCGATGGGCTGTGTCTTGGCGATGATGAAAGCGGGAATAAGTCCTGCCAGCAACGACACTATTACGACAATCATCAGATAACCAATGAGATAAAATGGTGAATACGGCACCCTGATTTCGATGGAGGCTCCCAAAAGTTGGTTCACGACAGGGAGGATGGCTTCGGCAATCAGCAAACCCAGCACAAAGCAACACAACGTGAAGATGAATGATTCCGCCAAGTATTTACCTATAATGTCCGAGCGTTGGGCGCCGAGCAGCCGTCGCGAAGCCATCTCCTTGGCGCGTTTTCCCGTCAAGGCGAGATTGAGGTTGATATAGTTGATTAGGGCTGAAATGAGCAAGAGCAGCCCAATGACGGTCATGGTTTTCAGCATCGACTTGTCTCCTTTTCGGAGAAAGGCTGCTGAACCGTTGAAGAAAAGTTCATCCAAGCGCATCAAGCCAATGTCTTCGGCTCTTTCTTTGCTTCTATTGAAGGTCTCCACATAAAGGTCTTTCAGTTTTTCCAACAACTCGTCACGGTCGGTATCGGGCCTAACCTTGAGAAACACATTGAAGTTGGTGAACCAATTGTAGGGATTATTTCGGTACCCGATAGTGGTTGGATTTCGGCTGGTTTCAATGTTGGCAATGACCTCAGTAGGATGCATAAGGGAACTGCCCAAGTCGGAAAACACTCCGACGATGTTCAAAGTGTCCGAATAAATGATCAACTCCCTTCCGATGATTTCACCTTCCATCTTTCGGGCGAGGCCCTCCGAGATGAAGGCCGCCCCTTGATGGGTGATTTCAACGGGATTGCCTTCCACAAGTTTCACGGGGAAGATGTCGAAAAACTGTCGGTCACAGTGAAGCAGGGTTCCCACAAAAGTCTGGTTTTCAGACTTGATGATTTCATCTTGATGAAATTGAAAAATGGTCACGCACTCCACCTCGGGCAGTTTGCCATCGAAGGCATCCTTCATGCCGTAGGAATTGGCTTTATTGGCACTCAAGGCGTAAATGCACTCACGATCCTTATTCTCCCTGGTGACGGCGTATTGTTGCATCACATAGCAGAACGCAATAATGACGAAAGCCAAAGCTACGCTCAAACCGATAAACTCAATGGCGGTGTATAGCTTGTTTCGGGATAAAAATTTCAAATATGTTTTCATTTCAATCGTCCAGTTGTATTCTTACTTCTTTCTCCTGTCTTCTGACTTCTTAAAAAATCAATACCTCACTTTCTCCAAAATTGTCATAACTCGATGTAATCACCTTCTCCCCCGGCTCCAGGCCTTCGATGACCTCGTAATATTGCGGGTTCTGGCGGCCGATGCGGATGTCACGCTTCACGGCTTTGGTGCCGTCGGATGACAGCACATAGATCCACTTGCCGCCGGTCTTCTGATAGAACGCTCCGCGTGGGATCAAAATTGCCTCCACGGGCTGACCCAGTTGCAGGTTAAGGTAATAGGTCTGACCGCTACGGATGTTCTCGGGCTGCTGCTCGGCGAACTTGAAATCAGCCTTGAACTTGCCGTCGCGCACCTCGGGATAGACCTTGCGAATCTGCGCCAGATATCGCTCGCTCTGCCTTTCAAAAGTAGCCTCCAAACCTGCCGACACACGGTCAATGTAATGCTCATCAATCTGCGCCTCGATCTTATAGCTGTCGAGATTGTTGATCTGCCCAATCTTCGAGCCAGTCGCTACCGACTGGCCGAGGACGACATCCAACAGTCCCAGTTCACCGTCGATAGGCGCCTTGATGGTAAGATTGTCCTTGCGGCGGCGAATCATCATCATATTCTGGCGCATGTTGTCGAGGCTCTCACGCATCTGGGTGATTTCCACTGAACGATAAAGGCTGTCCTGCTTGGCGCGGTTCTCCACCAACTTCAAGCGACTATTCGAGAGCTCGTAGTCTTCTTCGGCTTTCAGGAAATCCTCACGTGCGATGAGACCGTCTTCATAAAGGGCTTTCTGCGATTCGTATGTGCGTTTGTTGCGACGCACCTCCATTTGCAGTTGCAGTTTCTCTTGCTCCACGCTCAACTTCTGCTGCTCCATCTGAATCATGGTGTTGCGCAGGATGTTCTCTTTCTCGGCAAGGTCAGCCTCGGAATTCAGAATCTGCATATCCAAATTCTCGTTGCTGAGAACGAGGATGACGTCACCCTGTCTCACACGACTGCCTTCCTCGGTGACAATCTGCTGCACCACGCCACCTTCCAGTGGACTGATCTGTATGGTAGTCATGGGCACCACCTGTCCGCTGATGCGGATGTAGTCATTGAACTCACCCGAGACAACCGTGCCGATGGTGACGTTGTCCGCATCAATGCGGAGTTTCTTGGCATCATCGCGGAAAATGAGCCAAAGAATGAAAGCCAGGAGCAAGGCTCCGCCCCAGAACGGCAATGCTTTTTTAGTAAACGCTAAGGCCAGGCCTTTTTTCTTTTCTATTTTACGATCCATTGTTTCCATAATATGTTTTTTTCTTGTTCTTCGTTGGTTCCGCCTCGCTACGCTCGGCGGGTTTGGGGGTTGGGGGATTCTCGCTTACCCAGGGTAGGGCTCACTGCGTTCGCCCAACCCTGGGCTACAGAGCTAGCACCCCTACGGGGTGCAACTACCCCAAATTATTCACATTCCAAAGGAAGTCCAGCTCTGTAACCCGCGTCATCCCTATTCCATCCGCATCCCGCAGGGATGCTAGCTCTGTAGTAGAAAATAATTCCATTATATTTTGTTTTATTGTTCAATATATGAGGTTCCAGCATAATATTTTACCACGCTGTTTTTTATGAAATATTGAAGTCTCGCATTCATCTGTTCCGCCAACGCATTCAAATAATTGTTGGAGGCTGTCTGATACTCGATAGACGAGATCAAGCCCTGCTCGAAGCGTTTGACATTGAGGTTGAAAGCCTCCTGCTGCAAGGCGGCGCGGGTGTCAGCTTGGCGCAGGGCATCGGCGGTGCCGTCGCGGTCAGCAACGGCACGCCGCACCTCTGCCTCGACCGTTTGAAGGGTCTGCTCGTAATCAGCCTCAGCACGGTCCAAGGCATTCTTGCGCTTTGAAATATTGGTATGGTTAGAAAGTCGGTTGTATATCGGGATGCTCACAGAGAGCTGGATGTACTCGCCCCTATTGTTCTTGATCTGGTCGAAATAAGGCGTGGGCACATAGCCGTCCTTGCCAGGATAGGTGAAGTAGCTCGACGACCAGCCGCCGTAGAGCGAAACGGTGGGCAGCATCTGCCATCGGGCGGTCCTCAAAGCAAGACGGGCGTTATACAAGGTACCTTCGGCCAAAGCCACCGAGGGCAGCCACTGTTGGGCCTGCTCGACCAGAGATTGGGTCTCGAAATCTTGGGTGGCCAAAGGCAGCTGTTGAGCCAGGGACTCGTCGATTTTCAGTGGTTCATCAATGGGCCAAAACATCACATCCTTCAAGGTGATCATGGCATTGCTGAGGTTGTTGCGGCAGGTGGTCAGCTGATACTGCCGCTCAGCCAGGTCGCTCTGCATCTGCACCACGTCGGCATGGGACTTCTGCCCAAGCTCCTCCTGACGTGTGGCGAGCTGCAAGGCAGTCTGTGCCGTAGCCACTTGGGCTTGCAGCGCCTTCTCCATCTCAGTATAGTAGAGCACATTGCAATAGGCCTCCATGGTGGCAAGGCAAATCTGGTCCTCAAGCTGTTGCTCCTTGGTGATACCCATCTGCTGGGCGGTCTTCGTGATCTTCAGATTGTTGACTGCTTGGAATCCGTTGAACAGGACGATCCCCGCCGACAGGCTGTAGCCGTTGTGGAACGAGGTGGTGAGGCTGTAGGTGTTGGTCTCGGGGTCGATGCTACGACCGAAGTTGTAATAGGCGTAGGTGCTGCCGCTCACCTCGGGCGTGAAGGCATTCAGGATGGCGTTGCGCCGGTCCAGCTGGGCATCGCGGTTATCGGCCTGCTGGATGCGCACCTTGGTGGAATGGTCCACGGCGTAGCGCATGCAGGCTTTGAGGTCCATGGTGACGGTGTCCTGGGCTTGGAGACTCGTGACGGCCAACAAAAACAAGATGACAAGACAGGCAATTTTGGAAGCTTTCATGCTTTACACATTTTAGATGTGCCAAGTGGACCGCATGATGCGTGCCAAAAATGCAAGATGCTTATTGTCAGTGGTTTGTGAAAATAAGGATTGGAGAAAGTGTAAAGATTCTTTACAGTGGGTGTAAAGAAACTTTACAGTCCCTTCTTCGGCTTCTTTGCCGTCCAAACAATACCAACGAGCAGCATAGCTGCCACTCCTACGGCAACCCACCACCAACGAAAGGGGCGTGCGTCCTCCTCGACGCTTGGCGTTTCTGGCTCAGGCTCCACATAATAAATATACTTGCCTTCGCGGATGAGTTGCTGGGTATAATTCAAGATGGAGTCGCCGTGGGCGAAGGAGAGTTCCTCGGGAGTGAAGTTGACGGGATAGTCGGGCAGCACGCCGCGACCATAAGGGAAACGCTCATTGACCACCGTGTCAAATACAATTTTAATAATCGGTATTTGGATGGCAATATCGGAAATGGGCAATATATATTGCGTGAAATTCTCTGCCTTCATTTGATGGTAAGCCGAGCCTGTCTCGCGCCCGACGATGACACCACGGTTCTGCTTTTTCACCCAGCCTGCAAACATGGTGGAAGCCGAAAACGAAGTCTCGTTGGTGAGCAGATACAGCCGCCCTTTATAGTTGACTAAAGAATCAGGTGACTTCCATTCCGGCTCGTCCTTTACAAACCCCTCACCATTCGGAAGCGGCTTGTAATCAGGATAATAGTCTTCTTGGTTGGCATCCACAGGACAACTGCCGAAGCATTGATAACCACCTTTTTTGTTCACGATTTTGCGCAGACTGGTGCAGAAAGACTTTTGGGCAAGATAGGAATACACATTTTCCGCTATCTCTCGCGGTCCACCGTGGTTGAAACGAAGGTCAAGGATCAGGTTGGGGATGCTGTCGGCAACGAGGTTGGCAAAGATTTCAGTTAGTTGCTCCATTTCCAAATCGTCCAATTCGAAAGTATGAAGAACGAGATAAGCCATCGTGTCGGAGAGTTTTTCAAACTCAAAATGTGCCTTTTCGTTTGCATGGAAATGGCGGTGTTGGTATTCTAACCATTGTGGTTCGCGGTAAGGGTCTTTGGGTTTCATTTGTTCAAAATGTTTTGTCTCGCCATCGGCAAAGGTGACAGTGAAGTTAGCATTCTTGGCAATTTGGTTGCAGTAGTAAGTATCCATTCCATACAAAAGCACATAATCCCCATAGCTCTTCACATAGCCATCGAAAAAGGCGACATACTCCAACACCATGGTTTTAAGGGAATCGGCGGGAATGCCATTTACTGAAACCACTTTTTTGCCGAGATAGTTTTTGTATTTCGCAGCAGCGCGCCATACTTGTAGCGTGTCGTTAAACCAGCCCAAACACACCGAAGGAGACAGCCTATTTGCGCCTCTTTTCGCTTTCGGCTCTGAAATAATAGTCGTATGGCTGTCATGGATTTTGCCAATAGTCTTGAAAACCAGCATTTCAAAATCAACGATGTCAACGGTTCCGTCCATCGCAGCCATTTTCGTCTTTATATAGGTATCGAATTCCTCTTTCGGTGTGTAGTCATACAGACCAGGGAAAGCATCTTCTAAAGTGGCCATCATACCATCAATGTCGGCTTGTGCCTCCTCACGGGTCAGTTGGGTCTTGTTGTTCACCTTAGGCGGGATGAAGGTGGTTTTCAGCCCAAAAGGCGTCATCGGGTCAACGGCTTTCGAGTTTTTCGAGATACTGACCACCACACAAGGCTCCTTGATGCGCTTGTAATAATAGCCCACGGTGCCCAACACATCGCCCCGATGCACGGCCTCGCCCGTCTTGAACAGTCGCAGCGGGCGCATACCGCTCACATGCACCTCTCGTCCGTCGGAAACGCGAATGGAAACCCATGTGTTCAGATAACGAATCTTTTCCGGCGACATCCCCCACTCAACGAACAGCAGGGAATCTTGCTCGAAGTTGCCCGTTTGTTGGTTGAATACATCAACGGAACAACTGAAACTGTTGCTATAGCCAATGCTGGCATGAGTGATTTTCCCGTCCACAGGGCAAAGCACGGGCGTCCACAAAGGCGCACCAATAATCAAACGGTCAAAATTCAACTCGGCTTGGGTCACCCCATCGGCCACACCGATGTAGTCCTGAGGTCGGTAAAGGATGTCGTCGCCTGCCTTTTTGTCTAAAGGCAGAGCGACAGGCCAAAGATAGTTTTCTTGGGCGAAAGCAAAATTGCTGGCCAGTAGCAGCAGAATGAAAAAACGAAAGTTTTTACGCATAGTGAGTTGTTTTTAAATGACGAGGCAAAACTACCGCGTTTGTCAAGCAATTGAAAGGGCAGTCCAAACTTTTTTGGGATGGAAAAATTGTAATATTTTGGGAATGAACGAATTGTACTTTGTTTTAGTCCAAACTTTTTCTGGGAAAAGTTCGAAGGTTTTCACGTTCCTAAAAACAAAGTGTTGTCCAAAGGCAACATATTGATAATTTTTTAATCCATTGAGGTCAAGAGTAGCACAAACTACATCTTGACCTCGATTAAGCAGTGCAAATAAAGCCATCTAATGGTAACATTAGACGGCTTTATGATAACCAAAGAATTACTTCGGATCAGTTGTTGTTGACGGGAGAGCCGTTGCCGAAATCTTTTGTCTTCTCGGGGAGGACTTCGGTAGGTTGGTCTAAGACGCGGCCCTTGATGCGCAGCACCACGGTGGAGTTTTTGAGGGCATTGGAGGTAACCGTTACGGTCTTGTTGATTTGTCCGGCACGGTTGGTTCTATAAGTCACCTTGATGACCTCCGACTCGCCAGGGAGGATAGGCTCCTGAGGCCATGAAGGGATGGTGCATCCGCAGCTCGACTTGGGCTTTTGTACCAGCAGGGGTTCGTCGCCCGTGTTGGTGAAACGGAACTCACATTCGCCGTTGCCGTTGTAAGGCACATCGCCGTAGTCGTGGACGATTTTCTCAAATTCGATTTCAGGACCGCTCTGGGTCTTGGCGTCTTGCGCCTTGGCCGCTCCTGCCATAAGGAGCATGATACCAATCAGAAAAATAACTCTTTTCATTGCTTTTGATTTTAAAATGGTGAATAATTGGTAAAATGTGTTTTGCATTGATACTTTGTTTTACACATACGTTTTGATTTTGAAATGATGCTGCAAAACTACCGCCTTTGTCAAGCGGTCGGACAAGCACTCCAAACAATTCCGAGTTATAAAAAGTGTAAAAACGCTGAAAACGAATAAGATAATTCAGTACCTATTCCAAACAATTTTTGAAAACAGTCCAAAGTTTTTATCCTTCCTCCATCTTTTTTCTCCGTCTTCCGCGCAGTTTGTCAATCATATTGACGGTGGTGCCGAGATAGTCGGCTTCCTCTTGGCGCGAGAGTTTGAACCAGGAAAGGATGTAGGACTTCCGCTCGTCTTCGTCCAAGTCGGGATATTTCTTACGGAGGGTTGCCATAAGGTCGGGATAGAGTTGGTCCACCACCTCAAGCATGGCCTCCCAATGGTTCTTGTCGCCGTAAACAAACGTTTCCAAATCTTTGAGAAGAACGGCTTTTTTATTGCTATTCAGATAGTTGTCTAATAATAGCATGATGCGTTGTTCCTTCTTCAGGGCATCCGAAAGACGGTCGGCATAGTCCTGCTGTATTTGCTCGTTTTCAACATGTTTTTGGGCCAAATCCTTGTTCTGCTGCTTGAAGTGGAACAGCTCGGCATTGATTTCGGCCTCACGTTTGCGCCGTCTTGCCAAGCGGATTTGCGAAACCAACAACGCTGCCAAAACCGAAGTCGCTACCAAACTGATAATGACTATGATACGCTGCTTGATGATGATTTTCCGATTCAACGCGTTCCGCATCACCTCACTGTCGTATTTATGGCTGATGAGTGCAAGATTATTCCCCTGTTGCTCTATTTCTCTCAATTTGCTACCTTCCTCGTACAGACAGCCGTATTTGCAAGCGGCTTCATAATCACCGCGCTCTTCGGCAAAATCGGACAGGACTCCATAATAGAACCAAGTATCTTCGTTAGGCTCGGTTTGGGACACAAGTTCCTCCAAACGGCTGTAATAATAATCCGCTGAATCCAAGTCGCCACACTCAAAATAGATGTTCCCCATATCGTGATAGTAGTACATGAGCAGGTTGTCGTCACCATCAGAAATCGAGGCTTGCCAAAACTGGTTGAGATAATCGGCCGACTTTTCGTAATCCCCTGCATTGAAATACAGGGTATGAAAAGCAGACAGGACATTGCGTTTTGCTTCTGTTGATTCGCTTTGGTCGGCAAATGTCATGGCCTGATCCAGATAATACGCTGCACTATCAAATTGCTTGTGGAACTGATAGAAATCGCCCAACTCTCTCAGTGCTTCAGCACGGTCGGCGTAATCTTCGCCAAAGCCCTCGGCAGCAGACTTCAACAACGAAACAACCTCTTTTTTGTCGGCATAGTAGCCTAAACATTGAGCAATATGATACCGCGCATGAGCCACCGTTAGCGTATGATTCGCCAAAAGGCCGTAATGCTCCGCCTCCTTGAACAACTTCATGGCCTCCGCTTTGTTGCCCGAATCCAACTGAATACGAGCGTTTTCCAAAGCATCTTGGGCGACTTGCTTCACATCATGGGAAATAGGATGGCAAGCGGCCAAAACCGAAAAAAGGAAAAACAGTATCAAATGATGTGGTTTCATGGGGACAAAGGTATAATTTCCTCCGCTTTTGTCAAGCAATTGAAAGGGCAGTCCAAACTTTTTTGGTGTTGGAAAATTGTAATATTTTGGGAATGAATGGGTTGAAAGATTGTTTAGTCCAAACTTTTTGTTGGGGAAAATACAAGGATTTGAGCGGTTTAATAGGTTTCAGACAACACGTTTTTTGAAATGTTGCTTGTATTTTCAGAAAAATTCGTTTCTTTTGCTGCTATTAATAAAGTAGACACGGGAGGGTGGAAAAAATAGCGGAAGTGCTATCTTTGTGGGCTGAATGAAGTTCCTCCTGAAAGGAGGGCGTAGCCCGACTGGAAGGAGGAACTTCATTCAAG
>Ga0265301_10004703_pt1 | contig 13703 bp, 26 predicted proteins | sample AusTroGonzalo_MG_2_FD_193488 | JGI IMG/M metagenome (GOLD analysis project Ga0265301, IMG submission 193488) | Bovine rumen microbial communities from tropical cattle in Woodstock, Queensland, Australia - Gonzalo_04 | ecosystem: Host-associated > Mammals > Digestive system > Stomach > Rumen ...
GTCGATCTCGATCAGAATCCATTTACCCATCTTTCCTTACCTTCCTTTCCTCTTTCTGGTATAAGTATATCATATACCGGAGCGAATGTCAACACTTTTTCAAAACTTTTTTTAAAAAATTTGGGCGAAAAATCTCGCCCATTCCTTCAGCAATCCGTTACACGGAAACCATGACGAGAACCCTCAAGAGTATAGGCACAAATAGTGGCAATGCCGTTCTCATCAGCAACCATACGGCCGTCATAAATAGTGTAATTGATGGTCTTGGTGTAATACTTTTCCAGATCGGCTTTAAAGGCATCAATGGCATCTTCTACAACCCAAGCACTTGCGAGATACTGCCCATTCTTCTTGGTGGCATGAACCTTATAAATCCTCTTCATTGTTTCCGTTCCTCTCTGGTTTGGTGGGTTTTCCTTCCCTTTCTACGGTCTTATTATATCATGGATTATCCGGCTTGTCAACACCTTGCGTGATAATTTTATTAAATTATCACGCAGGTTTCATAATGCTTCAGAAGGCTTTCGAGTCTTGCGATCTCGGCGGTATTATCAATCACTCCGAAAAATCCCATCTGTCCGTGAGTCGCTTTCGCTTTTTCGAGTTTCCGCTTTGCTTCTTCGACCTCGTGCGCTTCTACTGTATCAATTCCAAGTTTATACAGGATATCAGCGTAACTTCCTTTATACTCGTAAACCTTGGCAGGCTTTCCATTTTCACGCTTGAAGGAAATCCGTACCACCGCACCGTGAGCGGTTTCAATATGATGGGTCAGGGTGATCTCAGGGCGGTGGGCAGTGGCGATCTCGGTGAATCTTGCGAATGTCATGGGGTGTTCCTCCTCTCTCTTTCTGTATATAGTATAGCATAAGGGAACCGGTTTGTCAACACCTTTTTGAAACTTTTTAAAAAAAATTTTTGTCTTAAAAATAGGCAGGTCTGCCGTGGGTCCGAGTGAGATCCTTCCCTCATCTGACTATAGTATAATACAACTATGCCGGCTTGTCAATACTTTTTTGAAAATTTCTCAAAAAAAATTTAAGGGGCGAGATTTCTCCCGCCCTGCCGGTGTTACTTCACCTGAGTGGCCCGCAGGATGAAGAGGCCGTGAATTTCGCCGTACTTCTCAACCGCCTCATCGTAGGAGATGAATTCTTCGACACTATCGAGGTAGTAGTTGCCGTTTTTAGTTTCGATGGCGATAACCCAATCACTGAAGATGACGGGGATGTTCTTAATGGTGACTTTCTGGAGGTTCTTCATGGTGGTCATCCTTTCCGGTTTTTTCTGGGGTTTCCTTCCCCTTCTGTGATTATAGTATAGCATACTCTTACCGGCTTGTCAACTACTTTTTCGCATTTTGCGAAAATTTTCTTCTTACCGCATGAGAGCGGTAAAGAAGCAGAAACCGCAGAAAGCCAATCCCGCGATCGTGATAACTACTTCCAACATCTTAATCCCTCCCTTTCTACGGTCTTATTATATCAAACCGGATGTTACATTTTTTGATCATCCTCGGTCGGCCGGTCGCGGAGGTCAGGCCTCCGCGTATCCCTCTTTTTTCAATTCCTTCACGCGCGCGGTCAGTGCGATTTTAGTCTTAAAATATTCGCGATTAGTTGCGCGACCTCCGAGGCGCGTAGTCAAATAGAATCCTTTGGGCATCTTCACGATATCAAGCGTTTTCATTTTCTTTCTTCTCCTTTCTTGGATTAGGCGCGCAGACCGCGCGCCCTTCCTTCTGCCTTCAGCATGTCCGCGACCGCGTGACGATCAGCCCACGGAGCGCAAGGGATTTCAATCACATCGGTGATTTTCTCTCCATCATAACCGCGCAGGATCGCGGTCTGATTCTTGGTGAACTCGGCGGTATACTGTGTGTTTTTCATGGTCTTTACTTCCTTTCTTTTTGAGGTTTCCCCTCTTTACGGTCTTATTATAACAAACAAGATGATTATTTTTTTCATCATCGCGGAAGGGATTAGATGATCCCTTTCGCTTTCGCCTGTGCGGTCACTTCCGCGCGCTGTCTTGCGATCTCCACAAGTTCACGCTTGGTGCAGGAATAGTCATCGGACATATTCGCGCAAAACTCATTACCATCGAGGATTTCTAACGCTTTTTCGTAATCCTCGCGCGTGTTGATTTCCCACGCTTTACCAAACTTCACAAGACCCATCTTTCGAGCCTCCTTTCCCTCTTTCCATTATTACTATACCATAGGGGATGATACATTTTTTAGTCATCGACCAGATCACAAGTCAGAACAATACAGCCCTGTTCAAGTGCCTGTTCATTCGCGCGGTTCTCATCATCCCACGCGGAGAAGAACCACAGGTCACCTTCAACCTCGCGGACAAGAATGTATTTTTTGGTCAGCGCGTAATCACTCAGATTTTTGACTTTCATGGGTTACCTTCCTTTCTCTTGGGGTCTTGCCCCTTTCCACGGTCTTATCATAGCATATCCGGAACAGATTGTCAATACTTTTTTTGAAAAAAATTTTTTTATTTTTTTTGAAAAAGTATTGACAATCCGGCAAGTCTATGTTATACTTACAATGTCAAGAGGGGAACACCCCGAAGACAGGGATCGGCCCTTAGTACGGTTGACACCTCGCGAAGAGTTGCGAGTGAGGTAAGAAAAGCAAGACTCCCGCCAACAAGAAAGTGGAGCACGGGGCGCCCCTCTTCTAAGGGGATGACGGATGGCAAAGAGGAGCCGTTGAGGCCGAGCAAGCGAGGATCCTACCAACAAGAAAGTGGAGCCAAGAAAACTCTTGACAGATCCGAAAATTCTGATATAATATAATCATCAAGAGAGAGGAGCAAAAGCAATGTACGAGAGTGATAAGGTGATCGGCACGGACGTGCGCGAGGCAATCAAGTGGATCGACGCGAAAGACCTCTGGGATAAGGTGATCGAAATCGAGAGCGATGCCACGGGAATCGTCACCAACGTGATCCACTAAGTGGATCACGATTTTTTTGAAAAAATTCAAAAAAGGGGTTGACATATTGAGCGGGATATGATAATATATAGTCACGGAAGGGACGGAGGTAAGCGCCCTCAAATGCCACCCGCGAAAGCGGTTACGGGGAGTGGGAACCAAAAAAAATGCTACCAGAGGGGACAGGTAAGACCGCCCTCTTTTTTTTTATTCAAAAATTTTTTGAAAAATTCAAAAAATGTATTGACATATAGGACAACATGTGATAATATATAGTCACAGGGAGAGAGCACTCGAACTGGGGGATCTGAGGCGGGCAAGCGTAGGATCCCCACCGAAGCAGAGGGAAGTCAGCAGACGTAACCTCTGCTTTCTTCTTGTTTAAATAGTTCGGTACCTAACAATCCGACCTCCGCCGGCCGAAAAATTTTTTTAACTTTTTTCAAAAAACTATTGACAATGGCCGGCCGATGATATATAATATAATCAGAGGAGGGGAAGCGGATGACTCGGACCCACGGCGGAGATGCGATTTTTTAAGTTGTACGTACAACTTCGATTTCAGCCGGCGCGATACTTTAGCACGCTAAAGTGTAAAAGTAAAAATACAAAAAATTGCTCCGATTTTTCGGAGCAATTTACATTCATAGGGCAAGGATTAGAAAATCTGTGCCCTTAATTCTTCCCAATAATTTACAATTTCTTCGCACCCTTCTTCAATTTCTTCTTTATCGGTAAACCAATAAGCATAATACCGACAGACAAAAGGTTCGCCCGCGTCAGAAGTTAAAGTAGCGAATAATGTTCCATCCTCACAAAACACGTTGATTGTACAAGTTTCATAATCACTCTCGTCATCTTCCCACAGAGTCACGTTATACGTGATTTCTCCGTCAAAAATGACCACATTCTTCAGAGTAAAATAACCGCCGTGGGTTTTCGTGATATTGATTTCCTCAGCCGTAGCGATACCGCACAGAGCAATCAGAGCCAGAGTCAGCGCAATAATTTTCTTCATCGTTCGTACTTCCTTTCTCGGGGTTTTCCCTTTCTTCAATCATATATTATCACATTTTCCGCGCCTTGTCAACACTTTTTAGAAAAATCCGCGCCGGCTTACTGACCAGATTTTCCATTGTCTTATCTGGTCAGCGCCTTCAGCACTTCCACGATCTCGCGCGGTTCGTGCGCTCCCGCGCCCCATGCGGTGCGGTTCGGTTCTTCATCATCGAAGAGGATCCCGCCACCTGTCGCGGTTTTCTTGTCCGTTCCGTAGGCGACCACTCGGATTTCATCCCATGTAACCGCGGGCAGGTGCTTGCGTAACCACTCGCGCTTTGCGGTTGCGATCCGCGCGTTGTACTCGGCGGGCGCGTTTTTCGCGGTCCAAGAGATGATTCCGATCTCGTGACCCATCGCGCGGGCCTTCTTCAGAAGGCGGGCAATGTGGGCGAGATTTCCGATCCCGCGGGCGACCTCGTAGGGGCGGGTATCGCGGGCGCGGATCGCGGGCAACCAATCGCGCACTCCGTAGAGGTCGGCGATCGTGCCATCCATGTCGAACCAGATCTTCATTCGGTACTCCCCCTTTCTGATTATATTATACACTATACCCACCGGAATACAATTGATTATTTGGGAAAATTTCATACCAGATAGTACATCTCGCGCGGGCCGGCTAAAATAAAAAATTTTTCAATTTTTTTGAAAAAGGGTTGACATATGTAGCCGAGTATGTTATACTATATACAGATGAAGGGAGGCAAAAGAAGATTCGGACCCACGGCGAACCTGCCCAACTTTAAGTTGTCCGTACAAATTCAACCGGCCGGCGAAAGGTCAAAGTCAGTCAAAGTCAAAACAGGCCGGCCGTACGGTTAGTTCGGACTAACTGGTTAGTCCGAACTAACTTATAGCGTGCTTTAGCACGCTAAAGCGTTAAACCCACCTACATAATAGGTAGGCGGGTGAAGCAGGCGAGGTACCTTGGCAGGCGAGGTATATCGGCAGATGATGTACCTCGGCAGATGAGGTATGTCGGCTACCACGGCTGCTTTAGCTCGCTAAAGCATGAAAGCAAATAAATGTTACGAAAGTATTACAACCGGCTGCTGAAAACTTAACAGTTTTGTAACAAAATCTTAACAGAATTGTCATTGACAAATCCGGCTTTATCCCTTATAATTTAGGTACAGTAAAGGAAAGGGGATCGAAACCATGATGACCACCGCCGAACGCACCACCCACATCGAGCGCATGAGCGCCCGCTACAATGACACGAGCGCCGCCCACGCCTACGCCCTGGGCTTTGTCCACGGCCACAAGCTGTATGTTGTGAAGCTGAGCTTCGCTGAGCTGAGCCGTTACTTCAAGCTCGACCGCGCAAGCTCCAAAAAGGGCGGATACCTCAAAATCCGGATTAAGCTGAGCAGTGCCGACCGTGAAGAGCTGAGCCAGAAGGCTGAATGTCTGGGAGCTGAGTCCCTGCTGACGAAGGACACCGCCCACAACAAGGGCGAAAACTTCGAGCGGGAGCTGACCGAGCGTTGGACCGCTGAAGAGTGGGTCAAGGACAGCGTTCCCTTCTGGGTCAAGGGTGACATCACCGTGAACGGTGAAGAGATTCAGGTCAAGCTCGACGGAGCTGAGCTGACAAACGAAAGAACACTGGCTCGGATCGCCTGAGCCAGTGGATGACTAAAAAATGTAACATCACATTTGATATACTTATTACATTTTGTATGTACAACTCGCGCCGGCCGACCGCAATAAAATTTCTTCAAGAAATTTTCAAAAAAATATTGACAATACCGGAATAATGTGCTATACTCTAACCATGGAAGGGGGATTGATCCCGATGGGAACGGAAGCCCACGACCCGCAGGCAGGCGCGAAGCGGGTCACACGGGCGGGAGGACAAGCGCCCAAGCCACTGAGGGAAAAGTCGCCCGAGAGTGGCACATAAAGCCCCGGGCCAGATGGCCCGGGCACATTTATTTGGCCGGCCAAATCCAGCCGGCCGGCCGAAAATGTTACAGAAGTATGACAAAATCATAATAAAAACTTAACAAAAATATCTATTGATTTGTAACAATTTCTGTGGTATACTGTTTACAGAAAGAGGAAAGGAAGGTACGAAGCATGAGGTACGTAGCAGTTGGAACAGATGTGTATGAGGTCACTCCCGATGGTCAGCACTGGGTGATGCACAAGCGGTTCAAGACCGAAGGCGGAGCTGCTCGGTACGCTGCCCGCAAGAATGGGCAGCGGAAGTGAGCTGGAGCTGCCAGCTGGGCTGCCAGCTGGCAGCTGGCCGGCGAGCTGGACGAAAATTTGTTGTTGACAAGCTGACCGTCCTATGATATAATGTAGGCACAGAGAGAGGAAAGGAAGGAAACCACGATGACACTGACCGAAATGATTACCGCTTACAACGCACTGACCGCCGCCGAAGGTTACATCTTTGGATTCATCTACGATCACAAACTCTACTATGTTGAACTGACCCACCTCCCCACTGAAATTCTCAAGTTCAACCGCACTTCCTCCAAGCGTGGCGGCATCCCGAAAGTTCGGGTGCGTGCCAATTCCAAATTCCGCTTGATGATGGTAGATAGCGGAAAGGCAATTTGCCTCGGTGGCGAAGAACTCCTTGACACCGCAGACCAGTACAACAAGGGCGAGCGATTTGAACGGGTCATCACCGAAACCCTCACCGCCGAAACGTGGGTAAAAGACTCCGTACCCTTCAACGTGGCAGGCGATATCACCCTTCACGGCAAGCAGATCCAAATCAAAATGGATGGTGCGGAACTGACTAACGAAAAAACCCTCATGCGGATTATGGCCGCATGAGGTTCGGCCGGCCAGCAGATGACTAAAAAATGTAACATCCCTTTTGTTATTATTAGTGTGTAAGAAAGAGAAGGAGGATCTCAAGATGGATGATTTTGAACTGTACGATGGCGAGTACCTCGACTGCGAGGAGCGCGAAGACTATCCCGATGACTACTGGTATGAGGATCAGGATGCCCTCGAGATAGGGTTCGATCCCTATATGGGATGCTACTCGGACGATTGCTAATCGTCCGAGCCTCGGCCGGCCGAGTAAAAAGTTAACAAAATTGTAACAATTTTATACTTGATTTCGTAACAAATTTATGCTATAGTATATACAGAAAGAGGAAAGGAAGGTATCCAAAATGGAACTGACAGTCAAGAATCTCCCCACCACCTACAAACCCTACATTGTCGCCCGTGTGGTCGATGGCGACCTCTGGTACTGGGGTTCTTGGGACGATGAAGAACGTGCCCACACAGTTGCCAATGAGATCGGTGGCATTGTGGTCTACGGAGAGGAGCTGTGAGCTGTGACTAACAATAAACTGTGCGACTTTCTCGGTGGATTTGGATGCGCCGTAACCTTTATCAGTATGGTGCTGATCTTCTTTGGTGAGAACTGTTGGATCGGAGCGGTCACGGGCATTGCTACAATGATTATCTCGCAATTTAATTACGAGTAACTTGCGACTCTGGCCGGCCAGCCGAAAAAGTTAACAGAATTGTAACAAAATTATACTTGATTTTGTAACAAATCTATGGTATTATAATAATGTCGAAAGGGACAAAGAAAGGAAGGAAAGAAAATGGTACGAAAATTCAAGGATCACCCCTACGCACAGGCACAGGTCATCGAGCAGGATAAAGCCAAAACCCTTCAAAGTTACGAAACGATTGTTGCGGAGCTGGACTCTGAAGGCTGGCTCAAGATCCTGACCTTGGAAAACCCCAACACAGGCAAGCTGTCACATACCACGATCCGCCACCTCGGTTGGTTTATGCGGGAGCTGGGCTTCACCTACCAGCTGGCAAAACAACTGTACTATGATCACAAGCTGTTCAATATTCATACAGGGGAGGTAATTGACTGTGAATGATTCCATTATTCGGCGAGAGTACGCCTATTATGTGAGATACTTCCGCTTTATGTATGGCGATTATGCCTACATTGTGGACTATCAGAGATTCAAGGCTCAATATCCTTTCTGGTGTCCCGCAAATCGACTCGATCTCGATTCACTTGAAAAAGAAAGGGGTTAATCCCCTTTCGGCCGGCCGCGAATTTAACAGAATTGTAATAATTCTGTTATTGTTTTGTAACATCTTTATGGTATAATATCAGTGTCGAAAGGGAGGAATGAAGAATGGATCGCACGTACAAGAAAGATGCCAGTTATCCCCACCCTACAAACTATCCCAATCACAATCGCCACACCAACCATCGTGGTCTGCGGAAGCGGATGGATCGCCGCGATCGCCGCAAGCTGAACCGCGAGGTCGCGAGCTGGGTCGCCGCTTAACGCGGTGGCGAGCTGGGCGAGCTGGACAAGACAAGCTGTACACGAGCTGGACAAAGGAGGAACATAGCATGAAACAATTTTTCGACTACATCAAAGAAACCCGTGACATCGAGATCCCTGAAGGTAATATCCCTGGAAGTTGGTTTAAAGAAAATCATCTACCAATGGTGGTACGTTGCTGCTGCTGTGAGATGACAATGGCTTTACCTTCTGCGTATATTGATGACGAGGGATACACCTACTGTAGTGATTGCGCAGGTGTAAATGAAGAATAGACTTCGGTCTATTCTCGCCGGCCGCCGATTTAACAAAAACTTAACAATTTCATTATTGTTTTGTAATATGTTTATGATATAATAATTATGTTGAAAGGGGATGGAAACCTACCCCCAAGGGCTAAAAAAGTTTGAAAAAACTTCTGAAAAACCCTTGACAAAGCCACCAAAGTATGGTACAATAAATACGAAAAGAGGAAGGAAACCTCCCAAACCAGAAAGGAAACAGCCATGAAGAAAGGCACTCTGAACACCATCCTGTCCCTCATTTCCACCATCGACACCCCCGAAGCTGAAGAGGTTCGTGCGGAAGTTACCGCTGAACTGAACAGGGGCAAGGAGAAGGCTGATGCCAATCGCGCCCTGTATGAGCAGGCGAAAGAGGTTGTCCTCAGCGCCATCGGTGAGACTCCTGTGACTATCGCAGAGGTCTACGAGGAAGTTAAGGATAGGCTTCCGCAGGGCTTCACCAAGGCAAAAGTCCAGTATGCTCTGATCCATTACTGGGAAGATGCGGTGGTGAAACACGAGGGCAAGGTCAACACCTACACCAAGGCGTAAGGCCTCCTCGCCCCTCCCCTTTGGGGAGGGGTTTCCATCACCCTCGCGCTTTAGCACGCTAAAGTGCGCCGGCCGAAAATTTGTACGTACAAAATTGTATACAGTATTCTTTGAAAAAAATTCTTGACAATTCTCAAATTTATGGTATAATTATTACAGAAATCAGAAAGGAAGTGTGTAGCATGGCAAGCAAAGCGACTCTGGAAAATCAACTCCGCAACAAGTTTCTGTCCTTTATCTCTGATACAATCTCCCAGGAAATGGAAACTGATGTGCTTGCGGTAAGCGCAAGTGAACTCGCTATTCCTGTACTCGATGGTGAAGGCAACGAAAAATTCGTGCTGATTAAGGTCAGCATCCCTCGTGGTCAGCGTGATGGCGATGGTGGTTACATCCCCTATGATGGTTATGCGGCGCATGATGCCTATATCGAAGAACAGACAAGCAAGGCACAGGAACGCGCAGTGAAGAAAGCCATGAAAGAGGCCGAAAAAGGTAAGAAGAAGGAGGACTAATCATGATAGTCAAGCAAGTCAAATTTCGTTGTCCCAACGTGGATACTATTGAGAGTAAGCAACACGCCCTCGGTGGAATCGCAGTATATGAACATGATCTTGACAAGACTCCCCAATATATCGTTTGCGGTTGTTGCGGTGGTCTTTTTGTCCCCAAAGATTTTGAAATCATCCGAGTACTGGAATGGCTTCCTATTTCCACAGCAATTATGGGCGAGTGATCGCCCATTTTTATTTGCGTAAATTGTACGTACAAATCGCGCCGGCCCATTTAACAGAATTGTAATATTTTTGTTCTTTTTCTGTAACATCTTTATGATATAATATAATTGTTCCAAGGGAGAACGAAACCACCGAGGCGAGTAGGGTGCGCAACCGAAAGTAGTAGGTCAAAAGGGTAAGCGGAGTAGCGCCCCAAGGAAAAGTGGTACTGACGAGTGCCCATTTTATGGGGTTACGAAGCGCACCCCTTACAGAGAAAAGTGCTTGATTTACTGGGATGGACCTTGAGGAGGTGTACTCCTAACAGGGTGGTCAGGAAGCGTGTAATCCCAACGTGAGAATGGCCCAGGTAAGCGCCCCACCTGTTACAAAGTGGGCGCATTTTGCGCCGGCGCAATTTCATTTTGCCGGCCGCAGATTTAATACTTTTGTAACAATTTTGTGCTTGACTTTTAACATACCCCCATGATATAATAACTATGGAAAGAGGAAAGGAGATTGAACGATGAGAACGATTTGGTTTGACATGGATGGCACGATTGCGAATCTGTACGCAGTAGAAAATTGGCTTCCGAAATTGAGGTCACAAGATGCTTCACCCTATGCCGAAGCTGCGGTCATGCTGAATATGAGCCAGCTGGCTCGGCTGCTGAACCGCTTACAAGTCATGGGATACAAGCTGGGCATCATCAGCTGGCTCAGTAAATGCCCCACCCCAGAGTATGATGAAGCTGTGAAACAGGCGAAGCTGGACTGGCTGGGGCAGCATCTGGCAAGTGTGAGCTGGGACGAAATCAAAATCGTCAAACATGGGATGCCAAAAGAATGGTTTATGAAATCTGACGATGACATTCTATTCGATGATGAAGCACCCAACAGAGAGCATTGGAAAGGCGATGCTTACGAACCCGAAATGATTATCAAGGTGTTGAAGCACCTGCTTGGCGTTAGCTAAGGCTAACGCTTCGCGCCGGCCGCGAATTGTATACAGTATACTTATAAAAAAGTACTTGACTTTTACTGAAATTCTGCTATAATATAATTGTTCCAAGAGAGAACACCAACCCCAAGTGGGTTGAGAAAAAATTTTGAAAAATTTCTTCTCAAACACTTGACAGGGAGCAGAAATTCTGCTATAATATAAGTGTTCCAAGGGGAACAAAATAAATTTCGCAGAGTGGCACTGCGACTCTCAATGCCATGAGTAAAGGAGTTCATATGAACCAGAACGATGTTATTTCCACCATCCTGTCCCTGTCCCCCGAAGCTGCTATGTGCCGCACCAACAAGTCCAACTTCATCGCCATCCCCACCGAAGATGGTATCGTGAAGGTTTCCGTGGGTGTTGCTCTGGCAACTGATACCAAGACCCACAAGGCTTTCAACTTTGAAGCCGCTAAAGCCGAATACAAGGCTTATGTTGCTGAAAAGGCAGCTAAGGAAGCCGAAAGGGCTAACAAGCCTGTGAAGGAAAAAGGCATCAACGTTGAAGCCCAGGCTCGGAGAGATGCTCTCGATGCCGCTATCGTTGGCATGGCTTCCTTCAGCGACTGCACTGCGACTGACATTCAGAACGCTCTCGCAGGTGTGATCCCCGCTGAAACCACTGTCATGGCAGTTGGTTCTGCGGCTATGCGTATGGTTGAAAAGGGTATCCTGACCATGCGTAAGGACGAGAAGGGCAAGAAATTCTACACCAAGGCTTGATGTAGACCCTTCCATAAACCCCTCACCCTTTGGGTGAGGGGTAATTTTATTTTCATTTCTAATATTGTATACTGTATACAGGCGCGCCGGCTACCATCTTATAAGGCACCCCTATTTGGCCGGCCGCGGTTAGTTGCGACTAACCGCGAAAAAAGTGCTTGACAACACCCAATATTTGGTGTATACTATACATGAAAAGTGAAGGCAACACTACAAACCAGAAAGGAAAAGTTACATGGAAAAAGACAAGTATTTGGTATTCGACACAGAGGTATGTAACTGTCCTATGATTGATGGACAGTTAGATGTCGCAAATGGTCAGTTTTATGACCTTGGAATACAGGTTGTAGACAATGAAGGTTTTGTCTATGATGAGTATTCAATCGTCAATGGTGATGTATTTTGGGGGATGCCCGAAGCGATGAAGGAAGCATACTTCGCAGACAAGCGACCCCAATATGTTGCGGATATTCTCGCAGGCAAGCGCAAGGTATTGAATACTTGGCAGATTTATAAATTGATTCGCAAAATTTGCGATGATTGGAATATCAAGGCTTGTATCGCCCATAACGCAAGGTTTGATATTAAAGTAACCAACGCAACCTTGCGTTATCAGACGAAAAGCAAACGCAGGTGGTTTTTCCCTTATAATATACCTATTTGGGACACCATGAAAATGGCGAATGATACAATCTGTAAGCAAAAGCGTTACATTGAATTTTGTAAGGAAAATGGTTACATGACTAACCACGCAACCCCACAGGTACGCAAGACCGCAGAAATCCTTTGGCAGTATTTGACAGGAGATGTAACCTTTCAGGAAGAACACACAGGGCTTGCTGATGTAACTATTGAAGCGCAGATTTTCGCAGAGTGCGTAAAACAGCATAAGAAAATGGACAAAATGGCAGAATTGGATGAGGGAGATGTGTAACATCTCCCTCTCCATGTAATCGCACCATGTAACCGCGGCCGGCCGCAAATTGTACATACAATTTTGTATACAGTATTAATAAAATTTTTTTATTGACTTTTTAATATAAATATGATATAATATATATAGAAAGTGAGATGAGAGGAAAATTTCCTCTTGACATTTTCAGAAAATTGAGTATAATAGTAAGTGACAGGAGAAGGAAACTCCAATAAACCAGAAAGGATAAGACTATGGCGAAGGTAACCAAAGCACAGATCGACAAAGAACTCCGTGAACGTATGTTTGAAACTCTGTTCAGCGATCCCCTTCTCGCTAAACTGTTCACCAAAATCAATGATCGTCAGTATGGCGTTATCGTTGAAGATATGAATGGTGAAAAGCGTTATATCCGCATTGGTGCTATCGTTGCGGAAGTGCGTGAGGATATGACCGCAGAGGAACTCATGCAGTCCGAAATTGATGCCTACAATCAGAAGCAGGCAGACAAGGAAGAAAAAGCCAAAGCCAAAGCGGTAAAAATCGCAAAGGACAAGGCAAAGCGTGAAGCAGAGAAGGCAAAGAAAGAGGCCGAAGCAAAGGAGAATAACGCATGAGAACATGGATGATTATTCTCCTTGTCCTTTCTTGCCTTGAAATACGAGTAACTTTCTCCGATGGTAAACAATGGAGTTTTAGTTGGCTCTTTCCTTTAATTGCCCTCATTCTCTTTTGTACGAACTACTGAAAAGTTGTTCGTACAACTCGCGCCGGCGCAAAAGTTATACTTGACTAACTATTACTTTCGTGCTATAATTGATGCGTAAGGAGGGATATTATGACTCAGGTACAGTTAATTCGTAACTTTGCTTCAGAAATCGCAGGTACTCATGTAACTATTGTGCGTAGGCGTGATGATTGGGGTATGAGTTTATCTGAAATTCACTTAAACAAACCTCGTTTAGTGCTTCCTCGTGACTTAACCAAAAATGACGAAGGCGATAAAGAATTTCGGAAAGATTTTATTCGTCGTTGTCCCCTCGCAAAAGGATTTTCCAATATTACAATTTCAATTCTTCATGAAATGGGGCATTGGTTTAATCCAAAAGAATATCTCGAAACTGACCCCGATGAGTATAATAATGCCACGGGGTGGTGGCACTTCACACTTCCTTGTGAGATAGTCGCAACTGATTGGGC
>Ga0265301_10004710_pt1 | contig 13696 bp, 7 predicted proteins | sample AusTroGonzalo_MG_2_FD_193488 | JGI IMG/M metagenome (GOLD analysis project Ga0265301, IMG submission 193488) | Bovine rumen microbial communities from tropical cattle in Woodstock, Queensland, Australia - Gonzalo_04 | ecosystem: Host-associated > Mammals > Digestive system > Stomach > Rumen ...
GCATTCCGGCCATGCGGGCCACGTGGATACCGAAACTGTGTTCGCTGCCGCCCTCTTCCAGTTTACGCAGGAAGTAGACCTTGTTGTCGAGTTCCTTCACGGAAACGTGGAAGTTTTTGATGCGGGGGAACTGCCCGGCCATGTCGTTGAGCTCGTGATAGTGCGTGGCGAACAGTACTTTGGCATGGTGACAAGGGTTCTCGTGCAAGTATTCGGCGATGGACCATGCAATGGAAATGCCATCGTAAGTGCTTGTGCCTCTGCCGATTTCGTCAAGCAGCACCAGACTTCGGTTGGTGACGTTGTTGAGGATGTTGGCGGTTTCGTTCATCTCTACCATAAAGGTGGACTCGCCAGTGGAGATATTGTCGGAGGCACCCACGCGGGTGAAGATTTTATCGACAATGCCGATGGTGCACTCGCGGGCGGGCACGTAGCAGCCCATCTGCGCCATCAGCGTGATGAGCGCGGTCTGCCGCAGCAACGCCGACTTACCGGACATGTTCGGGCCGGTGATGATGATGATCTGCTGCTTGTCCGTATCCAAGTAGATGTCGTTGGCGATATAGGGTTCTTCGGGGGGCAACTGTCGTTCGATGACAGGATGGCGACCTTCTTTGATGTTGATACTCTGGAAGTTGCTGATAGTCGGTTTGGTGTATTGGTAGTTGACGGCGCAGTATGCGAAGGCGTTGAGCACGTCCAGACGGGCTGCAAGGCGGGCGTTGTTTTGAATGATGGGGATGTAGTCGGCCAAGCTGACCACGAGTTCGTTGTAGAGTCGCAACTCGATTTCGAGAATTTTCTCTTGTGCCGTCAAAATCTTAGTTTCCAGTTCTTTAAGTTCTTCGGTGATATAGCGCTCACTGCCTGTGAGGGTCTGCTTGCGGGTCCACTCCGCCGGCACTTTCGACTTGTAGGTGTTGGTGACCTCCAGATAGTAGCCGAAGACGTTGTTGAATCCGATCTTCAGGGAACTGATGCCGGTTTTTTCAGCCTCGCGCTGCTGGATGTCGGCCAAAATGCCGCGACTGTTTTTGGCCAAGTCGGTGAGTTCGTCGAGTTCGGCGTTGACACCGCGTTGGAAGATGCCGCCTTTGCTCGGCACCACTGGCGGATCCTCGCAAATCTCCTTTTCAATGCGTTTGCAGACGTTTATGCAAGGGTTGAGTTTTTCAGCAAGATCTTGAATGATAGGTGATTGTGCTTTTTCGCAGAGGGCTTTCAACTGTTCGGTGGCGCGCAGGGAGGTTGCCAGTTGCAATGCTTCTCGCGGGTTGATTTTTCCTGTCGCGATTTTGGAAACCATGCGCTCCATGTCACCCATCGGTTTGAAAATGTCCGTCAACTGGCATGTAAAATCTTGATTGTTAATAAGATATTCAACTACAGAAAGACGTTCATCAATGAGTACCTTTTCTTTCAGGGGCATGAGGATCCATTTGCGCAGCATACGGGAGCCCATGGGGGTTTGCGTCTCGTCCAGCACGTCCAGCAGGGTGACGGCGTTTTCGTTTGGGGAGTGGATGAGTTCCAGATTGCGGATGGTGAACTTGTCGAGCCAAACATACAAATCTTCTTGTATGCGGCTTATCTTAGTGATATGCTGAATTTTATGATTTTGCGTCTCATACAAATAGTGCAGGGCGGCACCGGCAGCGATGATGCCGAGCGGCAAGTCTTCCACGCCGAAGCCTTTCAACGATTTGGTATGGAAATGTTTGGTCAGCAGATTGCGCGTATAGTCGGGTTTGAAAACCCAGTCGTCGAGCTGGGTGAGCAGCATTTTCTCCCCGAACAGTTGCTTGAAGCTTTGGGTTTTGCCCTTTTGGATGACCAATTCCATGGGCTTGAAGTTCTGGAAGAGTTTGTCAAGGTACTCAACATTTCCTTCTGCGACATAAAACTCGCCAGTGGAAATGTCAAGGAAGGCGATACCGCTTTGTTTATCTGTAAGATGGATGGCAGCCAAAAAGTTGTTTTCGCGTTGTTCGAGAACTTTGTCGTTGATGGAGACGCCAGGTGTAACTAACTCAATGATACCTCGTTTCACGAGTGTTTTGGTGAGTTTGGGGTCTTCGAGTTGTTCGCAGATGGCCACTCGGTAGCCGGCACGCACGAGCCGCGGCAGGTACGTGTCGAGCGCATGGTGGGGAAATCCCGCCAGCTCGGTCTGCGTTGCGCCTTTCCCGTGACGGGTCAGCGTGATACCTAAAATCTTGGAGGTCTTCACGGCGTCTTCACCGTAAGTCTCGTAAAAATCTCCCACTCTGAACAGCAGTATGGCATCGGGATGTTGCGCCTTGAAGTGGTTGTACTGCTTCATCAAAGGGGTCTCAGCACTCTTTTCCATCTTGCATTTTTTAAGATGGCAAAAGTACGATTTTTCTCTGAAATTTTACATCATTCGTGATCTTTTTCCCCACATTATCGCATTATTATGTTTTGTTAACACATTCTATGCATTTAACGAGCGATAATATGCAATATCAACCAACCTGCCATTACTTTTGCCTATTCCCTATTCCCTATTGCCTAAAACAACTCACTCAATTTCCTTGTCGCGTTGGTCCAGTCGTAACGTTCGTGCACGAAGTCGTGGCCGTGTTGTGCAAGTTTTTGATAATAAGCGGAATCCGTGAGCAGTTTGTCAAGGGTTTCAACATATTGGAGGGTAGTGTTGCAGGTGGCGATGGCTCCCTCTTCCGCGGCGGGCGACAGCGGTTTGCCGGCAAGCGGGGAGGTGACGCAAGGCAGGCGCATGGACATTGCCTCTAACAGTTTGTTTTGCAGACCCGTACCTAATCGCATCGGGGCAATGAAAATACGGGACTGGGCGTAACAGTCGGTCATGGTGGGCACCCAGCCGGTGACGGTGACTTGATCGTTTTGGAGGGCGCGGACCTTTTTAGCGGGGTCGGCACCGGCCAGCATCAGGCGTACTTTGGGATGGCGTTTCTGCAGTTCGGGTAAAATCTCCTTGACGAGATAGACGGCGGCATCCACGTTGGGGGGATAGTTCATGTTGCCTGAAAAGATGAGGTCGTGGGTTTTCGGTACCTCATTTTGACTGAATTTGGCGAAATCCACGCCGTTGGGAATTACTACAATTTCCTCACGCATAGGATGTTGTATGCAATCACGGTCTAAGGCGGTAATCATGGTTTTCTGTTCGAAATCATCAAAGATGTCGGTTTCGTAGCGGGCGATGCGGCGGGCCTCCGTGCGCATGATGGGGCGCAGCAGGGGGAAAGCTTTTTGGGCGCGTCGTTCCATTCCGGTGGAAAAGGCATCTTGGTAATCCAACACTTTGGGAATCCGGTAGTCCCGCACATATTCCGCCATTCGGAAAAGTTGGCAGTAGATGCGGTCGGGTTGCACGGTGCGGATGATTTCGTCGATTTTTTTGTGGTTGCGGTGACTGTAAAAATAACCGCACTGTACAGGCAGACCCACGAGGAAGGAGCCCGCCATGTTCAGGATGCTGCGCATGGGGTGCTGTCTCAGGAAATGCACCTCGCGACAAAAAGGGGTCAATTCCCGCATCGCCTCTGCCGGAACGGTATGGCTGTAGAGTGCCACCAGATAGAGGTCGTGCCATTTCGACAGCTCCTTCATCTGGTAGTAAGCTCTCAGCTTGTCGCCCTTCTCAAGAGGGAAGGGGATGCGGGAAAGGACCACTAGTATTTTCATAGACGTGTGACGTGTGACGTATGACGTGTGACGTCTTACGTCAATTATCCGATGACCTTTTCAGTTTTCTTCATCAAATTCCGTTCGATTCTATCAGCCTTGACCACGTAGTCGTGCGCCTTGTTGATCATCATCTCGGCCCATTCCTTGTCTTTCAGGGAAGAGGCGTTGATTTTGACGTTGAGGTAAGCACCGTGGACGGCTGCGCGGGCGCAGAGCACACCGACACCGGCATCGGAAACGCTGGCAGGGTTGCCCTTCTTGATCATGGCCTCGCAGATTTCGAACACCTTGAAAGAGGTTTCAATGGTGCGCATCGGCACTTCGGTAGCGTATTTCGTAGCGTCTTGGATGGCCTGTGAACGTGCTTCTTTTTCCTCCGGCGTGCCCTTGGGCATTCCGAAAGCGTTCATAATCACGTTGAAAGCGTTGGTATCTTCATCCACGAGCGCGAGGAGTTGGTCTTTCAGCAGTTGACCCTTTTCTGCCCATTGGGAGAAATAAGCCCACTGATCGTCCCAACCGGGTTTGTGGGAGGAGAGGTTGGCGACCATCGTGCCGAGGGCGGCGCCGAGAGAACCCATGTAAGCGGAGATGGAGCCGCCGCCAGGAGCCGGACTTTCGGAAGCGGTTTCGTTGGCGAAACCGGTGCAAGTCATGTTGACCAACTTCGGGGTAGTATCCTCTTTTTCAAGGAGATATTCGATGACTTTTTCTTCAGGATTGAACGGCTTGAGGTCGTCCAGACCCATGGATTTCACGGCAATCTTCACCATCTCTTTTTCATCGATACCGAGGGAGCGTTTCTGTTTGGCGAGATAGTATTTGCCAGCTTGGATGAGCACTTTCTTGGGGATGAGGCCCACGATTTCAGCGCCGGTGACGCGGATGCCGCGCTTAGCGGCTTTGGCGGTCACTTCGTCGAATGCGACATGGAGCGGAGTGGCGTTGATATCGGTGATATTCATGGAGACCTGTGCGATACCGTATTCCTCAATGTACCAGCCAATAGCCTTGGTACCCTTCAGCGTACCGGGCAGCATCACCACATTGCCGTTTTCATCCAGCACTTTTTTGCCGGTGATCTTGTTGCCTTCACGTTTCGGACGGCCCTTTTCGCGCACGTCGAAGGCGATGGCGTTGGCGCGGCGCGTGGAGGTGGTGTTGAGGTTGTAGTTTACAGCGATGAGGAAATCGCGGGCACCCACAGCCGTGGCACCGCTCTTGGCGACACTCTCCGTGAACTTGTTGGGACCGAAGTCGGGTTTCCACTCCTTGGAGGTGATGCGCTCCTTCAGAGCTTCGTACTCGCCTGCACGGCAGTTGGCCAGATTGCGGCGTTCCGGTTTGAATGCGGCGTTTTCGTAGCAGAAAACGGGAATGTTCAGCTCTTTACCGACTCTTTCAGCCAGTTTACGAGCATATTCCACGGTCTCTTCCATGGTGATGTTGGCGATAGGCACTAACGGGCAGACATCTGTCGCGCCGAAACGCGGGTGGTCACCGTGATGATTGCGCATGTCGATCAATTCTTGGCATTTGGCAATCAGTTTTACCGCGGCATCGACCACATAGTCGGGTTCGCCCACGAAGGTGACGACTGTGCGGTTGGTCGTGGCACCCGGGTCTACATCCAGCAATGTCACGCCTTCTGCTTGACGGATGACGTCCGTAACTTGCTTGATAATGTTGCTGTCTCTGCCTTCACTAAAATTAGGAACACATTCAATTAACTGTTTCATTTCTATAAATTATTGATTATTAATACTTTTGATTATTCAAAATAAGTTTGCAAATGTACATAAATTACGAATATACACGCAAATGATATTTTCCAGTGTCGAGATGCGGTGTGACACGTCTTTACAAAAAAGGCGGTCCATGATAGACCGCCTTTAGGAGTATTATTGTATATATATATTATTGAACAATAAATTTCTGGACATGGCTGCCATTGGTATTTTCCAAGTGGAGGAAGTAGATACCTTTAGCAAGGTTGTTCACCGGAATCTTGTAGGATTCGGTACCACCATTGTGTCCGAATTGGTCAGAATAGACAGTCTTACCCATCATATCCACCACGCTGGCGTTGAAAGTTTGAGCGTCTTCAGCGGCAACTTCCACATTGATATAGGAAGAAGCGGGGTTAGGATAGATGTTGACATCGACATTGTCGTATTGGTCGATAGAGGTGGTCAATGCGTAGTAAGAGAGTTCGAAGCCTGTACCTTGGTGCATGTTGTCAGAAGCAAAACGGATGATGAATCTGGAGCTCTTAGTACCAGCCAAGGTGAAAAGGGGAACGTCAACGGTGAACACTTCACCGACAGTGGGTTGGTTTTTGAAATCGTAGTGAGCGATCAATTTGGTTGTGGAGGTATTCTCTTGGTTGTAAATGTCAATGAATTCACCTTCTTTCAGATCGTATTTGTCGAAAACATAAACCAAACGGTCAGCAAATTTCAAATTGAGGGTATAATCGCAAACATTGGAAGCGCGATAGGGTTCGTCGCTGATTTCGTTATTGGGTTTGTCGGTCAGCACCAAGTGTTGGTCGGTGAAAGTTTTGTCTGTACAAGCAGTTCTGCTATAGCTATTCACGGAATAGTCAAGCACGAAACCATAATCGGTTGAATTGTCGTCGTTGGAGGTGAAGACCACGAGCACGCTGTCAGCGGTTACGGTAAGGGCATCGGGCAGAGGAGTGCCGGTGTAATCACCGTGTTCGCAGTTCTCAATGGGTGTATAGTCATTGCAAGCATCCATCAGGTAGTCGCCTGAGTATTGTCTTTTGATGCCGGAAGCTTCGGTGCCGCCGTTGTAGATGATGACTTTGTCACCCTCTTTCACTTTTAATTTGGAGAATTGGAATTTGTAGGAGGTGGCATCAGGACATGCGAAGACCCATCTGCGATTGGAATTCGGGGCATATTTCATGTTGCCGGCGCCGTCGCTGATGGTACCAAAGCTGGAGACCACACGTTTGAAGCTCTCAGCGGGTTTTGCGATGGCTGCGCTGTCGGGCATCAAGGAAATCATCATAGAGTTGGAACCTTCTTCATTGAAGATACCGGCACTTTGAGAGGATTGTTTGTTGATGAGGTAGTAACCATTGCTGTTGCCTGCCCATCCCCAGTTAACATGGAAGTAGGTGGCGTTGTTGATAGTGGTGTAGCCATCCACAATCCAGGCGTGACCGCCAGCGGCAGCACTACGGCCGGAGAAGAAGAGCGGACGATGTTGGTCAAGCTCGTTCTTTGCCATTTCAACCCACAGGTAGAGGAGGCTAGTGTCGGTGCCCATAACATCACTAATGCTTTTGAATTGACCCTCTTCCACAAAGAAGAAGTGATCCTGAAGAGCTGCCAGAGCATATTCGGATTGGGAACCGGAACCGTCCCAACCGTAGCCCATGCGCACGGATACACCGCAGTCGTAAATCAGATTGGAGAGTTGACCGTCGTAAGCCGTCAAACGGTTGGCCATAGCATCATAGTCGTAATGTTCTTGACTATAGTTGACATATTGCATCGGGTAAGTGTAAGTCAGATTACCTTCGTCATCATATTCGCGGGGAATGTAATAAACCGAACCGGTACCATGTTCCGGATAACGATAGTAGAAAAGGATATTGGACATCGTCAGTGCGACACAACCCACAGGGGTGTGAGCATCTTCAGCAATCGTGTTTTTAGGGTTGTTGGGGCACATGGTGTTGTAGTATCTCTCCTGTGTCCAACGAGTGGTGACCAGCGGCTCCACACACGGATTGCCTTTGACAGCGGTGTAAGGAGTGAAATTTGCGGTCAAATAGTGGTTCCAGTCGTTGCGTTGGGCAATGGCGGAGGAAGGATTGGTCATCAGCATGGACATATCCTTTTTATATTGTTCCATATAGATGTCAGCGCCCGTGCCTTCTTGGAAGTTGCTCTCCAAGGAGAAAGCGAGGACCGGATTAGCTATATCCGTGGCGGAGGTGATGATGAAACCATGGTCTCCAACACTGAAACGATAGGTCACCGGAGTGCCTTCGTCGGAATACTCCGTATTCACCAAAACCAGTTCCATTTGGCTGGCTTTGGTCGCGCCAACACGCTCGGAAAGGAAGTTCTTAGATGCTCTCATTGCATCTTCCACGGGAATGACATTCGCCGCGTAACTCATTGTAATCAACATCAATATTGATGCTAACAGGGTAAATCTTTTCATACTTTATAGAATTTTATTTATAATTATTCCTTTTAAGAAGATTGGCGCAAAAATACAAAAAAAATTAATTCGTCATTTATGTTGTTTCAGTTTTTAAATTTTATTCCAATTTGGGGAGTTTTTTGTATTTTTGCGGTTCCGTTTGAATGTGACGGTTTTAAGTGAAAAAACAATAGTTATTGAGAATAATATGAATACATCAAGACAGATTTCAAGTGATTTGTGGTATGTCGGCGCTTCTGACCGGCGACTGGCCCTTTTTGAGAACATGATGCCTATTCCGAGCGGCACCTCTTACAACTCATACGTGTTGCTGGATGAAAAAACCGTGCTTTTGGATTCTGTGGATCAGGCCGTGAGTGCGCAGTTTGTCGAGAATTTGACTGCCGTGTTGGCTGGCCGGACTTTAGATTATGTGGTTGTCCACCATGTGGAACCCGACCATCTGGCTTCCCTTCAGGAGGTACTCGTGCGCTGGCCCAATGCCGTTATCGTGTGTAGTCTGCAAGCTTCACGCATGATGCAACAGTTTATGAATATTTCAGAATCTGTTCAATTCCAAGTGGTTAAAGAGGGTGATGTTTTGAATACAGGCAAACATACCTTGAGTTTCGTAGGTGCTCAGATGGTCCACTGGCCAGAAGTACTGGTCTCCTACGATACCACGAACAAGGTGCTCTTCTCTGCGGATGCCTTCGGTACTTTTGGTGCGTTGAATGGCAATTTGTACGCCGATGAGGTCAATTTCGACCGCGAGTGGATGTACGAAGCAAGACGTTACTATACCAATATTGTCGGAAAGTATGGTATGCAGGTGCAGAATCTGCTGAAGAAGGCTGCTACGCTTGATATTGCCATGATTTGTCCGCTGCATGGCCCGATTTGGCGCAAAGATTTCGGCAAATTCATCGAAAAATACGATAAATGGAGTCGTTACGAACCCGAAGACAAGGAAGTGCTCGTCGTTTACGGTTCCATGTACGGACATACGGAATCCGTTGCCACGGTTCTGGCCGGTATGCTGGCTGACAAAGGCTGTCGCAACGTGCGCATGTACGATGTGGCCGCTACACACGTATCTTACTTGGTGTCAGAGTCTTTCCGTTGCAGTCACATTGTAGTTGTCGCTCCGACTTACAACGGCGGACTTTATCCGCCGATGGAGAACTATCTGCTTGACATCAAGGCACATCTGTTGCAGAATCGTACCTTCACCGTGATTGAAAACGGCACGTGGGCACCCGTTTCCGGCAACGCCGTCAAAGCCATCCTCGGCGAGATGAAGAACACCACCGTTCTCGAACCTGCCATCACGTTCAAATCCGCCATGAAGGAGACGCAACGTGCAGAATTGGAAGCGTTAGCGGATGCGATCGTTGGGTCTCTCAAATAGTTAGTAGTTAGCAGTTAGTAGTTAGCAGTTTAGCCAACAGCCAAAAATATGTATAAAATCGTCAAAAAAGAAGAATTAGGTCAGGATACCTACCTGATGGAAGTGGAAGCGCCGAAGATTGCGCAATCTGTACTTCCGGGACAATTTGTCATCGTGAAGGCGAACGAAACCGCCGAGCGTATTCCGTTAACCGTTAGCGACACGTTTTTGCCTGACGGAACTATCACTTTGGTTATCAAAGCAATAGGAATTTCAACACGAAAAATTGTCTCCTATCCGGTTGGCGGTTTTTTCCATGATGTGGTGGGACCGTTGGGCAATCCTTCGGCCTTCATTCACCGCCCGATCGGCATGTTGCGCCGGTCGCGGTACTGTTTCATAGCGGGAGGTGTTGGCATCGCGCCAGTCTTTCCATTGGTAAAGTGGATGTCACAACACGGATTGGAATGCGATGTCATCATCGGGGCCCGCAACGCTTCGCTGCTCTTCTATATCGAGCAGTTCCGCAAAATCACCAACAACCTTTACATCGCCACCGATGACGGTTCTATGGGTTTCAAGGGCAATGTCACGGACATGCTGACCAAGCTCGTCAAGGAAAAAGGTCGCCGCTATGATGAGATTACCGCCATCGGACCTATGATCATGATGAAGTTTGTATCATTGAAAGCCAAGGAGTTAGGAATCCCCTGCGTGGTGAGTCTCAACTCGCTGATGGTCGATGGCACGGGCATGTGCGGTGCCTGTCGTGTGCAGATCGGCGGCCAGACCAAGTTCACCTGCGTGGATGGTCCGGAGTTCGACGCATCGCTTATCAATTTCGACGAATGTATGCACCGTCAGGCTATGTACGACCATGTTGAGGGACGTAAGTTGTTGGAAGAAGAAGAATTACGTGAAAATCACCAATGTCATATCGGCGGTATCGCACATGAGGCCCTTCCACCGAAATCACGCGTGCCGGTGCGCGAGCAGGCGCCCGAGGTGCGTCGTTCAAACTTTAGGGAGGTTTGTTTCGGCTACAATGCCGAAGAGGCGGTGGAAGAGGCTCGCCGATGTCTGACTTGCAAGAATCCGCAGTGCGTGAACGGTTGTCCGGTGCATATCCGCATTCCCGACTTCATTTCGCATATCAAGGACGGCCAGTTTGACAAAGCTGCCGAATTGATTCGTGAGGATACTGCATTGCCGTCCGTGTGTGGACGTGTCTGCCCGCAGGAAATCCAATGCGAGGGCAAGTGCGTGCTCGGTCGCAAGGGCGATCCCGTGGCCATCGGCAAACTGGAGCGGTTTATCGGCGATTGGTCGATGAAGAACCACGTTGCAGCCCATAAGCCGTTTGAGAGAAAAGGCAAGAAAGTGGCCGTGGTGGGCAGTGGTCCCGCCGGCTTGACCTGTGCCAAGGAGTTGCGCTGTATGGGTTACGATGTCACTGTGTATGAGGCCCTTCACGAGTTCGGTGGGGTGCTCGTCTATGGTATTCCGGAGTTCCGTCTGCCGAAAAAGGACATCGTGAAACCTGAAATTGAGACGATCAAGAACCTCGGTGTGCGTTTCGAAAGCGATGTGGTGATCGGTCGTACCATGTCTGTGGACGACTTGATGAACAAATGGTGTTATGATGCTGTTTTCATTGCTTCCGGTGCAGGATTCCCCAATTTCATGAACATTGAAGGCGAGAATCTTTGCGGTGTGGTCTCCGCCAACGAATTTTTGACGAGAAACAACCTATTATTCTCGTATAAGGAGCATTATGAAACCCCGAACTTTGTCGGCAAGAAGGTGACGGTGGTGGGTGGCGGTAATGTCGCCATGGATGCGGCGCGCACGGCCATCCGTCTGGGTGCGGAGGTGCACATCGTGTATCGTCGTTCTGAAGAGGAACTGCCCGCCCGTCGCGAAGAGGTGCATCACGCTAAAGAAGAGGGTATTGACTTCCAGTTACTGACAAATCCGGTGCGTATTCTCGGTGACGAGAAGGGCTGGGTATGCGGCATGGAGTGCGTCCGGATGGAACTTTCCGAACCGGACGAGTCGGGTCGTCGTCGCCCGGTGGTCATTCCCGGTTCCGAATTTGTCCTCGACACCGACATGGTGATTATGTCCATCGGTACTTCGCCCAACCCCTTGATTTACACCACCACGCAAGGGTTGGATGTCAACCACCACGGTTGTATTGTAGCCGACGAGGTGGGTGCTACCTCTCGTGAGGGCGTTTTCGCTGGCGGCGATATCGTTTCCGGTGCAGCCACGGTGATCCTTGCCATGGGTGCGGGAAAGAGTGCTGCGAAGGCGATAGATGAGTATTTGAGGAAGAGGCAATAGAGGCAACAGGCAATAGGTAGAGACGCAAAATTTTGCGTCTCTACGGTTTGTTCCATTATCATTCTTACAATTTCACAGCAGGCCAACCGTAGTCCTGATAATAGTGGACGTTGAGGTTGTGCTGACGGACGTACTCCTTCAGCTGTTCTTTCCGAACGGCCTCGCGAACCTCCTCATTTGAATGCATATTTTGGTAAACATCGTAGTGTTTGCCGAAGATACGTTTGGCACTGGCCTCGTTGCCGGCACCATCCTCTGTTTGTTCGAATGCCATTACCTGTAGGGGCGAATCATTATTCGCCCGGACAAGGGTCATACATCCAGAATGGTTGCCTCCCGAAACAGTCTTGAGCGTGTCGCCGACAAGATTGTAGTTGAACACCCAAAAGTCGCCCCACACACGACACTCTTTGGAAGAGGGACTTTCTTCCCCCCTTGAGGGGGGCAGGGGGGTGTCCTCGGTAGAAACGATCATCAGCACTGGAACACAGACCTCGCCTGGTGAGTATTGCGAGCCGATCTCCTTCACCAAGTACTCGCTAATGGCATCGCGTCGCGCCTGTTCCATACGGCTGTTGGCGATATTTTCGATGCAGTCCTGCTTATGGCCGTCGAAATCGGACATCAGCCATTGACCGTCCACCTTTTCCATATAGAGCTTATGTTCCTCTACGTCAGTGTTTTCGTCGAACGAGCCATCCTCCCATTTTTGGCGCACCTTGATAGTCGCAACCGCATGGGTTTTGTCGGTCTTCTCCACGCTGACCACCTCGTAATCCGCGATGGTTCCGCCGTTGCCGGTCACGAAATAGTAGAGCCATTCGTGGTCCATCGCCTCGAACTCCGGCAGTTGGTTGAACATCGTGTCCAAAACGGCGTAGAAATCAGCCGTCATGTGGTCTTTGGATTGTTCCAGAAGCTCATGGTCGGGGATATACTTGCACAGCTCGGCCGCACGCTCTTTCAGCTGTTTTTCAGAATCACTACACGCCGCAAACATCAGAGCGGCAAGGGCAAAAATGAGGATTTTTTTCATCATATCTGGGTTTTAATTATTTGCAAAAACAAAGGGCAAAAATACAAAATCTGCAGCGAGTTGCTCTACCTAAAGGTTTAGTCCATACTCTTCCGGATCCTCCGCCGCCATCGGAAGGTTCTCTTCTTCGATATGAATGTAGGATTTCGACCGATGGTTAAAGGTGGCGAGGTAGTAATCATGCAATTGAATCTCCACCTGTAACATCGTCTGTTCCAGTTTCTTGGGCTTCAGTTGGCACTCCCACAGCACAATCACCTGCCAACCATTCTCGGAGAGAATCTCATAATTTTTCTGATCGCGCTCCTGGTTGTGTCGTATCTTTGCGACCCAAAAATCCCGATTTGTCTTGGGAATTTTACAACATTTGGAATCAATGATGGATTGTAGAGACGCGATTAATCGCGTCTCTACAGAAGACAATGCCACATCGTGACCATGCCAAAAACACCCATTCACAAAAATCGCCGTCCGATACTTCCGCATTACAATGTCGGGTTTCCCTGGTACGCCCTTCACGCAGAGGCGGTAGCGGTAGCCGTGTTGCCACAACCACTGTCGCACGCGCTTCTCGGGCGTGGTGTCCTTACTGCGGATCCGCGACATGCAGTAGTGGCGTTGCTGGGGTGTCATCGTGTCGGGCATGGATGATCCGTTTTATTGTACAGATATCAGGATTGTGTAATCCCTTTTTTCAGCTTTTCAATAATATCCTCATCTGCCGGCAGCCACTGCACGCTGTCCAGTTCGTCACGCGAGAGCCAGCGAGCCGCCTCGTGCTCTTTCAGGGTCAGTTCGCCGCTTTCCACACGGCACCAGAAGCAGTGCATCGTAAGGTGAAACTTCGGGTAGTCCCACTCCACAGTAGTCACCAGCTGTTCGATGGCGATACGTGTCTCCAATTCTTCCCAAATCTCGCGCTTGAGAGCCTCTTCGGGAGTCTCCCCAGGTTCGATTTTGCCACCCGGAAACTCCCACCAATCCTTCCAGTCGCCGCTCCCCCGTTGGGTGGCGAAGATGCGGCCTTGATGGTCGTGGAT
>Ga0265301_10004715_pt1 | contig 13680 bp, 10 predicted proteins | sample AusTroGonzalo_MG_2_FD_193488 | JGI IMG/M metagenome (GOLD analysis project Ga0265301, IMG submission 193488) | Bovine rumen microbial communities from tropical cattle in Woodstock, Queensland, Australia - Gonzalo_04 | ecosystem: Host-associated > Mammals > Digestive system > Stomach > Rumen ...
CTCGTTCATCCGCAAGGGTGTCGTTTACAACATTGACAAGACTGCTCAGTGCTTGACATCTATCGTCAAGAAATTGGAAACCCAATTAAAAACCCGTATTACACAGGTTTTCGTTGGTGTTGGAGGACAGTCTATCCGCAGTGTTAAGAACTCTATTGTGAAGGATCTTCCTGCAGATAATATCATAACCCAGGAAATGGTTGTAGAATTGATGGATGCCAACTGGGGATTAGATTATCCCGATCAGAAAATTCTTGATGTAGCAGAACAGGAATATCGTGTGGATACTCAATTGCAGATGGATCCTGTAGGTATCAGAGCTAATCGTCTGGAGGGTAATTTCCTGAATATCCTGGAGCGTAAGTCTTTCTTTCAGAATCTGAACAAGTGCTTCGAAACTGCCAATATTAAGGTGGCAGATATGTATTTGGCTCCATTGGCATTGGCAAATGTGGTACTGACAGAAGCCGAAAAGCGTTCAGGCTGTGCATTAGTCGATATTGGTGCTGATACAACTACCGTATCTGTATTTTGGAAAAACGTATTGCGTCATTTAGCTGTCATTCCATTGGGTTCAAACAATGTAACGAAAGATATTGCTTCACTTCAAATGGAAGAGAGTGATGCAGAAAAAATGAAACTGAATTACGCTTCGGCATATACCGACAATAATGATATTGATACCGACAAGAAGTATTCTATAGATTCGGAACGTCAAGTGGAGAGTCGTCGTTTCATTGAAATTGTGGAAGCACGTATTGAAGAGATTGTTGAGAATGTACGTTATCAGATTCCAGCAGAATACTATGACAAGTTACTTGGAGGTATTATCTTGACTGGTGGTGGTGCAAATATGCAGAATATTGAGCTCGCATTTGCAAAGTACACTCATGTAGATAAAATCCGTGTTGCAAAATTTGTGACGACAACTGTTAATTCCAGCATAGAGCAGATAAAAGCACGTAATGGAATCTATAACACCGTACTTGGTTTGCTGATTAAAGGTGACATTAATTGCGCTGGTAATTATATTGACCCCAACGGAAACCTTTTTGCAGATGAAGAGCAAGCTGCTCAGGCGGCACCCGAGCGTCGTCCACGTCAGATTCATGAGATTGAGACGGGTACCATCCGTACTGCTCAGGAAGAGGAACGTGCAGCTGAAGAGGCTCGTCGCAAGAAGGAAGCTGAGGAAGCTGCACAAGAGGAAATGAGACTTTTGCAGGAAGAGGCGGAACGCAAACGCAAAAAGGAGAATAGTCTTTGGAATAAGACAAAAAAATGGCTGGAAGGCCTCGCATCTCCAGAAGAGTAATCTCAAAAACTCATTACTAATTTCTAATTGATATAGAATATGGAAGACTTCAATAAGACAAACGATATACTCGATTTCGGTGTTCCCGAAGAGAAGCACAGCATCATTAAGGTCATCGGTGTTGGTGGCGGTGGTGGCAATGCTGTCAATCATATGTATAAGGAAGGTATTCACGATGTTACCTTCGTAGTGTGTAACACGGATAATCAGGCTCTGAATGATTCTCCCGTACCTGTTAAGTTACAACTGGGACGTGAGGGGCTTGGTGCCGGAAATCGTCCTGAGAAAGCGCGTGCTGCTGCTGAGGAGAGTCTTGATGATATCCATAACATGCTTAACGATGGTACTCGTATGGCTTTCATTACGGCTGGTATGGGCGGTGGTACTGGTACAGGTGCAGCACCTGTTATCGCCCGTGTCTCAAAAGAGATGGATATCCTTACTGTAGGTATTGTTACTATTCCTTTCCGTTTTGAGGGCAATAAGAAGATTGATCAGGCTCTTGATGGTGTTGAGGAGATGTCAAAACACGTGGATGCCTTGCTTGTTATCAATAATGAGCGCTTGCGTGAAATCTATCCAGACCTGTCATTCCTTGATGCCTTTGGTAAGGCCGATGATACTCTGTCGGTTGCTGCTAAGTCTATTGCAGAGATTATTACCCTCCACGGTACGATGAACCTCGACTTCAACGATGTGAAGACCGTGCTTCAGGATGGTGGCGTGGCTATCATGTCAACGGGTTATGGAGAAGGTGAGGATCGTGTTAAGAAGGCTATCGAAGATGCCCTCAATTCACCGCTTCTTAACGATAATGATATATTCAATTCTAAGAAGATCCTACTCAATATTTCGTTCTCACATCAGAAGGACTCTAAGGATAATTTCATGATGGAGGAAATGAACTATGTGCACGAGTTTATGGATCGCTTTGGTAATGACTTCGTGTTCAAATGGGGTGTTGCTGTTGACCCAGAACTTGGCAAACGCGTGAAGGTAACTATCCTTGCAACAGGTTTCGGTATGCAGAATGTAGATGGTATGGAAGAGCGTCTGTTAAAGCAGCAGACCCGCGAAGATGCCAATCGTCTAGCCGAAGAGCAGGAGCGTGCAGCTAAGCGCGAGGAGCGTCGTGGTCAGTTCTATGGTGGCACCGACACGGCAAAGATTCGCAAGCGTCGTCCTAATATCTATATTTTCGCTCCCGAAGATCTTGATAATGATGATGTCATCTCTGCAGTAGAGCAGACACCCACTTATAAACGTACCAAAGAAGTGCTTGCTAGTATTGGGAATCAGAATTCTGTAGAGGAAGTTCAGCGTCCTGAGACGCCAGAGCCCCAGCAGGGTGTCATCAGTTTCGTTTAAAAAAAACTCTCTTTTATTTGGTTTGTTGCTCTGAAAAGTGTATCTTTGCAGCCAAAAGACTCCCGAATGAGTGTATAACCTAAAATTATTAAGAGAAAAGATCTTATAAAGATGAAAAATGTACCAGTAGTTAAAGTCGGAATCGTCGCTGTAAGTCGCGACTGTTTCCCCGAGTCATTGGCTGTTAACCGTCGTAAGGCTGTTATCGCTAAGTATGAAGAAAAGTTTGGCAAGGAAGGCATCTACGAGTGTCCTATCTGCATTGTTGAGAGTGAGATTCACGCTCAGCAGGCTCTTGAAGATGTGAAGAAGGCTGGATGTAACGCTCTGTGCGTATATCTGGGTAACTTCGGTCCTGAGATTTCTGAGACCATGATTGCTGATTGGTTCCAGGGTCCCACCATGTTCTGCGCTGCTGCTGAGGAAACTCAGAATGACCTGATTGATGGTCGTGGTGACGCTTATTGTGGTATGCTGAACGCTAGTCAGGCTCTGTCTCTGCGTAAGACCCGTGCTTACATTCCTGAGGAGCCCGTTGGCGACGCAGGTGAGTGTGCAGAGATGATTCATGAGTTCCTGCCTATCGCTCGTGCTATCATTGGTCTGCAGAACCTGAAGATCATCAGTTTCGGTCCTCGTCCAAACAACTTCCTTGCTTGTAACGCTCCTATCCGCGCTTTGTATGATCTCGATGTTGAGATTGAGGAGAACTCAGAGCTTGACCTGCTCGAGGCTTTCCAGAAGCACCAGGGCGACCCACGTATCGACGAGGTTGTGAAGGATATGGCTGCTGAACTCGGCACAGGAAACAAGATTCCTTCTGTTCTGCCTAAGCTCGCTCAGTATGAGTTGACTCTGACCGACTGGATTGAGGGTCACAAGGGGTCACGTCAGTTTGTTGCTATGGCCAACAAGTGCTGGCCTGCATTCCAGACCATGTTCGGCTTCGTACCTTGCTACGTAAACAGCCGTCTTACCGGTCGTGGTATCCCCGTAGCTTGTGAGGTTGATATCTATGGCGCTCTGTCAGAGTATATTGGAACATGTATCACTGAGGACGCTGTAACCTTGCTCGATATTAACAACTCAGTTCCTAAGGATATGTACGAGGAGAGCATTAAGGGTAAGAAGTTCGAGTGCGATACTTATACTGATAAGGAAATCTTCATGGGCTTCCACTGTGGTAACACCGCTTCTTCTAAGGTTTGCAACTGTCAGATGTGCTTCCAGCGCATTATGGCCCGCGCTCTGCCTGTAGAGGTAACCAACGGTACTCTTGAGGGTGACCTGACTCCAGGTAAGGCTACAGTATATCGTCTGCAGTCTACTGCTGATACTAAGCTCCGTGCTTATATCGCTCAGGGTGAGATTATTCCTGTGGCTACACGCTCATTCGGTTCTATCGGTATCTTCGGTATCAAGAACATGAGCCGCTTCTACCGTCACGTGCTTATCGAGAAGCATTACCCACACCACGCAGCTGTGATGTTCGAGCACGCTGGTAAGTATCTGTGGGAGGTTCTGAAGTACATGGGTATCCCCGTTGAGGAGATTGACTACAACTTCCCTAAGGGTGACTACTATCCCACAGAGAATCCTTTCGCATAAGTAATAGAACAGAAGTTCTATAATAATTTAGCAATCTGTCAAAATAATCGTTGGCAGATTGCTTTTTTTTATGAATATGTCGTACCTTTGTAGGCGAAAACTTAAAAACAAACAAACTGATGAATCAACTACTAAAAATTTCTATTGCAATTTGCACACTGGCCTTATCGTTTACGAATACACAGGCACAACGTATTCCCTCTGTGAGGTGGGATAGCCAGAGCCTCCTCATTGATGGTCATCGTGTCTGCCCAGTGATGGGCGAGATACATTATTCTCGTATCCCAGCCAATGAATGGGCTGATGAAGTGAGAAAGATGAAAGAGGGCGGTGTGACGATTATCGCAACCTATCTGTTTTGGAATCATATAGAAGAGCAGGAAGGCGTTTTCCGCTGGGATGGTCAGCGCTCGTTGCGTGCCTTTCTGGAAGTATGTAAGAAAGAGCAGATGCCTGTTGTGCTGCGTATGGGCCCGTTCTGCCATGGTGAAGTCCGTAATGGCGGTATTCCTGATTGGGTCTTTACAAAAGGATGTAAGTTGCGTGAACAAAATCCTGTATTTTTAGAGTTAGCCGAGAAACTCTATCGTCAGATTTATACACAGGTTCAAGGCCTGCAGTGGAAGGATGGTGGTCCTGTCATTGCTGCTCAGTTTGATAATGAGTATCGTGGACGTGGTGAGTACTTGATGGCTTTGAAACAGATAGCTCAGAAGATTGGCTTCGACCTGCCCTTTTATACCCGCACAGGATGGCCAGAGCTGCGTACGCCAGTGCCTTTCGGCGAGATGCTTCCTCTTTATGGCGACTATGCCGACGGCTTTTGGGATAAGGAAGTAACTGAAGGCGCAGGCAATTATTATAAAGCATTTAATTTCAAAGGTTTCCGCTCTTCTACAGCCATTGGTACCGACCTCTTGGGAAAGCAGGAAGAGAAACTTAACAAGGGTGACGATCAGTATCCATATTTTACCTGCGAACTTGGAGGTGGTATGGCTACGGCTTATCATCGTCGCCCGTATGTATATCCTGAGGATGCTTACTCCATGGCATTAGTAAAGCTTGGCAGTGGTTCCAATCTTTTGGGATACTATATGTATCATGGTGGTACGAATCCAGAAGGTGTGCTTCATACGATGAACGAATGTCAGACATCACCTGGTACAGCTAATAACGACTTACCAGTGATGACCTACGACTTCCAGGCACCCTTGGGAGAGTTTGGGCAGACTTATCCGCAGTATTATATGTTGCGTCCCCTTCATCTCTTCATGCATGATTGGGGTGAAACTTTGGCTCCTATGGAGGCTTCTTTCCCAGCTCCGCAGGATTTGAAAAAAGGAGAGGATACCCAATTACGCTGGGCTATACGAAGTGTAAAGGGTGAGAATGCTTCCGCCTTTATCTTTGTAAATAACTACGAGCGTTTTTATAAACTCTCTGCAAAGAAGAATGTGCAGTTGAAGGCCTGTGGTGTGAAGTTGCCTAAGCTGACCATCCCAAGTGGTTGTATGGCTATCTTCCCTGTCAATGTAGATGGTATCCGTTATGCAACGGCGCAGCTCGTGGCCCGTCGTGAAGGAAAGATTTACATGATGCAAGTTCCTGGTATTCCCACAACAATCTGTTTGTCAAATGGTAAGACCCAGAAGAATGTCAAACCGCGTGGCGCGGAGAAACCTGTTTATGGAAATCTTTATCTGATAACTAAGGCAGAGGCCGAACGTCTTTTCCTGCCAGAAGAGAAAGAAACAAAGAGTATCGCTCTGACTGCCGAAAAGATAAAAGAGACAGGCCCCTTACGTACTATCGTCAAGGGTAGGGCAAAGGTGGCTGAGGCACCATCCGAACCGGATTGGCAGCAGGCTGCAGTTTATAAGATACAGATACCCTCTCTTGATAGAGAAAAAGTGGGGGCAAATCTTCTCTCCATCTCCTATCGTGGCGACTGTGCCCGCTTGTATGCCAATGGTCATCTGATAGCCGATAATTTCTATTACGGCCGTCCGTTCCTTTATGGTCTGTGGCGCCTACCAGCAGACTGTTCACAACTGGAATTACACATCCTGCCTTTGCAACTAGATGCTCCTATCTATCTGCCCCGTGAGGCTGATAAGACTGCAGGAGAGCAGGTTTTCAGTCTAGAAATCATCCAGAAGAAGGATATTTAATGACGAAACATTTGGCAGTCTGACCTATTTTGAGTACTTTTGCACCAACAAATAAAATGGGTTATTATGCAGATAAACAGCCATCTTTCCCGATTGGTGCATGATGTGGCAGCCAAGTATGGCGACCGCGAGGCGCTGATTTACAAGAACTTCAGTGGTAAAGAGTGGAAATCATGCTCGTGGAATCAGTTCTCGGGCATCGTAAAACAGGTGTCTAATGCCATGCTGGCCATGGGTGTTGGCGTGCAGGAGAATCTGGGAATCTTCTCTCAGAATTCTGTTCAGTATCTGTTCACCGATTTTGGCGCTTGGGGCATCCGTGCCGTTACCATCCCGTTCTATGCCACCAGCAGTGAGCAGCAGATACAATTCATGGTCAATGATGCCAAGATCCGTTTCTTCTTTGTAGGTGAACAAGATCAGTTTGATAAGGCACGTCGTATCTTCCCAACTTGTCGTTCCTTGGAGCGTATCATTGTTTTTGACCCAGCAGTGAAACTACCCGCTGACGATCCTACAGTGATGTCATTCACAGACTTCCTGAAATTAGGTGAGGGCTTGAATCGTCAGGAAGAGGTCGAGAAGCGCCAGCAGGAAGCTACGATGGATGATATTGCAAATATCCTTTATACCAGCGGAACAACAGGTGACTCAAAGGGCGTGATTCTTTCTATGGGACAGTTCCATGCTGCTATGGAGGCTAACCATAAGGATGTGCCTGTTGATGAGAACGATCGCGTGATGAATTTCCTGCCGTTTACGCATATCTTTGAGCGCGGATGGGCATTACTTTGTATCACTGTGGGGGCTCGCCTTATTGTGAACACTTATCCGCAGGAGGTACAAAAGTCCATGCGTGAGCAACACCCCACATGTATGTCCAGCGTGCCCCGTTTCTGGGAAAAGGTTTACCAGGGCGTGCAGGAGAAGATTGAGAGCAGTGGTGCCGTGCAGCGTAAACTCTTTAAACATGCACTTGAAGTAGGCCGCAAACATAATATCGAATATCTCGCAGCTGGTAAGCAGCCTCCTATGGCGTTGCATCTGGAGTATGAGTTGCTTAATAAGACTGTGTTCTCATTGGTACGTAAGGAATTGGGACTTGAGAATGCTCATTTCTTCCCCACGGCAGGTGCTACTGTATCGGCCCACGTAGAGGAATTTGCTCATAGCATTGGTTTGAATATGGTGGTAGGTTATGGCTTGACTGAGTCTTTGGCTACTGTTTCGTGCGACCATTTAGGAAAGCCCTTCCAGGTAGGTTCTGTAGGACATCCTATTCAGGGTATTGATATTAAGATTAGTGAAGAGGGTGAAGTACTTCTAAAAGGTCCAACCATCACTCGCGGCTATTATAATCGTGATGATATCACAGCCCAGTCGTTTACCCCTGATGGCTATTTCAAGACGGGCGACTCTGGTTATATCAAGGATGGTGAGCTCTTCTTGAAGGACCGTATCAAGGATCTCTTTAAGACCTCTAACGGAAAATATATCGCTCCGCAGATGATTGAATCGAAACTCTTGGTTGATAAGTATATAGACCAGATTGCTGTTATTGCTGATCAGCGTAAGTTTGTCTCTGCCCTCATCGTGCCAGAGTATAAACTCTTAGAGGAATATGCTCGTCGTAATGACATTGCCTATAACAACCACGAGGAATTGTGTAAAGACAAGCGTATCATCAGTATGCTTGCAGAGCGTATTGATACCCTCCAGCAACAGCTGGCTCATTATGAGCAGGTGAAGCGTTTTACCCTGCTCCCCAAGCCCTTCTCTATGCAACGTGGTGAGCTGACTAACACGCTGAAAATCAAGCGTCGTGTGCTCAACGAGAACTACAAGGAACAAATTGAGAAAATGTACGAAGAATAAATGATAACACAGGATCAATTAAAAGACGTATTAGACAGAGCAGAAAAACTGTTTCACTATCTGAAGATAGACCAGAAACAGATAGAATTCGAAGAAGAAGATCTTCGTACTCAGGCGCCTGACTTCTGGGAAGACCCCAAGCGTGCTGAGGAGCAGATGAAGAAAGTAAAAGCTATCAAGAAATGGATTGATGGCTATAATGACGTTCGTACCAAGGCCGATGAATTGCAACTGGCCTTCGATTTCTATAAGGATGAGATGGTTACGGAAGAAGAGGTCGATGAAGACTACCAGAAAGCCATTGATGCCATCGAGGAGTTGGAGTTAATGAATATGCTGCGCCAGAAGGAAGACCCCATGGACTGCGTATTGAAGATCAACTCTGGTGCTGGTGGTACTGAGGCTCAGGACTGGGCACAGATGCTGATGCGTATGTATATGCGTTGGGCTGAGGCTCATGGCTATAAGGTCACTATTGCCAACCTGCTTGACGGTGATGAGGCTGGTATCAAGAGTGTCACCATGCAGATTGAAGGTGGTGAGTTTGCCTATGGCTTCCTGAAGAGCGAGAATGGTGTACACCGTCTGGTGCGTGTATCGCCCTATAATGCACAGGGTAAGCGTATGACGTCGTTTGCTTCAGTCTTTGTGTCACCCCTTGTTGATGATACCATCGAGGTATATGTTGACCCCGCTAAGTTGTCTTGGGATACCTTCCGTTCAAGTGGTGCTGGTGGTCAGAATGTGAACAAGGTAGAGTCAGGTGTGCGCCTGCGTTATTGGTACACCGACCCTGATACAGGCGAGGAAGAGGAAATCCTCATTGAGAATACTGAGACGCGCGACCAGCCAAAGAACAAGGAGCGTGCTATGGCGCTGCTCCGTTCGCAACTTTATGACCGTGCCATGAAGAAACGTCTGGAAGCACAAGCTAAGATAGAGGCTGGTAAGAAAAAGATTGAATGGGGTTCGCAGATCCGTTCTTACGTCTTCGATGATAAGCGTGTGAAGGACCATCGTACAAACTTTGAGACGCGCGATGTAGATGCTGTGATGAATGGTAAGTTGGATGGCTTCATTAAGGCCTACCTGATGGAGTTCCCTGTAAGTGATGAAGATTAATAACCTAACATTAAAATTCATATTACTATGTCTAAAGAAAAGCATTTAAACGCTAAGCAGAAAGCTTACGCTGAGAAACAAGAGAAACAAGGACGCAAAGTAGTTAACTGGATCTTCGGAATCCTGATTCTCTTTGCAATCGCATTTTGTGCTTACACTATCTACAATTTCGCTTAATTTATGAGCGGAATGGAGATAGAACGAAAATTCTTGGTGCGCGGCAATGATTTCAAAAACCGCGCACACAAGAGTTATCGTATTAAGCAAGGTTATATTAGTAGCGGTAACGGGCGCACAGTACGTGTCCGTATCCGCGATAATCAGGGCTTTCTTACTATTAAAGGTCCTTCGCTTGATGGCGGCCTAAGTCGTTATGAGTTTGAGAAGGAGATATCACTGGAGGAAGCCGAACAATTGTTTTTGATTTGTGAACCAGGTGTTATTGATAAGACTCGCTATCTTGTCAGTAGTGGGAAACATACCTTTGAGGTGGATGAGTTCTATGGTGACAATGAAGGACTGGTGATAGCAGAGGTAGAACTCTCAGCACCCGATGAACCCTACGAAAAGCCCGATTTTATTGGTGAAGAGGTTACGGGCGATAAGCGCTATTATAATTCACACCTACGAAAGAATCCTTATAAGATGTGGAAGAACGAGGCCTAACTCTTCTTCCACATTTTTTTGAGACCTAATCCTATGCCGATGGCTAATGTACAGCCAAAGGCATCGGCGCCAAAGTCGAGCCATTCGCCAGAGCGGTTAGTTGTGCAATAAGCCTGCACTAGTTCTATGATTCCTCCCATTAAAACTGGAGCTAGCCAAGCCCAAAGAAAGAGTTTCTGCTTGTTGGTAGTTTGATGGTGGCGCAGATATTCGAACCAGATGACACTGCAAGTGCCGCCATACATCACGAAGTGCGTCCATTTATCAAGGAAATTGATGCTTGGTAATTCTATATAATCTGGTGGTAAAAACCATATGGAGAGGTACCAAACTAATGCTATGCAGAGTAATGACAGTGGGTATTTCTTAATAATTTGCAACATTTTGTGATTTTTGCTTTCAATTAGGCTGCAAAAGTACGAATTATTTTATAATTTTGCAAGCGAATTCAACTAATAGGTATTAAGTATTGAAATTTGATGTTTAGGAAATGACTACAGAGAGAGCAAGTTTCGGAACAAAACTAGGCATTATTTTGGCTACGGCAGGTTCGGCTGTAGGCCTGGGTAATGTGTGGCGTTTTCCATATATGACGGGGCAGAACGGTGGTGCTGCTTTTATACTTGTATATATTGCATGTGTCATCATACTGGGTATTCCCTGTATGCTTAATGAGTTTATCATTGGACGCAGGGCTCAGGCTAATACGGCACGTTCTTATGCCCGCTTGGCGAATGGTACCCCCTGGCGACTCATTGGTCTCTTCGGTGTCTTTACAGGTTTCCTGATTACAGGCTATTATGTGGTAGTTTCAGGCTGGTGCCTTCAGTATATCTATGCCTCGGCAGCGGGCCATTTAAATGGCGATGCCAACTATGTAAAGACCTATTTCGAAACCTTCTCGTCACATCCTTGGAAACCCATCTTGTGGATGCTGATTTTTATGCTGATATGCCACTTTATCATTTCTCGTGGTGTGGAGAAAGGTATTGAGAAAGGCTCAAAGATGATGATGCCCCTGCTCTTCATCTTGTTGGTGGTTATTGCTGTGGCCTCATGTCTGCTGCCAGGTGCAGGCAAGGGTATCTCGTTCTTGTTTAATCCTGATTTCTCTAAGGTGGACAGCAATGTGCTGCTGGGCGCTTTAGGACAGGCTTTCTATTCACTTAGCGTAGGTATGGGATGCTTGTGTACATACGCCAGCTATTTTAAGAAGGAGACACATCTCACGAAGTCGGCAGTTCAGATTGTAAGTATCGACTCGCTGATAGCCATCTTGGCAGGCCTGATGATATTCCCTGCCTTCTTTGCTATCTATCCTAACGCTCCAGAGTTAATGAGTGACCCCAGTCAGGCCAGTCAGTATTGTGGCCCCGGCTTGGTGTTTATCACGTTGCCTAGCGTTTTCCAACAGGCCTTCTCTGGTGTTCCCTTCTTGGGTGAGGTTGTAGCTTTGTTGTTCTATGCGTTGCTGTCGCTGGCAGCCCTGACATCATTGATGTCGCTCCATGAGGTCAGCACGGCTTTCTTCCATGAGGAGTTAAAGATTTCTCGTCGTTGGGGAGCAACCCTCGTCACAGTGTTGTGTGCTGTGATAGGCGTGTTCTGCTCTTTGTCATTTGGCGATGGTCGTGAATGGCTGATGGTAGGCGGCAAGTCGATATTTAATTGGTTCGACTTCCTCACAGGTCAGATATTCTTGCCTACAGGCGGACTGCTCACCTGTTTATTCCTGGGCTGGTATGTTCCAAAACATATTGTAAAAGATGAGTTTACTAATGGAGGCACGTTGCGTGGTCGTTTCTTTGGCATTTACCTGTTTGCCGTACGCTATGTATGTCCCATCTGTATTCTGCTTATCTTCCTGCATCAGTTTGGGGTGATTTGACATGAAACCAAGCGACCTTTTTTATCTGAACCGTCACGACCGGCGTATCTTGCTGGTGCTACTCTCTGTGGCTGCAGGATGTTTTCTTACGATGTGGCTTTTGGGTGAGGATCAAGAATCTGAACTCTCCATAGAATCTAATTCTACTGGTATTACTAGTTCTTCTAGAGATTCTAGTTTCTCTAGAAACTCTAGTTATTATGCACAGCCCGTGAAGAAACCTGAACGCTTTGCCTTTGATCCTAATACCGCTGACAGCACCCAGTTACTTCGATTAGGATTACAATCTTGGCAAGTGCGTAATATCTATAAATATCGTGCAGCGGGTGGTATCTATCGCAATAAGGAGGACTTTGCCCGTCTTTATGGACTTACCGTGAAGCAATATCGTGAACTGGAACCATATATCCATATTTCTGCCGACTATCAGCCAGCCTTTACGCTAGTGAAAGAACAACCTGCTTATCAGCGTGATTCGTTACGTTATCCAGTAAAAATAGCAGCAGGAGAGAATATAGATTTAAATGTAAACGACACCTCTTTATATAAGAGAGTACCTGGTATAGGCAGCTTCTATGCACGTAAGATTGCAGAGTATAACCAACGTCTTGGAGGATTTGTCAGCGTGAGTCAACTTGATGAAATAGATAACTTTCCTCAAGAGGCTAAGAAATACTTTGCTGTTGGCTCAACTGCGGTACGTCAGTTGAATGTCAATCGTTTATCGTTGAATGAACTGAAACGTCATCCTTACATTAATTACTATCAGGCAAAGGCCATTACCGACTATCGTCGTCTGCATGGCCCCCTACATTCTCTGGATGATTTGCATCTGCTGCAGGAATTCCCTGATGAGGTAATCAGTAGATTGAAGCCTTATGTCTGTTTTTGAAAAAAATAAGGAAGTGATGAACTGTCACTTCCTTTGCTAAACAACTCTTTTTTCCTTGGTCGGGATGAGGCGACTCGAACGCCCGACCCCTACGTCCCGAACGTAGTGCGCTACCAACTGCGCTACATCCCGATCTTGGATGCAATTGTGGTGCAAACCGAAAGCTGAAAGCATGCTTTTTGTCGAGGTGAAGTCCACAATCGCAGGCGGTTTTGCTAAAAAACCGGCTGCAAAGGTAGTGCTTTTTTGCCGATTAAGCAAATTTTTTACTGAAAAGTTATGATATGTCGAAAATTTGTTGTACCTTTGCACCGCAAAAGGATAATGGTGCCTTAGCTCAGTTGGTAGAGCATCGGACTGAAAATCCGTGTGTCCCCGGTTCGATTCCTGGAGGTACCACAACGAAAAACGCTAATCTTTAGAAATGAAGGTTGGCGTTTTTTCATAAACTAATATCCAAAAATGAAATACCTAAAACAAATCTTACTGGTATCCTTTCTGCTTGCAACAATATCGTTGAAGGCCCAAATTGTAGTTGAGGCTGGCAATGCCGAGAGTCTGCTTGAGGCTATTGACAAGGCGAATCATCAGAACGTAGATTCTACATCTCAGCGTTTGTTTGTGTTTATTCCTAATGGAGTTTATGATTTGGGAGAGCGTACGCTGACTCAAATATGGGGGCATAATATCGCATTAATAGGCGAGAGCATGGAGGGGACAATTATAAGGAATGCGCCCAGTGTAGAGAATGAAGGTATTAGTAAAACGGCTACAC
>Ga0265301_10004716_pt1 | contig 13674 bp, 8 predicted proteins | sample AusTroGonzalo_MG_2_FD_193488 | JGI IMG/M metagenome (GOLD analysis project Ga0265301, IMG submission 193488) | Bovine rumen microbial communities from tropical cattle in Woodstock, Queensland, Australia - Gonzalo_04 | ecosystem: Host-associated > Mammals > Digestive system > Stomach > Rumen ...
TGCCTCGGCATCGCTGTACGACGATAGCCAATGGCGCATGGTTGATGTACCTCACGACTTTCAGATAGAGCAGCCTTGGGTGGCTCCCGCTGCTGATGAGAAGGCCGACAACGACGACCCCGCAGCCAATATCAAGAGTCGTCTGTCGAGTCGTGCTTTCAAGGAGATGGGGAAGGGTTGGTATCGTTATCATCTGACTCCTGCCGATTCTCTGAAAGGGCGCCGACTGGTGCTCGATTTTGGTGGCATCATGTACGTAGGTGATGTCTATTTAAATGGAGAACGCATTGGCGGCACCGATTATGGCTATGTGGGCTTTGAAGTCGATGTGACCGATAAGTTGAAATTTGGACAAGACAATGTCATTGCTGTGATGGCCGACACTCGTGAACCAGGTAATTCCCGCTGGTACACAGGTGGTGGACTGTTCCGTGACGTCCGTTTGAAAAGCACTGCTAAAGATGTCTTTTGGGGCCGCTATCCACTGCGAATAGTAACGCTAAACAATCGTTATGTCACTATTACTGCCGAGGTGGTAACAAAGGGGAAAGATAAGGTGATGCCCGTTGATTACTGTATTAAGGCGCCAGACGGAACCTGTGTCTTCATAGGAAAAGCCGAGGTAAAACGTAATACGCCCACACGTTTTATTGAACAGGAAATAGCCCATGTGGAGATTCCCGATGCTCAGTTGTGGGACTGCGAGCACCCCAACCTCTATACCGTTGAGGTGACACTACATAATGAGAAGGGCGACGTGGTAGATACCTACAGTGAACATTTCGGCTTTCGCACCATCGAGATAACCCCAGACCACGGTTTATTGCTCAATGGCAAGAAGGTTCTTCTTAAAGGTTATGCCAACCACCACTCACTCGGTGCACTTGGCGCTGCCGCTTATCCACGTGCCATCGAGAAGCGCATCCAACTGATGAAGCAGTTTGGTATCAATCATATTCGCACATCGCATAACCCCTATAGCCGCGAGTTTATTGAGCTTTGTGATAAATATGGTATTCTGGTCGTTGACGAACTCTATGATAAATGGACACGTCAGCATACGGGTGGTCGTGTGCCTTTTGAGGAACTCTGGCAGAAAAATATACCAGAATGGGTGAAGCGTGACCGTAACTCACCCAGTGTGGTACTGTGGAGTCTTGGTAATGAGCTTCAGCAAGATCCGAACCAGCCCTTTAATGACTACGGGGTCACGATGTATCAATTGATGAAGACCCTCATGCTTCGCTACGACAGCACACGTCTTGTTACTGTTGCCATGCATCCCCGCTATCGCAATTGGGAGACCGATTCGCTACCTTGCGACCTCGCCATGAAGACCGATGTACAAGCCTATAATTATAGGTATATGTATTTCCCTGGCGATGGCCGTCGTTTTCCTTGGATGAAGTTCTACCAAAGTGAGGCTTCTGTCTCTGCCATGGGACAGAACTATTTCGATATGAATCTGGAGAAAGTTATCGGACTGGCTTACTGGGGTGCTATCGACTATTTGGGTGAGAGTCAGGGATGGCCTGCCAAAGGGTGGAGTCAGGGCGTTTTTGACTTGGAACTGAATCCTAAGCCCAAGGCATACTACATGAAGAGTTTCTTCCAGCCTGAAGAACCTGTTGTTCACATTGCGGTGATTGACAAGAAAGGCGATCAGATGTGGAATGGTGTGCAGACAGGCAATGATGGTATGAGTGACCATTGGAACCGCATAGAAGGTCAGCACTTGTCACTGATTACCTACACCAATGGCGATGAGGTTGAACTCCTATTGAACGGGAAAAGCCTCGGCAAGAAAGCCAACGATGTGAAAAATGGTAAGATGCGTAACCAGATTCGATGGAATGATGTTGTCTATCATTCTGGAAAACTGGTGGCTGTAGCCTATCGTAACGGCAAGGAAGTGGCTCGTCATCAGATAGAGACAACCGGCGAGCCTGTTCGTCTGAAAGCAGAGGCAGATAATAACATTTGGAAAGCTGACGGAATGGACCTGCAGCATGTACAGATCACGGCACTCGATAAAAAGAACCGTCGTGTGCAGACAACCAATCAGGACGTGACATTCACCGTAGAAGGTAATGCGCAGATTGTTGGTGTGGTAAATGGTGATATCAATTCAGACGAACTGCATGTAGCCAGCCACCGTCGTCTGTTCAATGGCTCTTGTACGGTGATTCTGCGTTCTACGAAAGAGGCAGGTCCTGTAACGCTTACCGCTGTTTCACCTGGATTAAAACCGGTCAAGGTGAAACTATCCACGAAAGAATAATTATTTAGGTTCTACATGTACCGCTATGTGAGTCTCGGCTCCGTAGCGGTTTTTTAATATATCTTCCACCTCCGAGGCTTTGTCATGGGCTTCACGTAGGGAGATATCTCCGTCCATGAGAATATGAAACTCAATGGCGTAGTGATTGCCTATGCGACGTGTGCGCAGGTCGTGGGGATTTGACACTCCGTCAATGGATCCTGCCAATTGCAGTATCTCATTCTCTACCGCATCGGGTAGGGAGTGCTCCATCAAGTCGCCAATGCCATCACGTAATAGGTTGATGGACACCTTCGTGATAAACGCAGCCACGACGACCGAAGCTACAGGATCCAATACCGTCCATTTCTGTCCTAAGAAGATAGCCCCACCAATACCGGCAGCTGTACCAATAGACGAAAGCGCGTCGCTACGATGATGCCAAGCATTGGCTTCCACCGCTTGCGAATGAAGTTTTTTCGCCTTAATCATGGAGTAGTGATATACAGCCTCTTTCAATACAATGGAAAGCAGGGCAGCCCATAATGCCAGCATGCCCGGCGCTTTCAGTGCCTCACCGCTCGCCCAAGCAATGATTTTACTGATGCCGCTATACATGATTCCGGCAGCAACTACAAGTAGAGCAACACCAATGAGTGTCATGGCCAGTGTCTCGTACTTCCCATGACCGTAGTCATGAGATTTGTCTTTGGGCATACTGCTTATGCGCACAAATACGAGAACGATGATGTCTGTAAGGAAGTCTGAGAGTGAATGAACGGCATCGGCAACCATGGCGGCACTATGTCCCATAATGCCGGCAAAGAACTTGAACAGCAGTAGTATAACATTGACGGCTCCGCCAATGAGCGTAACCTTATAGATCTCCTTACTTCTTTCCATCTTCTTGTGTGTCTATCTCAGTTCTTGCTTCAGGAATCTGGGCGTATATCCCTTCTTGCTCTTAGCCACCTCTTCAGGTGTTCCTTCACAGAGCACGGTACCTCCCTTGCGTCCGCCTTCCGGTCCCATGTCGATGATGTAATCGGCCTGTTTGATAACATCTAGATTGTGTTCAATGATAATCACCGTATTGCCACGATCCACCAGTTTGTGGATCACTTGCATCAGTATGCGGATATCCTCAAAGTGGAGTCCGGTAGTCGGCTCGTCAAGAATATAAATGGTGTTTCCTGTATCTCTCTTCGACAATTCGGTGGCCAGTTTCACACGTTGACTCTCACCGCCAGAGAGGGTAGTGGAAGACTGTCCTAGTTTGATGTAGCCAAGTCCTACATCCTGGATAGTCTTGATTTTCCTAAGGATGTCTGGCACGTTCTCAAAGAATTCCACCGCTTGGTTGATGGTCATGTCGAGAACATCGGCAATGGACTTTCCTTTATAGCGTACCTCCAGCGTCTCGCGATTGTAACGCTTGCCGCGACACTCCTCACAAGGCACCTGTATATCAGGTAGGAAGTTCATCTCGATAGTCTTGTAGCCATTACCGCCACAAGCCTCGCAGCGACCGCCCTTCACGTTAAATGAGAATCTGCCCGGTTTGTAACCACGGATCTTCGCTTCTGGCAGATTGACAAACAAGGAACGGATGTCTGAAAAAACACCGGTGTAAGTTGCAGGGTTAGAACGTGGGGTGCGTCCCAATGGTGACTGATCAACATTGACCACCTTATCTATATATTGCAAACCATCAATAGACTTGTATGGCATGGGCGCTTTTAAGGAATGATAGAAATACTGCGAGAGTATAGGCTGCAAGGTCTCGTTGATGAGTGTGGACTTTCCAGAGCCGCTGACGCCAGTGACCACGATGAGCTTGCCCAATGGAAAACTAACGTCCACGTTCTTCAGATTGTTGCCTGTACATCCATGTAATACCAAACTATTGCCTGAGCCCGGTCGTCTTTCCGTCTTATCGCTGCATTGCAGCTTGCCACTCAAATATTGCGCTGTGATAGTTTCCGTCTTCATCATCTCTTCTGGCGTGCCTTGGAACACCACTTCGCCACCTTTTCGTCCGGCACGTGGACCAATGTCTATGACGTAGTCGGCAGCCAGCATCATATCCTTGTCGTGTTCCACAACAATAACCGTGTTTCCCAAGTCGCGCAGTTCCTTCAACGAGTTTATAAGTCGTTCGTTGTCACGCTGGTGCAAACCAATAGACGGTTCGTCAAGGATATAAAGAACATTGACTAGCTGTGAGCCGATCTGAGTAGCCAGACGTATACGCTGGCTTTCGCCACCAGACAAAGAGGCAGACTGACGGTTTAATGCAAGATAGTCAAGACCCACATCCAGAAGGAAGTCCAGACGAGTGCGTATCTCTTTCAGAATCTCTGTAGCAATTTGCTTTTGCTGATTATCTAAATGAGGTTCCACCTCGTCAATCCATTGACGTAGCTCACTGATATCCATGGATGACAGTTCGCTGATGTTCTTATCCCAAACTTTATACGATAGTGCCTCGCGGTTCAGTCGCTGACCGTGACATTCAGGACACTCACATTCAGCCATGAATTGGTCGGCCCATTTTTGTGCGCTGGCCGAGTCGTCGCTGTCCATGATATCACGGAGATATTTGACGATGCCATCATAACGCACGAAATAATCGCTGGATGTATGTACCACATCCTTATCTATTCGTACATCTTCAAGACTGCCATAGAGAATCTCGCTCATGGCATCCCATGGAATCTCATTGATGGGTATCTTGATGTCGCACTCGTATTTCTTTAAGACGGCATCTATCTGCCAGAATATCAATTGGTTCTTGTATTTCCCTAAAGGAATTATTCCACCCTCATAGATGCTTTTGCTTGGGTTGGGAATCACTTTCGTGATATCAATCTCGTTAATCTTTCCCAGACCCTTGCATCGCGGACATGCACCTTGTGGTGAGTTAAACGAGAAGTTGTTTGGTGCTGGGTCACTATATGAAATACCCGTTGTCGGACACATGAGCCGTTTGGAGAAATACTTGATGTTACCAGTCTCGTTGTCGAGTATCATGATAAGCCCATCTCCTTGTTTCATGGCCAAGGCCACCGTCTTCTTTAAGCGTTCATTAACACCCCCTTCAGCAGGAGTCTCAGGCAGCGCCATCTTGTCGATGACCACTTCTATGTCATGGTTCTTGTATCGGTCCACTTTCATGCCGCGTGTGATTTCCACAATCTCGCCATCCACGCGCATGTTGAGGTAACCTTTGCGGCGCATGGCCTCAAAGAGTTCACGATAGTGTCCTTTTCTGGAACGGACAAGCGGAGCCAGTATGAAGATGCGTTTGCCGGCATAGTCATGCATAATCATCTCCTGCACCTTTTCCTCGGTGTATTTCACCATGGGCTCTCCTGTCTCATAGCTATAAGCCTTACCTGCGCGTGCAAAAAGCAAACGCATGTAGTCGTAGATCTCTGTGGTGGTACCTACGGTTGAACGGGGATTCTTATTGGTTGTTTTCTGCTCAATGCTGATAACAGGCGAAAGACCAGTTATCTTGTCAACATCCGGTCTTTCCATGCCTCCCAGGAAATTGCGAGCATATGCCGAGAATGTTTCTATATAGCGTCGTTGTCCTTCTGCAAAGATGGTGTCGAATGCCAACGACGACTTACCAGACCCCGAGAGGCCGGTAATGACGGTCAGCGAGTTGCGCGGAATCTCTACGTCGATGTTCTTCAGATTATGGACACGTGCCCCGAATACTTGTATTTTTCCTTTTTCTTCCATGAGTTATAATCTCCTTAGGGTGTTGATGTCGATGAGCCTCTGTCGTTGAGTCCTTTCAGTACGTTGATGTCTTTACGGATTTCATAGACATGTCCGTCGGCTCCTTTTGCATTTACATACAGGAAGTAGACGCCATCATTAACGACCTTGCCTTTGTATTTACCATCCCATTCACCTGCAGGATCGTTCCATTCGTAAAGTTTCTGTCCCCATCGGTTTAAGATGATAGCCTTGAACTTGACTATGCTCTTCCAGCCATCCTTGGCCTTAAAGGTGTCGTTTACGCCGTCGCCGTTAGGCGAGAAGGCATTGGGAAACTCTAACTTACTTTCTAAAATAGTGATGGTGACAACCTTAGGCGACAGTTCGTTACCCTGGTCGTCGAGCTTGGTTCTAAGCTCCACATTATAAGTGCCCGACTCATAGAATGTGTACTGTGTGTCCTCCTCGTAGCGCACAAACATTTCCTCGTAAACGCCAGCCGATTTCTGTTTCATGAAATGCCACTCATAAGATGGATCGAATCCATCCATATTGGTGGGATTAGCCTTGAAGGTTACCTCCAGTGGCGCCTGGGCATTGGAAATGCTGTTTGATATCTGTGAAGTCTTGTTGTCATCGATATAGTAAGCCTGAGGGTCTACATCCTGTGCCGTTGCTGAAAGTGGCAGAAGCAACAGGGATAGCCATAGGAAACTCATGATTCTTTTTTTCATCGTTTTTTATGTTTTAACGTGCAAAGATAGTAATTTATTGATAATAAACCATTCTTTGTTAGAAACTTTTTTGCTTTGCTTGCAATCATTTCATAAATATTTCGTATTTTTGCAGTCGAAAACGCAATTGTTTATGCATATGACTCGATTGTTACGTTATCTTTGCATCGCTATTCTATTGTGTTGTGCAGGAATCATTCATGCACAATTTGTGAAGGTGCATAAAGTACAGAAGAAAGAGACCATCTACGGTATTGCTCGCATGTATGGCATTACTCAGGAGCAGTTGAAGCAGGCTAATCCTGTCATGGAACAGCCTGGTTATCAATTGAAGAAAGGTGATCGAATCAATATTCCTGTAACAACGAACGGTGATAACCAGATAAGCAGCACCATCTTTGCCGTTGACGATGTCCGTCAGCGCCACATTCGTATGGGCGTTCTCCTGCCATTGCATCTGCAAAACAATGACGGCAAGCGAATGTTGGAATACTATCGTGGCATCCTGATGGCATGTGATAGTATGAAGCACGAAGGCATCTCCGTGGATGTCAATGCATGGAACTTAGCTGAGGAGACTAATCTGGGCTCCCTTCTTCCACAGATAGAGGCTGCAAAGTGCGACATACTGATTGGTCCTTACTACAACAAGCATGTACCTACCTTGGCGGCTTTTGCACAGCAGCATCAGTGTCTGTTGGTGGTTCCTTTCTCTTTGGATATCCCCGAGCTGGTCAACAACCGTTATGTTTTTCAGGTATATCAGCCCTCAGAAGATTTGGACGATATTACGGCACGTCGTTTCTCTGTATGGTTCAAAGACTATCATCCCGTCATCGTAAACTGCGGAGATGAGAAGAGTACCAAGGGCGGATTTACATCGGCGCTTAGAACTCAGTTCGAGAAGGACGGAAAGATGTACAATCTGACCAGCATCACTTCGCCAGACCTTAATTTCATGGGAGCTTTCCTTAAGGGCATCCCCAACGTGGTAGTTCTTAATACCGGAAATACCAGTTACGTATCTCAGTTGTTCAGACGACTGGAAAACATCATTCAGCAACATCCTGATGTGAAGATATCTGTGTTCGGATACACGGAATGGTTGGGTGGTATCTATGCACAGCAGCCCAACTTCCACCGTTTTGATACTTATATCCCAGCACCGTTCTATACCAATCTCAACTCACCATTGACCATTAGACTTCAGCAGCGTTATCGTTGGAATTTCCATCAGGACATGCTGGCTATCATGCCACGCTTTGCTCTGACAGGTTTTGATCATGCAGTCTTTTTCCTTCGTGGACTTCATAAGTACGGCATGCAATTCGATGGGGCAGCTGGTCGCTTTGGCTATCAGGTCATTCAGACACCATTGAAGTTTGAGCGTGTAGGACAGGGCGGATTACAAAATAAAGCATATATGTTTATTCATTATAAACCAGACTTCACAATCGATGCACTTAATTATTAAAAAGATGGTGAAGCGGTTCTTTCTCTCATTGGCTTTTTTGGCACTTGCAGGTGCCGCAAAGGCTCAGATAGGTGATTATCGTAATGAGTTTGCTGTTGGTATCAACGGCGGCTATGTGTTGAGTAATATTGGGTTCACGCCCAAAGTACCTCAGGTCATGCATCCTGGGTTGACAGGCGGTTTGACATTGCGATATACCTCGGAAAAGTATTTCAATAGTATATGTGCCGTTGTTGCTGAAGTCAACTACACCCAGTTAGGATGGAAGGAAGATATCAAAACTCCCGATGACGAGCCAGTCATTAACGCAGTAACAGGACTTGCTGAATCCTATCAGCGCGACATGACCTATTTGCAGATTCCCGTCTTTGCACGTCTGGGATGGGGACGCGAACGTCGTGGTGTGCAGTTCTTCTTTCAGGCAGGACCGCAGATTGGCGTGTTCCTCAATGAAAAGACGAAAAAGAACTTTGACGTCAAGGATGTTAAAAACGCCTTTGCTGATGGAACAAGTACGCGCACCTCAACGGTCATTGCCCAGGATACCATGTCAGTAGAGCATAAGGTAGATTATGGTATAGCTGCAGGCATGGGGTTGGAATTTTCTATTCCTCATGCTGGTCATCTGCTGTTAGAAGGTCGTTACTACTATGGTCTTGGTGATATCTATGGAAACTCGAAACGCGACTATTTTGCACGTTCCAACATCGGTACCATCGTATTCAAGATGACCTACCTCTTTGATTTAGTAAAAAGCAAAAACCCTAAAATTAAATAACTATGTTTGAAAACCAACCAAAAGGTCTTTATGCGTTGGCATTAGCCAACACTGGAGAGCGTTTCGGCTACTATACGATGTTAGCCGTCTTTGCATTGTTCCTGAGAGCTAATTATGGACTGACACCTGGTACTGCTGGTGTCATCTACAGTTCGTTCCTGATGTTTGTCTATTTCTTCCCGCTTATTGGAGGCTTTATGGCCGATAAGTTTGGATTCGGTAAGATGGTAACCACTGGTATTATTATCATGTTCCTGGGCTATCTGTTGCTGTCTGTTCCCTTGGGAGGTAACACGGTGGCATTGGCTGTAATGCTGGTGGCACTGGTGAGCATCGGTTTCGGAACAGGCTTGTTCAAGGGTAACCTGCAAGTTATGGTGGGCGACCTCTATAATGATCCGCAGTATGCCGACAAGCGCGACTCCGGTTTCTCCATTTTCTATATGGCCATCAATATCGGTGCTTTGTTCGCTCCGACGGCAGCTATCCGCATCATGGAGTGGGCACAGGTGAACCTGGGCGTTAGTGAGAATGATTCCTATCACTTTGCTTTTGCCGTTGCTTGTGCTTCGCTGATTCTGTCTATCGCCATCTACTATGCTTTCCGCAGCACGTTCCGTCATGTGGAAGGTGGTACCAAGAAAAGTGGAAGTGCCGCTGAGGTCGATACATTGTCGGCATCGGAAACCAAAGAACGTCTGATTGCTTTGTTGCTCGTATTTGGTGTGGTAGCATTCTTCTGGATGTCGTTCCATCAGAATGGTCTATCGCTGACCTATTTTGCCAACGAGTTTACAGAAACATCCGCTGAAGGTCTGAAGTCTATGGCCTTTAATGTCTGGAACCTTGTTGCCATTATCTTCATGGTCTATGCCGCTTTCTCATTGTTCCAAGGAAAAACAACTAAGAGTCGTGGCATTGCTGCATTAGTTATCGTAGCTGCCCTAGCATTCCTGCATTATAACTATACCACCATCGATGGTAGTGTTGAGGTGAAGGCTCCTATCTTCCAGCAGTTCAACCCCTTCTATGTAGTGGCTCTGACCCCAGTATCGCTTGCCATCTTTGGTTGGCTGGCTGCAAAGAACAAAGAGCCTAAGGCTCCCCGTAAGATTGCTTATGGTATGATTGTGGCTGCAGTGGCCTTCTGTCTGATGCTTTATGCCTCTCTCACACTTCCTTCACCAGTAGAACAGGCAAGCCTTGGTGAAGCAGCACCACGTGTGTCTTCATACTGGCTCATTAGCACATATCTCATTCTTACCTTTGGTGAGTTGTTGCTTTCTCCCATGGGCATCTCGTTCGTATCGAAAGTTGCTCCTCCAAAGTACAAGGGTGCTTGTATGGGTGGTTGGTTCGTATCAACAGCCCTTGGCAACCAGCTTGTCATGGTAGGTGGACTGCTTTGGGGTGATCTTCCTCTTTGGACAGTCTGGGCAGTCTTTGCATGCCTCTGTCTGTTGGCTGCAGCCTTTATGTTCTTGATTATGAAGCGACTGGAGAAAGTTTGCTAAATGCTAATATCACTTCTGCTGTCCTCCTTTCTCACGTTTGTTGAGTTAAACTGTGAAAACCTGTTTGACACCAACCACGACGTAGGAAAGGAGGACAGCGAGTTTTTACCTGATGGTGTGCGCCATTGGACTAAAACAAGGTACTGGGGAAAATTGAATCGTATTGGTCAAGAGATTATTTCGTGTTCTGATAACATCCCTGATTTAGTCGCTTTGGTAGAAGTAGAGAATGACTCTGTCGTACATCAGCTGACACGACGTTCTTTATTACGAAATGCCGGTTATGAGTATCTGATGACAACCTCCTCCGATGTCCGAGGATTGGATGTCGCCTTACTCTATCAACCCACTTCTTTTCGGCCTATCTGTTATGAATACATCAGTCTTCCTGCCATGAAAGGCATGCGTCCTACACGTGATATACTCTATGTTCAAGGACGTGTGTTTACAGGCGATACCTTACATGTCTATGTTGTACATGCACCCAGTCGCTATGGTGGTGAAAAGGAAACACGTCCTTATCGTATGAAAGTGGCTGAGCTGATTTCTCAGTCTGTTAAGGTGAATCATCAGAAGAATGTGATCGTGACGGGCGATTTCAATGATTATGTAGAAGACGCTTCCTTGAGGTTATTAGAGAATGCGTCATTGGTCAATGTGACGAAGCATGCACTAGGACGCTGTGGTGAAGCAAAAGGAACGTATCGCTATCAGGGCGAATGGCATTCGCTGGATCATTTCTTTTGTTCGCAGCCCATGGCCGTTCGCGTGGATACAACATATATAAACGATGACGCTTTCCTCCTTGACGATGATCGTCAGTATGGAGGAAAGCGTCCATTACGTTCGTTCATTGGCCGGCGGTTTCAACTGGGATTCAGCGACCACCTGCCGTTGATTGTTAGATTTTGTTTTTAGAGGATAGTCTTCACAGCTTCAAGCATGCCTTTTGCTTGAATGAGATCGAGGAACTCCTTCACCATTTTATTCAGACCCTCTACCTTGTTTAGGTCTTCCTGCCAGATGAAGTCGGCAGCGAGTACGCCATCGGTAATCATCTGGGTATCGCCAGTAGCCCACAACTGTTGCAGCAGTTCCATAATCTTTGGATCGTCGTTAGGCGTAATCTCTGCGCCATCTTCACGTTTGCCACCCTTGTAGTAGGTAATGATGGCAGCCAGGCCGAATACCAATCCCTTGGGCAGTTCACCCTTGCGCTCCAAATATGTCTTCACACCGGGCAGGTCGCGAGCCTGGAACTTGGGGAATGAGTTCAGCATGATGCTGGTCACCTGATGATCTACGAATGGGTTGTCGAAGCGCTCCAGCACATCACCGGCAAATTTTTCCAGCTCTTCCATTGGCAGGTCGAGGGTCTGCATCAGTTCCTCAAACTGAACCTTGTGGATATATTTTGAGATCACCTCATGGTTGCAAGCATCACGTACAATGTTTACACCACTCAGATAAGCTACAGGTGAGAGCACGGTGTGAGGACCGTTCAGCAGCGTCACCTTACGTTTGTGGTAGGGCTCCTCTGAGGGGACAAACAGAACGTGCAGACCAGCCTTGTCTGCAGGGAACTCCTGAGCAATTTCCTTTGGAGCCTCAATGACCCACAGGTGGAAGTTCTCGGCCTGTACTACGAGGTTGTCACGATAGCCAATCTTCTCCTGAATCTGGGCAATCTCCTTGCGGGGGAAGCCAGGTACGATACGGTCCACGAGTGTTGCGTACACGCCGCAGCTCTCCTCAAACCATTTCTTGAATCCATCGCCGAGGTTCCAGAGTTCAATATACTTATAGATACAATCCTTGAGCACGTGTCCGTTCAGGAAGATGAGTTCGCAAGGGAAGATAATCAAGCCCTTGGTAGGATCACCATTGAAGGTCTGATAACGGCGATACAACAATTGTACCAGTTTTCCCGGATAGCTGCTGGCGGGCTTGTCTTCAAGCTTGCAAGTAGGATCGAAAGCAATACCAGCCTCGGTGGTATTTGAGATAACGAAACGCATCTCTGGTTGATCGGCGAGTGCCATGAAGGCATCGTTCTGAGAATAAGGATTCAGACAGCGACTGATGACGTCAATACGCTCCAGTGTGTTCACGGGCTTTCCGTTCTCGCGTCCCTGCAGGTTCACATGATATAGACAATCCTGTCCGTTCAACCAGTCTACCATACCTTGAGCCAGGGGCTGCACAACAACAACAGAACCGTTGAAGTTGGTCTTCTGGTCCATGTTCCAGATAATCCAATCTACAAATGCGCGAAGGAAGTTACCTTCACCAAACTGAATCACCTTTTCGGGCATGACGCTCTTAGGTGCAAAATGTTTGTTTAATGGTTTCAACATTGTCTTGTTTTGTTTTAGAGATTTATTTGTTTGTTTTAATTGCGTGCAAAATTACGTATTATTTTCGATACAGCCAAATTTATGATACCTTTTCTCTGGAAATAATAACAGTATCTGTGGTGCTGTCGGTGATGCAGAATCGATGGTCTGGACGATGTTCCACCAACCATATGATTTCACCTTGTGCATCACATACTACCAAGGTGCGACGTTTCTCGAAAATGCTCAGATGGGCATCGGTCAGGAAATCACTTACAAGACGAGTTCCCTTCATGCCGTAAGGTTGAAATCGGTCGCCAGTCTTTATAGGTCGTATTGTGAGAGGAAAGTTAAGCTTTGCTGCGTCCAAACAAGCTGTTTGCTTGTCGGAAATGATATGTTTGCCGTTTTCTTTCTTGATGCGAAACTTTTTCGAACTATTATAAATGTATACGCCAGTCTCTGGTATACGCAGGGTAGGGAGTTCAGCACGGATTGGTTCCACCATGAGCTGTCCACGATTCACTGTCAGCTGGTGTGTGGCAGAGGTCCATTCTCTACCTGCATGCAGGTCACTGAGTGATGCGCTGATATTCTCTATGGTGACTGATGAAAAGCCTAACGGACTCAGCCATTCGTAGAGCACACTTTCTGGTGATGGCTCTTTCATCAGACAATCTAATGAGATTCTGTCATTGATGAGAAGGCGTGCAAGTGCCTCCTTCATACTTTTCTCATAGACTGTTGTTGCCTCACTGATGTGCTGAGCCGTTTTCAGAATATTCTCTGTGGCGCCAGATGTAACCTGATTCAATAATGGAAGAACCTCCAGACGAAGTTTGT
>Ga0265301_10004721_pt1 | contig 13669 bp, 10 predicted proteins | sample AusTroGonzalo_MG_2_FD_193488 | JGI IMG/M metagenome (GOLD analysis project Ga0265301, IMG submission 193488) | Bovine rumen microbial communities from tropical cattle in Woodstock, Queensland, Australia - Gonzalo_04 | ecosystem: Host-associated > Mammals > Digestive system > Stomach > Rumen ...
TCCTCAAGTACGGCGCGCTGCTCGCCGGAGGCGGCTATCCCTCGCCGGAGGACAAGGCACGCGCCCTGGCGGGCGTCAATCCCTATTTCTACAAGGAATACGACACGGCCGTCCGCAACTACCCCGTTCCCAAGGCCATGGCCGCCATTTCGCTGCTCTGCGACTACGACTACCTCGGCAAGGGCGGTGACGGCACCACGCTCGTCTCCGACGGCGAGCTCCTCACGGAACTCACCGCCAAGTTGTTAAACCTTTAGGGTTTCGTTATCTCCGACCTTGTTTTCGTCATTCGCCGGCTTGACCGGCGAATCCCCCGTCAGAACCGGAAACCGACGCCGGCGAGACCGAGCGTCGCAGCCGAGCTGAGATTCAGCTCGACCAGCCCATAGACATGTTTTCCGCCCGCCCGGAAGCCGATCGGCGTGACGTAAGGCGTAATGGCCGGCTTCATCGGCGTCAACGGGAAGCCGAGGCCCAATGCGGAATACAGCGCGCCCCAGTCTCGCCGGAACCATTTCAAGCGGAAATCAAACATGACGGCGAAAGAAGACTTGATGGTCTCCTTCCAGCTGGCAACCGGCCCGGACTTCCAATCCACGACCGGATGCGGCTTGCTGTCCTCCACAATCGTAAACTGACTGACGTGGACCCGCATGCAGGAATAATTGACGATGACATGCAGATCCCACAGTTCGTCCACGGCGACCGAATAGGCCAGATTGATCGAAGGAATCCAGATCTCATGAGCCGCCTGCCCCTTGTCCTCGTACTCCCAATACAGGCTGCTGTCCAGATTTCTCGGCCCAAACATGATAGCCCGCAGCGGCGGCACCCCGCTCGTAATCTCGATCGAGTGAATATGCTTCGGATTAAAATGCTGCGCCTGCGCCCCCGCAGGCATCAGCATCCCCAGGAAAAAGACAAGAAGAGAGGAAAGAGTCCAGCTACGCATCGCAATAATCAGAAATTGAACGCCAGGGACAGGAAAAAGCGGTCCAGCGCGTAATAGGTCTTCGTCAGCCCGCGATCCGTCCGCTCAAGTTGTTTGATCGGAAGATATTCATAGCCCAGACGGATGGTGAATCGACCAAAATCGACACCGGCTGCAGCATTCACAAACATTCCCCCAGTCTCCAGGTGCGACGTCGTGCAGAAGCTATATCCCGTACGGCCTTCGACGAAGGGGCTGACCGCCGCATCCTTGATATTGTATTTTGCATCCACGAAAAGCGAGGCGAAACCAGTATCTTCAGACAGCCAGAAGGCATATCCGAGACCGGCGCCCAGGAAGAGTCCGTTCCCCAGCCTGCTGCCATGAACCGTCGAAAGCTGAATCAGTTCGCCGGGCTGCTCAAAGCCGCTCTGTAACCTGCCGTTGAACACGGAGCCCTCCAGCTCGACCGAGCCCCGATAGCCTTTCTTGAAGGATCGGTTCACTTGTCCCGAAGCCGTAAAACTCGAAAGAAGAAGCGCGAGAATCAATCCCGCAAAGATTTGGTTTTTCATTTCCTGAACAATAATATACTAACTAATCTCAAAGATAGTCATTAAATAGATTAATGCAAACGCACTTTTGCGCGCGTAGAATCGCATTCAATACATTTTCCAACGTCATCCAGCGAACTGTCGACGAACGGGCACGATTCCGCACTAATATCCAAGGCAAATATCAGTTATTGATAATGCTGAGGATTATCACTCAGCCGTATTTCGTATGGCCAGGCATTTTCATTCTTGAATGCCCAAGACTCTGGCTCGCAAAAACGAAATGACCCGCCCAGATTAAGGCCAGGAGTATTATAATACGCGACGCAATCGATCACAAAGAGAAAAGACTCCCCCGACGGATTAACAAATCGAACAATATTTTCTTTATGCAAATCAGCGATATAGAAATCCCTATTTACGAATTCCGAATGAATGCATGGATTATAACTTCCGTATCCCTGCGTCTCTTCAAAGCCAATGCGCTGCATATAGTCAACAACCTCCTCATCCGATACGGGGTCTCCATTTACATGAATAAAAGGCTGACGAACAAGAATCACGAAATCTCCCGACTTCGTTCGTCCAAAACCTTCAACCACTAGGAAAGACTCAGGAAATACTGCGTTATGGATTGTGATCCTGTCAAGGGCCAGTTGGACAGATTCATACTTATAGGTTCTCCATTCCTTAACAACGTCTTTGCCATCTTTGAAGACAACAGACTCGCTCCCGGAGCCAATACTGTCTCCGAATTTATCTCGAAGATATGAACCCGTTGAATTAACCCAGCAACCGTTATGCTTGGCCCATGATTCTATTAAAAGTTCTTGAATCAGCGATTGGACGCCAAGGCAGTCACTCGATAATGAAGTTTCTGAACCTGAGCAACCGCCTCTTTGTGCGATAATGGATGCTGCGACATGTAACCGAGAGCCGTTTTGTAAGCCTCGTAACGCCGCTCGATTTGAGCCCAGTCTGTTGAGCGTAAAGTTTTCATCTTCCAATGCTTGATTCAGATGGCACAAAATAAACCATCAAATTCACTTTTCCAAATGTTTTCTATTAAATCATCATGAGACATCTGTAAAGTCCTTTCATGTTTTACAAAGATAAAAAATAGGTTTGGATAACCAATAAAAAGGCCGTCCAGGAGGGCGGCCTTGAAAGGGAGGGAGAACGCGTTGAGATAAAGTACTACCGATACTCTATCGTGCGACGAATCGTGTAAGAGCCATTCGGCGTTTTGACTTTAATATTCAACGCGTTCCCAAAAGCGTCCAGCTCCGAATACGTATTCTCCGCGCAAACGGATAAAGCACCGTCACGATCAAAGGTGAAAGTATATGTTCAATCCTCTTTTCCCCGTTCTTCTCAATAACGGAATCCAGGCTTTGCCATTTGTCGGGGTACTCAAAACGCGCAAAAGATGAGACGATGGACTGGAAGGCCACGCACCGCAAATCACTGTCAGTTCCCACCTCAACTCCGTTAACCGCATAATACTTGACGAGGTGATAATCTCCGAATTCAACACGCTCCACACTGGTAGAGAAGTCGTTGTCTGAAACAATCTGATCTGTTACAGCAGCAACCTCACCTTTCAACAACAACTGATCATACATGGAGATGGCAGGCTGATTCACATACAAATCGGAGCGACCACCCATATAACCATTTTGGTCGCAAGAAACAGCGAGGATGATGATCATCAGGCACAAGCAGCAATAAAGGAATTTTCTCATATCAAAACTGGATTCGGTTCAAAGGAATTTGTTTTTCAAGACCAAGACAGTAATTATTATGTCTATTTGATACCATGTTATACTTAATACAATCTGCTCCCAGTATCACTGAACCTTCTGTAGAAACCGGTTGCTGTTTCTCATCGCTCCTTTACTCCCCTTTCCGAACTGATAACTGACAGAAAACAGGCAGGTTCGTCCAAGCCGGTTAACTAACTCATACTGATATAGATATGGAGTCGAGAACGATGATAAAGAGATTGATTTATTGAAAAGGTCATTGCACTTCAGCGAGAGCGAGAACATGCCGATATCTTTTCCTATCTGCAAGGAACAATCCCAGAATCTCCGGTCGAATTCCGGACCATACCCCGAATAGACCACGCGATCAAGCGCTGTCTCGATTGTGAAGTCCTGCGGCAAAATCGCCTCGAAGGAAACTCCTGCAACGATTATCCAACGTTGATAATTGGCTTCAGGGATAAGCGAATGGGCTGATTGAAAGTATTTTGGTTGGAAATGACCGGATGCTGAAATGTTCTCGTTACGGTAAGATAGAGATAATTCAGCTTGCAGGTCGAAGATCCGGTTGGTGCTATTCTCAAATCCGCTCTCGCCAGTGTAAAAACGGGACCCAGTGTTGTCGCCCCAGATATCTTCGATGAATTGCCGATAATCAAAAGTGGAGATATCAAGGGTCTGTTCTCTGGCTGATTGAAAACCTCTGACCGCCGAAATCGTTCCATACAAAAGTGCATAAAGGCGCCATGAGCGTCGTTCTCCAAAGAAATAATCAAACTGCAAAAAAGGGGATACGCTAATACCTGGGAGTTTCGCATTGACCGGGAAAGAATAGCGAAACCCATCCTTTGAAACCCAGTTCGCTTGTACAATGGGAGATACGTCATAGCGGAGTTCAGCCGTTACCTGAAGTCTCCACTTCTTTCGGGTAAGTTCATAACTTGCCACGCCATTAACCGAATAAGAAGGTTTCAGGTATTGATTGCCAATATGAATCTCCGTAGGACTAGTTCGCAGCAAAGCAGACATTGTCTCGGTCTCCGGTACACGATTCGTCTGCGACCAGATATAAAACTGCTTGCTATAGTCTTCGTCATCAAAGTGGATATATGGCACGATACCCAAACGCCAATCCGGTCGATTCCCTTCTCCGATCAATGCGTAGAACTGCCGGGCCTGTCCGCCGGCAGAGATTCTGTACTTTCCCATTTTATACGAGAGCAGAATCGTTTCCGCAAGATCCATGTTGGAGGTGCTCAGATCAGAGGAAAATGGAATATTGGGCTTTTTGCTCACATGGTCGGAGGCAACAACACGGTCTGAAATGCTGTCATAATTAAGATCTAATGTTGTGGATAGCGTCCATTTATCAGAGAGCGGCTCCGAATACGCCGCGGAAGTAACAATGCGGTACGAGTTCTTTTCGCTGGAAAGATCCAGCAACAGGGAGGACTGCTGCATTTCATCGCCCCTGTCGTGAATAAATGTGAACTGCTGATTGATTTTGAAGTTTCGGTTCTCTTTCTTACTGGACCGCCAGGTGAACTGACCGCTCAAGCCGGTCGTGAGGCTCCCGTTCTGTCCGGTCTGGGTAAGGGACGATTGCACTCCACCAGGCAGGAGCGGTGTCATCTCGCGTAGCCGCTCGAAACGGTTCCGGGAATAATAGACATTCGCTTTCAGCGTTAAATCAACATTTTTCGCGCCCTTCAACTTGGTTTCCAAATCCGTATCCACACGCCACGCCTTGGCGGCCTCCTGTTTCTGTTGGGAATAATCCGAGCGGGCGCTTCCCCTGTCCAGATAGGTCTTTCTCCCCGTCGAGCCCTCATCCTTCTGGTTGTACGCCGAAATGACGGAGAGCGTGGTCTCCAGCCCGCGAATCAGATTGGTCCCGACGTTTATCGCCGCCTTGCCGCCCAGGCCCTTTCCCGGCTGGATATTCCCGCCGGTCAAATAAGTAGTTATCTGCGAGTTGTCATCATAACTATTGAAGTTAAGCTTTCCGTTCCACAGGCCTTTGCCTGTATCTCTCGTGTCAGCCTCAACCAGGGAGCCTTGGCCTCCGGATGCCGAAACCTGGCCAAATGACCCGCGCTTGAATTCTTCTTTGAGCACGACGTCCATCGCTTTTTCGTTTTTCTCTCCCATAGCCAGGTTGATACCACTAGCGGTTGCAGATGTACGATCCGTTACAACAATCTTATCGACGATTCGTGCCGGCAGATTACGCAGTGCCATACTCGGATCCCCAAAGAAAAAGGTTCGGCCCTCCACCGTAATCTCGCTGACGGGTTTTCCGTCCGCGTAAACTAGTCCGTTCTCAACTGATAGCCCCGGCATTTTCTTCAAGAGGTCCTCCAACATGGCATTATTGCCGGTTTTAAACGCAGAAGCATTGTAAATCACCGTATCCTGAAGAAACCTGACCGGCGCCGAAAGATCCGTGATGGTTGCGGCATCGATCATTTCATGATCCTCTTCCAGCAAGATTTGTTTTGAGACGGAGGTGCCATTGGACGGATCGATCTGTTGACGGTATGGTTTATACCCCAGGAGTTCGATATTCAGGTTATACTTCCCTTTCTGAATATCCCGCAAGACGGCGTCCCCGGCTTCATTGGTCAGCGCAAAGTGGGTAATCATCGTATCCACCTGAAGATACACCGAGGCATACGGAAGCGGCTGCTGCGTATTCTGGTCCGCGACGTTAAAGCGAAGAGTATAGGATTTGTAAGCTACGGGGGCACTGCCAGAAACAATCTTGATTTGGGCGCGACAGGGAACCCACCAAGTCATCAGCAGGGATACGATCAGCAGAATAATTCGTGGTTGTCTCATTTCTTTTCGTTTTGTTGGAGGAAGAAGCTATCAGGGGCGAATAATGCCCCTGATAGCACAACATAGATACCCTATGCCCTACGGCATTTCTATCTTTGTTTGGTTTTCTTTGACATGGTTTGCATCACCAATTGAGTCAGACTCGGCCTGCGTACCGGCACAGGGACAACCGCATAGTTTTTCATCCCGAAAACCGCCCATCGCAGACGACATTTCAAGAGCGCTGAGGACTTTAGCCTCTTCTTCAAACATTTTACTCATAATAAAACAAATTTAGATAAAAAACCGTAGAAACGCTACGGGCGTTTACATACGACTGGTATGTCATAGAGGGTCTCAAATGGTGTTGGGCTTGGACACAGCCATCGGAATACACAATTATTACACAACACGTTATCTCGTACTCGTCGCCATGCATGATTCTCCCTCAATTCTTTTACAATCATCGGGAGAATGGGCTCCGAGATGTGTCCTAGGCAATGTGTCGGTTCCTTTATTGGAGAAGGATACACTTTCCCATCGGGAAAGACAAACAATTGTCCCCAATAGTTTACATTTATCTTTTGGTGAATAAAAATAACCCTTTTAGATATTTCAGCACCCAAAATATCCTCCTCACTAACAGATAGTTTCCCGTTTCGGTAGTCCTCGGCAAGCAGTGCTTGAACGCCTAAAAATGTATCATAATCCACGATTTCATAGACAAAAGCAGGGTTGTGAGGTCTAATTCTACGAGCTATGTCATCTAGTAATTCCTTATACTTTTCACAGGTTTGGCTAGGATTCACAAATAGCGTTATCTTGTTTAAAAAAGTATATGAACAGATTCGGTTTATGTGCGACTCTTTTTCCGAATCAGACATATAATCCAGATCCCCATTCAACTGAAGAACAGGGGGTAGTGAGCAATCTCTAACATCGCGGACTTTTCTGGCCATTCGCCTTTGAATAAGCTCTTGTATCACTTTAGCCACATCTACGCTTATGTCTGCCTCTTCCAAACAGATTGAATGAAGATTGTTTTTATCTGTTAGTGATTCACAAAAAACAGTTAACTCCGGGCTCGTTTTCTGCACTAGTAGAGAACGATATGACGCTCCGTCATAAAATAAGGCGCGCGAAGGGCTGTCCCAAAAAAAGACAGCGCTAGATAAAGTGAGATAATATTTCATTGGATGCTATATGATTCGATAATTTTATAAAACAGCTCAGGGTGTTTCGCCACGAAAGCACGACTATCCCTACTAATCATATTGAGTTTTCCCGTAGGAGAATGGAATTGACAAACCGGCCGTGCCGTCTCGACGCCATATACATTAAAGAAACACCTTTGACAAATACCCAGATTCCCGCAATGCAAACAACTCTTAGACAACCCGTTAACCCAACCATTAAAACGCTCGGAAATCTGGTCGAGATTCAAATCTATCCGATCAGCAGAAACGGTACCTAATGAGAAATTATGACCGATTCGTTCACATTGTAAAATCTTTCCATTTACAGTAACAAACATTTTTTTCTGGAAGGGACTACATGTCCCTGGCGCCGGCCTATTAGGGCGCATGAGGGTGTTAGATAGAAGCGAAAAGTATCCACTGTAATAATTTCCACCAACGTATCGCATATATCGAATTAGATCCTCCGTCTCTGGATGAGAAAAGCCCATCTCCTCAACAAGATAATCTGCATCCTTGACACGATCTAGACTCGTATAAAAGTTATTATACATTGCGAGATATTCTTTCTTTTTTTCCGGATCTAAGCCCCTTGGATTAATCTCTGAAATACTCGGCACCTTCCCAAATTCGCGCTTCATGAATTGTACTATTGGCTCAACGTCATTATAATTGTGTAGTACAGCATTGAACTGGACTTTCTCGCGAAAATAATCCGGGTATCTCTCTTTGAGCTTTTTTGCGTTAGAAAATACATCTATAAAGGACTCTTTACCACTATGATATCGGCGATGTCTATCACTAAGTTGATCACCATCTAAACTAATCAGAAGATTAAATTCTTTTTCGACGAGATAATCAATATGTCGATCCAACAACGTGGCGTTCGTGGTCAAATTGAATCGTATAATTCGCTTCAAGTGCAACCCCTCGATATACTCGATTGTCCTTTTGATTAATGGCATATTCAGAAGCGGTTCTCCCCCATAGAAAGAGATCGCTGTATAATCATTAACTTTTCCTGTTGGGTGTTGGTCCCATAACTCTACCAAATAGTCAAGAAGTCTCTTCACAAGGCCAAAATCCATCATCTTCCCGTTTCGAGGGTCGTGGTCCGAGAACAGGTCTCGATACACACAATAATCACATGCCAGATTACACGCATCTGTCACCTCGAAGCAAAGTTGACCTAATCCCGCAAGATTTGACAGGATTTCATCCGGAGAAACTTGACATAAAAGTTTGTCTGTTTGCATTATCTTCAGCAATTAAGGGAATGATATTAGAAAGAGTTTTTTACTGATTACGGAATAGTGATTGAATCGGACGCAAGAATTGTTCGATAAGCCGCATATCATCTGTGATTATCTCGGCATACCCGTCCATATTTTGAACAAAAGGGAATTCCCGATGGTAAGTACTTTCAAGTCCTTTGGGGAAAGAAACGTCAACAGTATAGATTAGTCCTTCGGCCGTTTTCTCTGGGACGGACGAGATGGAGGACACATTTCCTTTTAGGATCCCAAACTCCAAATATGGGAAACCATTTAACTTTATGTTGACATCTTGCCCCTCATGGACCTTTCCAAATCCTGAAGATGGCACTTTCAGTCTTCCCTTCACCTTCATTCCTTCCATAGGGGCAACGCTTGCGATGAGGTCGCCGGAATTGACTCTTTGTCCTCGTCCCCAAACGTTCTGTAATGAGACGATTCCGGCATAAGGAGCAATAATGGCGTACTGTTCCTTCCAGAGTTCTACTTGCCCCATCAGGGATTCTTTTGCCTGTCCAATTCTTCGTTCAAACTCCACCGTTTCAATCGTCTTCTGCGTATCAAGTTCGAGGATCTGTTGTTCAAGCTGCAGCCGGTTCAAGTAGGCACTAGCCATTGAAGCCTCAAACCCAGACAAGTTGAATTTCCGGGTAATATATGACTTCATTGAAGCCTCATATTCAACCTCCGCGATAGCTTTCTTCTGGTACAAGATAGAATCCCGTTGGAGATCTCTTTTTTCGTAAAACAGTTCTTCGTTCAAGGCCTTTCGTTGTAGTTCAAGTTTGCCATAATATTCTCGGGCTTGTGCGACTTGCTCTACAAGGAGTTGCTTCTTCCTGCCGATTTGATCTATTTGGAGGTAATCCTGGTAGTCCCGGCAGGCGCGGAGATACTCTATCCAGTTTTGCTGGAGATCGCCCAGACGTAGTGATTCTTCGGGCAGATTAAGAACGTATTCCTCCGCCCCTACTTGAGAGAGCATTTGCTCTACCAGTACGACGTCGCTATAGTTCGCTGCGCTTGCTATGAGCGCCAAGATCTGACCTGGCTCTACTCTTTCTCCGTTTTTAACATACACGGAATCAATTATTCCGGTCGCCTTTGCCGCAAGATCTGAAGGCGGATTGTTTGAGGTAAGAGTAATATTGGCCGTGACGGTCTGTGGATACTTTATGAAGTAGCAGCCCGCGATTATGCTTAGCATGATAGCAATGAAAACCGTTATCCCCCAGCGCAGGATCCAGGAGGGTCTGCGCCCCATAATGGCCTGAACCTCTTCGCTGTGGAAAGAATCGACACTATGTTGAAACAGATTCAAATCTTCCTTCATACGTCAATTACCAAGTTCAAGTTGATTGCGAACTAATTCATAGTAATACCCTCTCCTTGCGATCAACTCTTCGTGAGAGCCTTCTTCTACAATATGTCCGCTGTCAAGTACGATTATATTATCCGCGTTCCTGACTGTGCTGAGACGATGGGCGATGGTAACTACAGTTTTATTCTCAAATAGGCGGTCAAGGTTCTCCATGATAACCTTTTCATTGTTGGCATCAAGGGAGTTTGTCGCTTCGTCGAAGAATAGGTAAGGAGCGTTTTTGTAAGCCGCCCTCGCAATGAGGATCCGCTGTTTCTGCCCGACACTGAGACCGTGACCATCTGCACCAATCTTCGTATCGTAGCCTAATGGTAATGCTTCAATCCAGTCCTTTATATTTGCCACTTCAGCCGCCTGACGGACACGCCCCATTGCCGGAGTCTCATCGCAAAGTGCAATATTCTCAGCAATAGAATTGGAGAAGATATAACCCTCCTGCATAACGCAACCACATTGTCGCCGCCATGTACTTTCGCTATAGTTCTTCATCTCTATACCCCCAAGAGTAACAGACCCTTCAACGGGAGGGTAAAAGCCCAACATCATTTTCAACATGGTGGTCTTACCGCTTCCGGATGCGCCTACGACAGCTGTGACTTTGCCGCATGGAACTTTGAAAGAAACCCGATCTAATACTTTGGGAGAATGCGGCCCTTCATACTGGAATGTGACATCATGAAATTCTATGTCTGCTCCTGGAGGGATTTCATGGATTTTTACTGCACCTACAGGTTCTTCGTCCTCGCGATTATGTATTTCACCGAGACGCTCCATGGAGATGCTGGCATCTTGCGATTGGCGCACGAATGATACAAACTGGCTCACCGGAGCATTCAACTGGCCGATTATGTATGTAAGCGCCGTCATCATACCGAGAGTCATATTGCCGTCGATAACACTCTTTGCAGCCAGATAAGATATCAAGATGTTTTTTGCTTGATCGATGAATGTGCCTCCGATCTGTTGTGTCTGAGAGAGTGTAAGGCCTTTGATGCTGATTTTGAATAGTTTTGCTTGAATGCGTTCCCAGTCCCAGCGTTTCTGCTTTTCACAATTGTTCAACTTGATATCCTGCATCCCCCCGATCAGTTGCACGATGTTACCCTGGTTGTTGGCTGCTTCCTGGAAGCGCATGTAGTCCAGTTTCTTCCGCCACTTAAGGAACACCAACACCCAGCCAACATAAAGAGCCGTGCCAAGAAGAAAAACTACAAGGATAATCAGATTGTAGCCACCGAGAATGGCACCATAAAGCAGAAATAGAACTATGGACATTACAATGCTGATCAGCGAATTTGTGAGGAAATCCTGTATTCTGCTATGATCCTGGATACGCTGCAGAATGTCTCCGGTCATCTTCGTGTCAAAAAACGAAATTGGGAGACGCATTAGCTTAGATAAGAAGTCCGAAATAAGCGAAATGCTGACTCTCGCTGTCATATGCAACATCAACCAGTTCCTAATCAGATCGTTTGCCAACTGCCCCAAGACGATCAAGAGCTGAGCGACAAGCATAGTTTTGACAAAACCCAGCCTGCCTAAAGAAACGCCCTGGTCCACTACACTCTGACTAATGAAGGGCAGAATAAGGCTCAGGAGGCTGGCCACGACCATTCCGAGTACAAGTTGGAATAGACTCTGACGATGCGGGCGAAGGTATTTGGCGAGATAGCCGAGCGTTATTTTTCTAGATGCCTCCGATCGGCCGTCTTGTTGTTCATAGAAGGCTGGGGTCGTCTCAAGTATAAGTGCAATACCCGTGTCTTTATAGCTCTTTTCCCCGCTTGTTGCTCCCCATGATTTCAAAAAAGATTCTTCCGAATAAATCAATAATCCGGACGCGGGGTCAGACACATGCACCACTTTCTTTCCTTTATGATTCGTTATTTTGTAGACTACTACAAAGTGTTTTTGGTTCCAATGCACGATACACGGAAGGGGCGCCTCATCGCATAGTTGTTCCCATGATAACTTAACGCCGGCAGAATGGAACCCCAGAGCCTCTGCAGCATTAGATAATCCTAGAAGAGACGTGCCTTCGTGTGAGGTATAACTCAGTTCACGCAGTGTTTGTATGGGAATGTCCCTTCCGTAGTGGGCAGCAATAATCCGCAAGCACGTTGGCCCGCAGTCCATTATATCTTTTTGTATATAATGCGGAAAAGACATCTTTGGCTATTCAGTTAGGTAATCAACGTCTTTAATCGAGAAAAGTGCAGGCAATTCGTGCCCATTGAGAAATAGCTTGGGCGTAGATGTATAACCATTATTTGAACACCATGCGTACTGCGAATCCAGAATCGCTTGCGCTTGCTCATTAAATACACCGTTAGCACCCCCGACTCCCGGGAAGCGATGTACGTGTTGCATCAAAGCAGCCAGCAACTCCCCCTTCATGAATGCAGAGATCAGCTTCGCCGCATGTGCAATTGCCGGTTTTGCTTTGGGATCTATCAAAAAGATAATGGATAAACTCGTATAGCGCTTACGCAAGATCATTTCCAATATTTCTCTTGTATTTCTCATACATGGAGAACATAACGGATTAATAATCATAGTTAACTCTGAGTTCGTACCTCTATCAATAACGGCAATCTTGGAAGAAGATGCGAAATCTGCTTCAGGAGAGCCGTATATAATTGATTGTATTCCACTTGGAGAGAATAAATACTCCCGACATATCTTATCCCTTCCTTTTACTGTGATGTGGGATGATACAAGATTGATTAAGACAGAATAACCGGAGATTACTACAAACGCTATCCCCCCGACTTTGGCTGCATCTACAAATAAACCAGTGAAAGAGACCCCTTCGTTAAGATAATATATAAGAGCCGCGACTGCGTTACAGAAAAGAATTGCCTGAACAGACAGACATAAGGGACACCAATGTCTGGCAATCTTAGCTTGGTAGATAATTGAATACGGCACATAGGCTAACGCCAGTAATGATAATGCAGCCAATAATAACGTCGCGATTTGTGACGGGAGAGTCCATATTACAACAAGAAAAAATACAAAATAGACGGAACCGAAATCAACCCAAGAAATCACACCTAGAAATTTGGATGCAGTTGAGTCTAGAATGGACGTACAATCCCGTTTTGAGGTCTGATCTGATGAGGCGTGGCATATTTTGTTCACGAACGGATTTCCGCGATCAAGCCGCTGAATATGAAACAAAACACTAATCGTGATTCCAGCGAAGGTGGATAGTAAAAAGAAAACTCTTAACCAACACGCCTGCAAAACCGTTTTGACGGAAAGATATAGCATAAATGTTGCAATAATCAAGCACAGAGCAAATAATGCGCAACGCTCAAACCGCCAGATTAGCTTTTCACGGCGAAGGTCACCAAGACCTTTCTCGTCCTTATCAAAGACAAGAGCCAAATGATCCCAAAACTTGTCGGTGGCTTCAAGTTGAATCTTTTCTCGCTCCCCCTTCTCGTTGAGTATGATGAAGGCTCCATCTTCCCCAACACCAGCTATTGGAAGAAATAGGCCATCATAATTAATTATAAGCGGGAAAGGGAGTTTATTTATCTCAGACGATTTTGTTTCGATTAACGCTGAGTCTAAACCATATCTTGAAAATAAATAGGAAATCGACTCAACATGGCTATACCGCGGGTGGCTATGATGGAGATGTTTTGCGTAACCATCATACTTCAGCCCATAATATCGGAAAAGGACTCGGACTACTTCCTCTGGATTATTGTTGATTAGTTTTCGTTTCATTGAGAA
>Ga0265301_10004724_pt1 | contig 13662 bp, 10 predicted proteins | sample AusTroGonzalo_MG_2_FD_193488 | JGI IMG/M metagenome (GOLD analysis project Ga0265301, IMG submission 193488) | Bovine rumen microbial communities from tropical cattle in Woodstock, Queensland, Australia - Gonzalo_04 | ecosystem: Host-associated > Mammals > Digestive system > Stomach > Rumen ...
CGGGGACATTCCCACCTTGTCATTAAATTCCTTTTTGCAAATTGAACATGTACTTAGCATGCAAGGAATATAGCTTTAATTTATTCCCTTAAAGAGCGTAGTTATTTCTAACGAGTCGCGATTTCCTTCAAAATTATGACCACCGGAATATCTATATCTCAATTTCCATGTAATCAAAGTGTCTTTTTCCAAAGGCGATTCAAGATTATTCCAAAGATAGAATGGCTTTTTGTTGTAAAGCGTTGGATAAGTCGTAAGCATTGATATTGGACGAAGAATATCTTGATAAATACAGATACGTGAAGAATCTACCGTCGTACATTTAGTATTATTCGATGCCCAGTCCGGCAATCCATCCACCGTAATGGTATATCCTGAGAACAAAGTATCTATTCCGAAGATTGGCTTTTGCGTATCGAGAGTGTCCAACGCTTTGCGAAATGTAGCCGTATCAAAAGCAGGCGCATTGATGGCAGGAACATAATCCGTCCATGCAGTTGGACCATAATTCAGAAACGTTGTATCACGGGCAATCGTTCGTAATGTTGTATGGAAAGCATCATGGAAAACAGTATCACGCACACAGCGAAATCCCGGTTCAGAGCACACAGACTTACTCACAACTATTACAGTTGAATCATAATACAAATCCGGCAAACGAACAATTGCGACCTGGGCTGAACTCGTTGCAATATCATCAGCTAGATTATACATGTAACAAATGCCAGCCTGCGAGCAATTAAACGTCTTTTCTACATCAGAAGAATCTAGATTACAATAAATAGGCACGCTACCGCACGGACCTGAATCACCACTTTTGTCAGCTGTGATTTGGGTTAGTGTATCGGATTTTTCCGTATAACGGTCAAAGTAAATAAAACTGGTGTACTTTTTATTGTCTGTAATTACGGTATCATCGTAAACAGTGTCCTTATAAATTTCTACGACTCTACGAACAAAAATGGTATCACAAAAAGCACGCAACGAGTCCAACTGTTCTTGCTTTTTAGCGTCAAACCATCCAATCGTACATTTGCCATCCGGAGTGTAACTTATCGGTTCCCGAAATGATTCCGGGCCAGATGTTGAGCTATTGCACGATGCGAACAACGCCGCCACCGAAGAAAGCAAAAGAGTTTGGACTAAATTTTTCATGTAAATAAAACTATAAATCTGTTTACAGAAAAACGAGAGCAAAAATGCAGGAAAAACGAGAGTAGACGTGGAAAACTACACCAAAAAAAGTCAGAATGTATTATATAGAATTTTCAGCTACTTTTTCACGGCCACAAGCATGACGGCGCCGAGGATCAAAATGATTCCTGCGATAAGGCGGGTGGTGAGCGTTTCACCGAAAACGGTTACGCCAATAGCCACAGCAGTCACGGGTTCCAAAGCGCCGAAAATCGCCGTCGGTGTAGAGCCAATAATTTTCACAGCCTTAACCATAAAAATAAGCGAAAGCACCGTCGGCACAAAGCCAAGCATAAAGCCCCAGCCCCACGAACTTGCCTGCGTAAAAATCGGCGGAAATCCAGAGCCAAGCGTCACAGAGTAAAGCAACAAAAAACACAAGCAAAAGCAAATGGCGTAAAAAGTCATCTTCACGGAGCCCATCTGGAGGTTCACGCGATTCGCCATGACGATGTAAATGGCATAAGTAAAAGACGAAATAAAGACCAACAGCCAACCGATGGAACTTACAGAAAAGCCTTTATCACCGTTGTACAAAAGCGAGACGCCCACCATCGAAACTGCTATAGACGCAATCACGCTCTTTTTCATTTTTTCCTTGAAAAAGAGCGACATGATAACCGCCACTTCAAGCGGATACAAGAAGAGGAGCGTTGAGGCAAGTCCCGCATCCATGTACTTGAACGAGGCGTAATACAGCAGAGAACTGATTGCAAAAAAGAAACCGAACGCCACGAGAATTTTGCATTCACGAGCATTGATTTTGAAGCTCATTTTTTGCAACAGCATTATTGCAAAAAGAAGAATCGCCCCCGTAAAGAAACGATAAAAAAGGACTGTTTCTGTCGAATAGCCTTGCGCATAGAGATGCAACGCCCCCAGCGGATTCGTGCCATAGCAAATGGCGGACGCAGCCGCGAGAGCGAAACCTAAGCCAGTTTTTTTCACGCACGCAAATATAGGAAATCTTTTTTCATCGTAGCCAGACCTTCAATAAAACCGATACCGTCCTTCAATTTAGTTGGTTTAGCGCTTGGATTGGAAGTGGAGATGTTCTCGGGAAGAATACAGGTCTTCCCATCTTACCTTATAGTCTTTGGGCAGGGTCTTTTCTAGGATTCTGACCACTTCTTTTCTTTTGTAGTATGATAGGTCAACGAGGCTGATATCTACAGCTTTTCCAACCCTATGTTTTGACCATTGGTCATGCCTATCAAAAGAATCATTGGCGGAGATAATGGTCGGGGAAAAGGACTGCCCGAACTGGCTTTTGAACACCTTGATGACATAGACAAGTCCGCTTTCGAGTTGAGGAGAAAGCTCCATTACTACATAGCCTTTCTGAAAGGTGTTTTCCATGATGTACTCATGGTTTGAACCTGTTTGGACAGGAACTTCGTACTTAACTTCCTCGGCGGGTTTCTGATAGGTTTCTTCTGCATGCACTTTGGACCTGTAGTCCGGTTTTTCGGGGCGATACGGGTCGAAGATGAGCTTATATCCCACGATAAGCATAATGGCTATCATGATTAAACCGAGGAAGATTTTGATAAGGTTAACAAGGCATCCCATGGTGACGACTCCGTTGTTGATTGTTCACTTTCCGTATTGTTCGTCATAGAGGCGTTGCAAAGCCTCCTTGTATTGAACGTCTCGTTCGGCCTCGATTTTCTGTTTCTGGATTTCTTGCGAGTGGTCCACATAGGGGTTCTTGTTGTGCCTGTTAGTTGCAAGGGCAAGCAAGACAACTGCGAGAACGATGATGATGAGTAAGACCACCTGCGTGAAGAAATACGTTATGCGTTCTAGGATGTTGCTGATGAAGTCAAACATAGGTTGCCTTTACTGGTTGTATTCTCTGTATAATTATCGATAGCTATCCCGCCAATGTAAACGCCGTCTGTTATAAAATTTTGCAAACACAAAAATTTTTCCCCCAAAAAAATGAAAAGCCTTGTGCAGATCCGCATCAAGGCTTTAAACGTTAAAAGGGGACGCCCTGAAAAAACAGGGGGCTTTTATTTATGATTTTTTTCCAAACATGTTCTTGGTGTCGCAGTCAGGGCGTATGTTCCAATTAGTGGTGTCGCTATTGAATTGGCTACCTTCAAACCGAAAATTTTATTCGTCTGTTGTCTGGTTCGTTTCGTCGTCGATATCGTTCATGAAGATAGCGGCAATTACATCATCAGTAAGGAGTTGGTCGTCAGACGTTTTCGTGTCAAGTGCGATTTGCGACTTCTTGAAGATGCGGTTGATGTCGCCAGTGAATGAGCTTCCTTCGAACATCCCGTTTATGTTAGTCACGTTGGATACGTTCCACCTACTGATATCGCCATTGAATGCACTATGGTAGAACATACTACTCATGTCCGTCACTTTGGACACATTCCACCTACTGATGTCGCCATTGAATGCACTATGGTAGAACATACTACTCATGTCCGTTACTTTGGAGACATCCCACTCGCTGATGTTGCCGTTGAATTCGCTTCTTTCAAACAACCCACTCATATCGGTAATGTCCGAAACATCGATGTCGTTCAGGTTGCATTCAGGGCCGAACCAATAAATTCTTTCATCAATAAGATTCCTCAAAATTTCTTTTTTATTGACCTGTACTACACAACGATTGCGCTTGCGTAGTTTGTCGAAGGTATTCATCACCGATTTGAGACGGATACTGTACTCCGATTCTTCCAACGACGCATCGTCCTTGCCCTCTTCGTCCTTATTTGCGGACTCGGCAAGCATCTTCTTGTCGGTCGCATTCACGACAGCCTCGCGCTTAGCCCGTGCTTCACGACGCTTGATTAGATTGTCGTAGGTTTTCATTACCGACTCGAGACGGATACGAAAATTCTTCATGTCCTCCGATTCTCTAGACGGTGCAACGTCCTTATTGTCTTCGTCCTTATTCTCGTTGACAATACCAGGAACTTCATCACTGATATTGCCATTGAACGAGTCCTCTTCAAACTCTTTGAAGTTCTGCGGGGTTACGAACTCGGCAAGCATCTCGCTTCCACTGAACATCCCGTCCTTGTTTGTTCTTTTAGACACATTCCATCCGGTGATGTCTCCAGTAAATTTACTATGAGAGAACATCCAGCTCATGTCAGTCACATTGGACACGTCCCACTGGCTGATGTCGCCGTTGAATTTGCTTTCTCCAAACATATAACTCATGTCAGTTACGTTTGACACATCCCACTGGCTGATGTCACCGTTGAATTTGCTTTCTCTAAACATACAATACATGCGAGTCACGCTGGATACGTCCCACTGGCTGATATCTCTAGTAAATATGCTACGAGAGAACATACCATTCATGTTCGTTACGTTGGACACATTCCACTCGCTGATGTCGCCATTGAAGTTGCTTTCTTCAAACATAAAACTCATGTTCGTTACGTTGGATACGTTCCACTTGCTAATGTCTCCAGTAAATTTGCTACGAGAGAACAGGCCTTCCATGTTTGTCACGTTGGATACGTCCCACTCGCTGATGTCGCCGTCAAATGCGCTATTGGAGAACATACTACTCATATCAGTGATACCAGAGACATTGATATCGTTCAGGTCGCATCCGGGTCCAAACCGATTAACTCTTTCATCAATAATCTCCCGCAACATTTCTTTTTTGTTAGGAACGTCTGGATTTGAAATTTGTTTTTTTAAGTAATTACAACGAACCCAGTTATCCTGTTTTGAAATATCTTCGGTCACATCCCATTCGCTGATATCGCCGTTGAAGTCGCTACCAGAAAACATTCCACTCATGTCAGTCACGTTGGACACGTCCCACTTGCTGATGTTGCCGTTGAATAAGCTATGAGAGAACATTTCTTTCATGTAGATCACATTGGATACGTCCCATTTACTGATATCGCCATTGAAGTTGCTATGAAGGAACATCCCGATCATGTTCGTCAAATTGGATACGTTCCACTTGCTGATGTCTCCATTGAATTTGCTTTCATGGAACATTCCGCGCATTTCAGTCACGTTTGACACGTCCCACCTACTGATGTCGCCGTCGAATGCGCTACAAGAAAACATTCCACTCATGTCAGTCACATTGGACACGTTCCACTTGCTAATGTCGCCGTCGAATGTGCTATAGTAGAACATTCCACTCATGTTCGTCACATTGGACACGTTCCACTTGCTGATGTCGCCGCAGAAGAAACTATGTTCGAACATCTCGCTCATGTTAGTCACGTTGGACACGTCCCACTGGCTAATGTCGCCGTTGAAGTCGCTACAAAAAAACATTCCACTCATGTCAGTCACATTGGACACGTTCCACTTGCTGATGTCACCATAGAAATGGCTGCATTCAAACATCCCGCTCATATTGGTCACATTGGATACGTTCCACTTGCTGATGTCGCCATCGAATTCGCTTTCTTTGAACAATTCGCTCATGTCGGTGATATCCGAAACATCGATGTCGTTCAGGTCGCATTCGGGACCCTCGGTTTGAATGCGGTTCTCGATGATTTTCTTCAGTTCTTCTTTATTTGCGGGTTTGACCATCGTCTGTTCCTTTAAAAGTAATGCAAGCGCAATTTTAATCGTCAATAAATTTAAATACAAAAATGCAATATTTTTAGAAGAGGCGGGATGACAATCCCGCCTACAGTCTACTTTCTACTGCCTAAATGTTTAATTAAATCGCAAATTTAGTAGCGTCAGCGAGCTGCACGCTAGCGATGCGGGAAATACCCTTGATTTCCTGCGTCACACCGTAAAGCATATCGGCTTCGGCCATGGTACGCTTGTTATGCGTCACGACGATGAACAAGGTCTGCTTACTGAATTCACGGAGGAGCGCCATAAAGCGACCGACGTTAGCGTCATCAAGCGGACCGTCGACTTCGTCCAGCACGCAGTACGGAGACGGCTTTTCCATGTAAATAGCGAACAGGAGCGCCGTTGCAGTAAGTGCGTGTTCACCACCGGAAAGCGCCTTGATACCGCGCATTTTCTTGCCGGTCGGGCGGACGTTGATTTCGATATCGGCATCGAGAATGTCCATCGGCTTGCCCATTTCGTCCACGCGTTCCACGAGGTTCATCTTCGTTTCGCCATTGAGGAACAGCTTACTGAACACGAACTGGAAGTTCTTCTGGATGCGTGCAAACGTATCCAGGTAGCGCTGGCGGGCAATGTCATCAAGCTTTGTGATGGTGCGGTCGAGCGATGCACGGGCGCGATCAAGGTCGTCGAACTGTTTTTCGACTTCTTCGAGGCGCTTCTTTTCGTCTTCGTAATCTTCCATCACATTGACGTTGATCGGGCCCAGTTCCTTGATCTTGCCGCGGAGTTCACGAATTTCGCGGTCCGCTTCGGGCTGCGTGTATTCCACACGTTCGACGTTTTCGGGATTGTCCAAATCGACAGTCCATTCGTTCGTGATGCGTTCGCGGAGGCGGTCGAGATTGTTCTGGAGGGATTCCTGACGACGACCGACGTCATTCAATTCCTTCATCTTTTCAATCATGTCATCACGAAGGCGGTTGACTTCGTCGCGCCATCCTTCAAGGTCGCCGCTTACGAGGTCGTAGCGTTCACGAGCGAGGTCGCGATTGCGTTCAAGCTCACGGAGCGCGTTATCTTTCACTTGCGCTTCGTCGGAGAGCTTGTTGCAATCCGTTTCAAACTTTTCAATAGAAACCGTATTCTTTTCGATTTCGTCACGGCGGTTGCGAATCGTATTGTCCAAGAATTCCATCTGGTCGGCAATAGCGACCAAGCGGTTCTGGTTCTGCTTTAAGCGAGAAGTCTTGTCTTGCGCACTGCGTTCGAGTTCGCGGACGTCTTCTTCCTTTTCGCGAAGCATCGTCTCGTTTTCACCGAGCTGGTCCGAAATCGTCTGGTAGCGTTCTTCGACCTTTTCGACTTCAGCTTCGGCTTCTGCAAGTTCAGCATCGCTGTTCTTGGACTGCGCCGCCGCATCAATTCGATTCTGAGCGTTCGTCACATCGCCATTCAACTGGTTCAAGCGACGGGTACAGTTTTCAACCGTATTCCTGTGAACGCGAATAGAAGCATCGCCACCACGCAAAGAATCACGCTTTTCGCGAATTTCATCGACCAAAGACGAGAGCATTTGAGCATCTTCTTCAGTCAGTTCACGCAAGCGGTCCACGTTTTCTTCGCCGGCAGAAATATCGCCAAGCACCTTTTCCAAGAGAGCTTCAGCATCTGCAATTTCGTTTTTGCGGGAGAGCGCACCCGACGTCGAGACGCCAAACGACACAAGGCCGCTAGTACGCACAATCGTATCGGCAGTGACAAAATTCAAGTTTTCGCCACGGTATTCCTTTGCCAAATTCAATGCGGTCTGCAAAGAATCCACAACAAAATAGCGAGAGAGGATTCCAGAAAGCCACGGAGAAACTTCGTCATCCGTCTTGACAAAATCCTTAAGAGAACCCACGACGCCCGGGTTGTTCACCGGCTTGTCGTAAGCGGGAGCTGCACTCGAAACAAGCGACATGAGCACCTTGCCCACATTTTCGCTCTTGAGCGCATCCACAATTTCGTTCACGGCACTATCGCCATTCACAACAACAGAATCCAGAATTTCACCGAGAGCGGCTTCAACGCTCGATGCGTATTCCGGCGTTGCCTCGATACGTTCCGAAACAAGACCGCCAATGAGGTTAGCCTTGTTTTCCTTGAGGTAACGGTTAGCGTCCGAACCTTCGTTCATCACGCTCTGGAGCACGTCAATTCGAGACTGCAAGCGGGCTTCTTCGTTCTTCAAGCCCTGCAACTTCTGTTGCGCTTCGGTGAGTTCGGCACGTTCGGATTCCAAACGTTCTTCACGCGTAGCGCGCTGTTCTTCGAAATTTTCAATTTCGCGATTCGTGTCTTCGATGCCCGCCTGGATTTCGGCGATGTTTGCTTCGGCATCCGACTTTTGCTTGTCGAGGCCTTCAATTTCGGTCTGCCACTTCGCAATGTTCGACTGGAGCATGTTGACTTCGGCATCCATGCGTTCAAAGCGCCCACGGAGGGAGTTCACGCGGTTTGTGGCCTGCAAGCGTGCGTTCGAAAGTTCACGGGACTGCGTACGCAAGTCATCGACCTTGTCGCGCATGACCTGGAGCGTTTCGCGTTCGCGTTCCAAAAGCGCATTCAGCTCGTCCATGTCGTTTTCACTACCGAGAACGGCAATTTCCTCTTCGAGGCGAGCTTTTTCTTCGGAGAGTTCCTGCGATTTCTGTTCGCTACGTTCGATTTCGCCCTGAGCCTTTTCGTTCGAAGATTCAAGGGCGGCCATGGAATCGCGCAAACGCATGATGTTGTTGTTCAGGTCGTTTAAGGCAATCGTTGCCGCCTGGACATTGCGTTCCAAATCGCGGTAAGTATTTTCGTCTTCACTAATCGCAAGCTTCTTTTCTTCAATCTTAGCCTGCAATTCCGTCGCCTGCGTCTTGGAAGATTCCACTTCGTGGTTCATGCGCTTGGTCGTAGAATCAAGCGTTGCCAAACCTTCCTTGTAGTCCTCAAACTTATCCAAGCTGACAGACAAATCGAGTTCGCGGAGGCGCGTATTTAATTTCTTGTAAGCATTGACCTTTTCGGCCTGAGTTTCATAGAGACGGACAGAACGGCGCACACTGCGCAAGTTGTCTTCGACACGTTCCATGTCCATCTGCACGCGTTCGAGCTGGCGGCGCGTTTCCTTGCGCTGCTGTTTATACTTGCTCACACCTGCGGCTTCTTCAAAGAGCACTCGGCGGTCATCCGCCTTGTCCGAAAGAACAGCCTTGATCATGTCGGCGTTCATCTGCGAATACGTGCTGGAACCAAGACCCGAGTCAAAGAGCAAGGCGTGAACGTCACGCAGACGGCATTCCTGGTTATTGATGAGGTATTCGCCCGAACCATCGCGGTGCACACGGCGCGTCACAATGACTTCGGAATAATCAGAAGCAAGCGTGCCATCGCTATTATCGATGACGATAGAAACTTCGGCAAGACTCATGGCGGCACGTTCTTCGGTACCACTAAAGATAACGTCTTGCATTTTTCCCATACGCAAAGCGGCGGCTTTCTGTTCGCCAAGCACCCAGCGGATGGCGTCCGTAATATTGGACTTGCCACAGCCGTTCGGCCCAACGACAGCCGTAAGACCCTTCGTCGGGAAGTTAATTTCCGTTCTCTGCGCGAAGGATTTAAAACCAAAAATCTTTAACTTAGTTATCTGCACTGGGGCGAAATGTAGTAATTTTCCTATTTCAACTTAAACGCCACGTTTCCGTCTTCGTCTTTCGAGACTATGAGATACTGGCTGCCGCCTTCAAAATCAAGGTCCGTTTCAGAATAGACCATGTGAACATTTTCTTCCAAACCGCAGCCATTTACATCTTTTTCAAATACTGTCGGTTCGCCTTGTTTGGCTAAAGTATTGTACACTCTAATAGGAGGCGTGGTATAAGTAAAAGTAGCACAATAATAAGATAATTTTTTCGTTTCGCCATTCCACTTGTCAAAGCGCACACGGACCTTAAACGTTCCGACCCAATCTTCTTCAACCACGCGGCTCTTTTCGCCCGGTTCAATCGCATCGCGAATCCACGGCTGCACAGACGTTCCGTCTTCAGAAATAATATCGAGTCCCAGAATCGTAACATCCGTCTTGTTTTCAACCTGGAGCCTAGTCGTCGTATCAATAAACACGTGGCTCATGCAAGCCGTCAGAGAAAGCACTACCAGACAAAGGAACAAACGCAAGTATTTCATTAGTTACCTCCCTGAGTTGCAGAACCATCAACCTTTTCGTAGCGGATTCCTTTCGCCTCAATCACCTTATTGCCCTGAGCATCAACCTTCGTATTACCCAAATTTTGCTGTTCAGCACGAACCTTCATAAATTTATTCAAATCAAAGGTTTTATTCGAAGTTTCCATCGGAGCCGCCTTCGCCGCCCCACGACCAAAGAACTTGCCTTCGAAAGCGCCCAAATCAATATGGAATTCAGCAATGAACGTTCCCTTCGCACGGAACATGTTGTCGTAATCAAAGGCAGAATTATAAGCCAAGCGAAGAATAAAGAAGTCAATGGCTCCACCCCAGAGCAATTCCCTGGAACCGCCAATTTCATTACGGCGCAAGCAAGAAGCCTCAAAGCCCATCAAGCGCGAAGGATCCGGGAAATACTTCAACGTCGCCGAATGGAATCCACCCTTCGGGAAGTCATAAGACACATCGGCATAAACAGTTTGTTTGTAAAGATTCTGTTCCCAGTTCAAACGAACAAAGTTTTTATCATCATCATTATCCTTACGGCGATAAACGGTAGCACTCAAATTCGGCAAATAAGTCTTGTACCCACTTTTAGCGCCACCATAAAGTTCTCGCGATTCCAAATCCAACGAGAAGCGAAGCGTCTGGAACGTATTGCGATAGAAACTTCCCTGGAAACTCACGTTCTTATAACGAGCGTGTCCCCAGTAGAACAACAGCGAATCGCTTTCGTCCGGATAAGCTCGCCACCCCGCCTTTTCAAGATTCTGGTGCTGCAAGCCCAATGCAACGGTTGCGTCAAGTTTCGTATTCGTGTAAGAAAAACCCCACGTGAGCACCGACGAAATATGAGCAAAATCGCCGTAATGCGGAAAGAAGAAAAAGTCCTGCGAATCCCAACCGGCACGTTCATACCAAGTCAAGAAACCCAAATGCGAAATCGAGTCCAGCACCCAGCTCCCGAAAATACCATAATGGTGCCTAAAAGCAAAACCATCGTGGACACCGTACTTACTCTTGAGCTGCAATTGTTCAGACGAAGGCGTATAGGTATAGCCAATATCAATATAACCACCTCGCCCACCACGCATCACAAGTCCAATATCCTGGAGCTGTCGGTCACGCATCTGGAGACCGCCCTGAGTCAACGCTTCAGCGGGAATCGGGTCTGCAAAGGCAAACCCTGCCGCCATAGAAAGCAAGAGAAAAACTTTTTTTATTTTCATAACTAGAATTGGAAATAAAGGAACGGGTTGTAGCTCTGGGTAAAGAGCGCAAGCGTTGCCAAAATAAATAAACCAAGTGCAATGAGCGACTTTTTGAACGAAACGTCAATACACCAGTCGTAACTGCGGAACTTCCAGAACGAAAGCAAACCCGCCAGCAACATGAACACAATGCACGTCGGCGTGAAAATTTCAGCAGACAAAATCACGTCGGAAGCAGCCGTTGCGCCAAGCCCAAGCATATTCTTCCACATGCGGACGGCATCGCCAATAGAATCCGCACGGAAAAGCACCCAGCCAAAGAGCACAATCACCTGAGTCAAAAGGATTTGCACCACGCGAGGAGCCTTGTAGTACCAAGCGTTCTTGTTGTTCGCACGTTCGACAATCATGAAGAAGGCGTGATAAAGGCCCCAGCACACAAACGTCCAGTTCGCACCATGCCAAACACCACTCACAAACATCACGAGGAAAAGGTTGAAGTACATACGACCCGTCGGCACGCGGTTGCCACCCAGCGGGATGTACAGGTAATCGCGGAACCAGCTCGTGAGGGAAATGTGCCAGCGCTTCCAGAAGTCCGTAATGCTAACAGAGCGGTACGGGCCGTTGAAGTTGCGCGGGAAATGGAACCCGAGCATAAGTCCAAGACCAATCGCCATATTAGAATACGCCGAGAAGTCAAAGTAAATCTGGAACATGTAGGCAAGCGAGCCCCACCAGCTGTTGATGACGCCCGGAGCATCGGCCGCAAAAACGCGGTCTGCGATAATGCCCACCTGATTTGCAAGGAAGATTTTCTCGGTAAAGCCAAAGCAGAAGAACAGGATTCCACGCACAAAATTTTCGAGCGTATGCGTGCGGGTTTCAAGTTCTTCGGCAACCGTATTGTAACGCACAATCGGGCCCGCCACAAGCTGCGGGAAAAGCGCCACGTAACAGGCGAAAGTCGCAAAGTTCTTGACCGGAGGTGCCGTACCACGCCACACGTCAATCGCGTAACTCATGGACTGGAACGAGTAGAACGAAATGCCCACCGGCAAAAGGACCGTCATAATAGAGAACGGTTCACAGCCGAGCATAGTCGCAAAATCGTTCACGATTCCCATGCCGAACATGTAATACTTGAAGAACCCAAGCGCACCAAGGTTTACCGCAATCGCCGTGCCAAGCGCAAAATTACGCTGGAACTTGCTTGCGTTAGGAGCCGAGATGAACCGCCCAGCCACGTACACCACGAGCGTACAGCCGAACATGAGGAACACGAGCCATGGTTCGAGCCAGCCGTAAAAAACGTAACTGAAGATGGTAATGAACAAGTTCAGGAACGAATGCTTAGCCCCGAGCTTGAAGAGAACAAAGTAGCCAACCAAAAATGTCGGCAAGAAATAGAAAAGAAAAATCTGGGAAGAGAAAACCATTAATTACTCGTTCACTTCAATAGCCAAGTAGCGCGGGGATTCGTCGTCAAAGTATTCGTCTTCGACAGCACCGTCCCAGTTGCCTTCGAGCGGAATGAGTTTGAGCGTGTACTTAGACTTAGCCTTGAATTCGCCGACGTTACCCTTGGACTTGTCTGCCATCTTGTCCTTGACCTTGCCACGGGCAATCAGCGGGTTATAAACGCCCACGAGAACTTCCTTAGCGTCGAGCTTGCCCGAAACAACTTTCGAGACCTTGTACTTAAATACATAGACATAGCTATATAAGTCATTGCTCGGCATTTTGCCCGGAATTTCGGTCAAACGCCCTTCAATGGTGATCGGGTCGGCGGCAAACACGAATGCAGCCGCAAGAATCAGCGAGAGAAAAATCTTTTTAATCATAGAATTAAATTAGAAAATTTTATGCGGAGAGATTAGGTCGTTGGTCATTAGTCAATAGTTATTAGTTGTTGTCGTCGGATATTTGTAAAGGCGAATCGGTTTATGGAGATATTTTTTGCATACTAATCCATTTTCACGCATTATTTTGGACGTAACATCTTCAAACAATCAAACTTTAATTCAAAAATCATCAATTTTTACTTTACCACAATTCGTCAAATTCAAACTTTTAACAAAAATCGTCAATTTTTACATTTTTCAGCATTCAAAAATTAAAATTTTTAACAAAAATTTCAAAAATTTTCACAAAAGTCGGGTTTTACCTCTTGCCACCCACAAAAATTACTCCTATATTTCAGCTCATCTAAATTTTCATCTATTCTTTAAAAGACAGGATAAATTATGGCAAATAAGACCTTAAGTGGTGCCGAAGTGATTATCGAATGCCTCAAGCGTGAAGGCGTTGATACTATTTTCGGCTATCCCGGTGGATCGGCCATTCCGATGTTCGATGCCATCCTCGACTCCAGCATCAAAGTTGTGCTCAGCCGTCATGAACAGGGCGCAACCCACATGGCTGACGGTTATGCCCGCCAGACCGGTAAGGTCGGTGTAGCTCTTGTCACTAGCGGTCCGGGTGCAACGAACAC
>Ga0265301_10004725_pt1 | contig 13662 bp, 8 predicted proteins | sample AusTroGonzalo_MG_2_FD_193488 | JGI IMG/M metagenome (GOLD analysis project Ga0265301, IMG submission 193488) | Bovine rumen microbial communities from tropical cattle in Woodstock, Queensland, Australia - Gonzalo_04 | ecosystem: Host-associated > Mammals > Digestive system > Stomach > Rumen ...
ATCTGGGCAATGGTTTCGAATGACAGTCCGCCGGCTTTGTCCAGCCATTTGGCCAGAGGGTCGGAGAACGCGTTGGACGCGAATGCGCTGGCGAGGAAACCGGCGAGCGTCATGCCGAGCTGAACTGTGGCGAGGAAACGCCCGGTATCGGAGGAAAGCTGACTGAGGATTCGTCCCCGCTTCCCGCGTTTCGAGACTTCCTCCATCATAACGGGCGTCATGGAGAGCAAAGCCGCTTCGGCGGCCGAGAAAAAGGCGTTCAGGGCTATCAGGATGATCAGGAATAAAAGTTGGGTAATCAAAGCGGAATCCATGGGTTGGTCTTCAGGGGGCAGAGGGAAAAAACGGGGTTCCGATAAATAAAATACAAGAAAAACACTAGAAAGTCAAGCATTTTATCTTGACTTTTCGCAAAAAAGGCATATTGTTCTATAATTGATCCGGCTTGCGGTCCCGTTTTTCTGCGAAGCGCGAAAGATTTTCAGCAGGAAACACGTCGACGCGGCCACCGGGGCTGCCCCGCCCCGGTCCGGTCCGTTTTTTCATTTTCACATTTTGCAATAAGGAACCAGTCCATGAAACACATGAAACACCGTCCGGCAGCGATTCTCCTCGGCATTTGCATGCTCCTCAGCGCCTCGGCGTCTCTCCACGCGGAGTCGCATTGGGTTGACAAGATTTCCCTTTACTTCCCGAACCGCGTCCTTGACATTCTGGACGCCTTCTCCCTCAATATCGGCCTCGGTCTGACTGCTCACGCCAGTCTGCGCGTGACGCATGAGCTCGAAATCGGCGGCGGCGTGTCCAACACGGCGCAGATGATCAAGGACTACAACCGCCAGTACGGATTCGCCAGCCGGAACGGTTATTACAGCGGCATCGGACCATTTATCTCCACGAACATGGAACGCCGTCCGGCGGTCCTGCTCGTGAAGGAATACTGGTGGGACAAGGACGGCCTCGTGACGCCTTCCGACGAACAGTTCCTGCCGAAGACGGGCGTCGTGGACTTCTGGGAAATCGGAGGATCGCTCGGCTTCGGCGTGCTTGAGGCGGACGTTTCGATCCATCCGGTCGAAATTCTGGACGCCGTACTCGGCATTTTCTTCATCGACATCTGTGACGACGACCTGACGTTCGAAAATTTCCGCTGAGAACGACCATGGCGATGCTTGAAATCCGCGGCGTCTCCAAGTCCTATGGCGGAACGCCCGTGCTGAGGGGCGTCGACCTTTCGGTCGAGGCCGGCGAGCTCATGTTCCTGCTCGGCCCGTCCGGCTGCGGCAAATCCACTCTCCTGCGCATCGTCGCCGGACTCATCCGGCAGGACGCCGGTTCGGTCGTGCTCGACGGGAGCGACGTATCCGCCCTGCCCCCGGAATCCCGGAACACGCCGATGGTGTTTCAGAACTACGCCCTGTGGCCGCACCTGAACGTCGCGGAAAACATCGAATTCGGCCTCAGGATCAAGAAGCTCCCGCGCGAGGAAATACGGAAGACCGTCGACGAAATTCTCGCCGTGGTCGGCATGTCCGAGTTCGCGAAACGCAAGGTCAACGAGCTTTCCGGCGGCCAGCAGCAGCGCGTCGCGCTTGCCCGCGCCCTCGCCCTCAAAGGCTCCATCCTGCTCCTCGACGAACCGCTCTCCAACCTTGACGCGCGTCTGCGCGACCTCATGCGCACCGAAATCCGCCGCATCTGCAAGGATCGCCGCCTGACCGCACTCTATGTCACGCACGACCGCCGCGAAGCGCTCAGCGTGGGCGACCGCATCGCCGTCATGAAGGACGGCGCGATCCTTCAGCTCGACGCGCCCCGCACGCTCTACACGCGCCCCGCCACGAAGTTCACGGCGGCCTTCCTCGGCGACGCGGATTTCATGGACGCGACGTGCGTCCGGATGGAAAACGGACTCGGCGTCTTCGGCTCGCCCGTCGGCGAACTCCGCGTCCATCTGGACGGCCAGCCCGTCCAGCCTTCGCCCGGTGACGCCTGCACGCTCATGATCCGCCACGAAGCGGTCCGTCCCGGCGTCGACACATCGGCAGTCAACGCCATCCCGTGCGTCATTCGCGACAGCGTATTCTTCGGCGAAACGACCGGCCTCACACTCGATGCCTCCGGTTTCACGCTCCACGCAGGCGAATCCGCCGCGCCCGAACGACATCCCGGCGACCGCATCGTCTGCGCCGTCCCGCCGGAAGCGATCGCCCTCCTCCCGCCGGAAAAAGCCCGGTAACATCAGGGAACCGCCCCAATGAAACGTCTTCTGCTCGCCCTGGCCGTCCCGGTCCTGCTCGTCATCCTGCCGCTCGCGCTCCGGCCGTCCGCGGACTGGAGCCCGTCGGCGCAGGAACGCCTCGTGATCATCACGCCGAACTCGGAACAGATCAAGTATGAGTTCGAGCACGCGTTCCGTGAATGGTACAAGGCAAACCGCGGCCGCGACGTCATGATCGACTGGCGCAGTCCCGGCGGCACCAGCGACATTGTGCGATATATCAACGACCGGTTCGAGGCGGAGTTCCGGCTGTACGCACTTCAGAACGGCCTGGAATGGAACAAGGAGACCGCGGCGGCGTTCAAGGATTCCAAGCTCACTGCGGACGACAATCCGGCGCGCAAGCTCTTCCTGGAATCCGACATCGGCATCGGAATCGACCTCTTCTTCGGCGGCGGCACCTACGACCAGGGGAAATTCGCCTCCATGGGCTACGCGGTCGACGCGGGCGTGAAGGAACGCCACCCCGACTGGTTCACCGACGAGGTGATCCCTATGAACTTCGCAGGCGAACAGATTTACGATCCGCAGGGCCGTTACTACGGCTACTGCCTTTCGTCGTTCGGCATCGCCTACAATTTCCGGCGCGTCCGCGAACTCGGCATCGAGCCGCCTCAAAACTGGATCGACCTCACGAAGCCCGCGTATTTCGGCACGCTCGTGCTCGCCGACCCGACCAAGTCCGGCTCCATCACAAAATGCTACGAGATGATCCTCCAGCAGGCAATGGCCGAGCTCGGCCCGGAACAGGGCTGGCTCGAAGGATTCCGCCGCGTAAAGCTCCTCACGGCGAACGCGCGGTCCATCGCCGACAGCGCGGGCAAGGTCGTCCGCGACGTCTCCTCCGGCGAGGCCGCGGCTGGCGTCTGCATCGACTTCTACGGTCTCAGCGAGGCCGACTGGACCCGTCTCACGACCGGAGCGCCGACCATGACCTACGTCATGCCGCGCGGCGGCACGGCCGTCACCGCCGACCCCGTTCAGCTCCTGCGCGGCGCGCCGAACCCGGACGCGGCCAAAGATTTCATCGACTTCCTGCTTTCGGAAGACGGGGCGAAGATATGGCTTCAGAAGCCCGGCACGCCCGGCGGACCCGTCCGCTACGCCCAGCTCCGGCCGACTGTCCGTAAGGACAGCCCCGTTATGATCCCGGCGGAACTTCAGAGCATCCCAGACTACCGCCCCTACGACCTCGGCGGTACGTTCGAATACAAATCAGCCTGGACCGGTCGCTACTTCAGCCTCATCCGTGTGCTCATCAAATGCGTCGCGCTCGACCCGGAGGACGACCTGCGGGCTGCGTGGAAAGCCATACTCGACAACGGCGGACCCGAGGCCAATCCCGAAGCAATGGCCGAACTCCTCACGCTCCCCGTGCCCTATGAAAAGGCCGCGGAAGAATCGAATTTCCTGAACGGCACGCCAGCCGAAGCCGCCGCAGCCCGCACCCGCTGGACCGAGGCCGCCCGCGCCAGCTACAAACGCGCCGAAAAGCTCGCCCGGGAGAAAGGACATCGCGCACCATGAAACGCTTCCTCCCGCTCATTCTCGCCCTGGCCGTCCTGACCTTCTTTGCTCTCTTCCTCTTCCTGCCGCTCTTCACGGTCGTGGCGGAAGGCTGCGACCCGGCAGTCATGCGGGAAGTCTTCCGCAGCCGTCTGTATTTGCAGGGCATGATGAACTCGCTCGCCGTGGCCGTGGTCACCACGATCATCGTCTTCCTGATCGCCGTGCCGCTCGCCGCGCTCTACGACAAGTGGGATTTCCCCGGCAAGGCCGCCTGCTCCGTGCTGATGATGGCCCCGATGATCCTGCCGCCGTTCGTCGGCGCGCTCGGATTCCAGCAGCTCCTCGGCCACTACGGCCTCCTGAACAGCATCCTGACCGCCGTCGGTCTGCCCCCGGTCGACTGGCTCGGCGGCAGCGGCAGGTTTTGGAGCGTCTGCGTGATTCAGGCCCTGCATCTTTACCCCATCGCCTACCTGAACCTCGTCACGGCGTTCGCGAACATCGACCCATCGCTGCTCGAATCCGCCCGCAACGCCGGAGCCGGGCCGTGGCAGAGATTCCGCCGCATCACCCTGCCTATGCTCAAGCCCGGCCTCCTCGCCGGCGGCAGCATCGTGCTGATCTGGGCGTTCACCGAGCTCGGCACCCCGCTCATGTTCGGGTACAACACCGTCACCCCGGTCCAGATTTTCAACGGCGTGACCGAACTCGGCACCAATCCTGCCGCCTATTCGCTCGTGATCGTCACGCTCGGCGTCTCCTGCCTGCTCTACCTCGGAGCAAAACTCCTGCTCGGACACGGCGCCGCCTCCTCGGCCGCGAAAGGCACGCCGGGCGCTTCCGCCCGCACGCTGACCGGACCCGCCCGCTGGGTCCCGCTCGCGGTCTTCGTCGGATTCACGTTCGTCGCCGCCCTGCCCCACATCTGCCTCGTGCTGATCGCGTCCTCCACGAGCTGGAGCGGCACGATTCTGCCGGAACACCTCTCGCTGATGCACTACCGCAACGCACTCGGCGACCACCTGGTCATCCCGAGCATCGTGAACAGCCTGAAATACGCGTGTCTGGCCATGGTCCTGTCACTCTTCGCGGGCGTCCTGACCGCCTTCCTGACCCGCCGCGCCGGCCTCAAATTCGGCTGGCTGCTCGACCTCGTCGCCATGACGCCGCTCATGATCCCCGGCGTCGTAATGGCCGTCGGGTTCCTCGGCATGTCCATCCGCTACCAGTGGGCGCATACGCTGTTCGACCCCGTCGCGAACCCGGTCTTCCTGCTCGCGATCGCCTACGCGGTCCGGCGCGTGCCGTACGTCCTGCGGTCCGTCGCGGGCGGCCTCGACCAGACGCCGGAGGAACTCGAACGCGCCTCCCGCAATGCCGGCGCGGGCTACGGCCGCACCCTGATGAAGATCACGCTGCCTCTGGTGGCCGCTAACCTGGTCGTGGGCGCGCTCTTCGCGTTCAGCTTCTCCATGATGGAGGTCTCCGATTCGCTGATCCTGGCGCAAAAAGCCGAATTCTACCCGATCACAAAGGCCATTTACGAGCTGTCGCAGTATCTCGGATCGGGGCCGGACACCGCCGCCGCGTTCGGCGTGTGGTCCATGTGCTTCCTGGCGTCCATCCTCGCAGCGGCGTCCGCCTTGCTCGGGAAGAAGATCGGCGCACTCTTCAGCATCTGACGCCCGGCGAAAACGCTTAAAAACCGGAATAATTCTCGCTGCAAGTTTGTAACCGGGGCCGTTTTATGCTATATTATTATACGGGCATCTTTTTTATTGTGTCATTGCGATAATCGAAGATACCCACAGGGCCGTTTTCTTTGTCGTCCTCCGGCCGGACGCCGCATTTCAGTTACTCATTTATTCACAGCGAAATCAATCTCATGAGCCAGCTCAAAAAAGAATATCTGTTCACCTCGGAATCCGTCTCGGAGGGACATCCCGACAAGGTCGCAGACCAGATTTCCGATGCCATACTCGACGCCTGCATGGAACAGGACCCGGAAAGCCGCGTGGCGCTTGAAACGCTCTGCACCACGGACTTCATCCTGCTCGCGGGCGAGGTCAGAACGAACGCCGTCGTTGACTGGGAAGCCATCGCACGCGGCGTGGTGCGCGACATCGGCTACACCGATCCGAATCTCGGATTCTCCGCCGACACCGCCGAAATCCTACTGAAGATACACAGCCAGTCGCCGGACATCGCGCAGGGCGTGGATGCCGGCGAAAACAAGGCGCAGGGCGCGGGCGACCAGGGCATGATGTTCGGGTTCGCCTGCACGGAAACCGACGCGCTGATGCCCGCTCCGATCTACTACGCGCACCGCATCGTGGCCGAGCTGGCCCGCCTCCGCAAGACCGAGCCGGAGAAGTATTCTTTCCTGCGCCCCGACGCCAAGAGCCAGGTGTCCGTCCGCTACGTGGACAACAAGCCCGTCGCCATCGACACGATCGTGGTCTCCACCCAGCACACGGAGGCCGCCACGCACGCGCAGATCGAGGCGCTCGTGCGGAAAGTCGCGGCGGACGTGATTCCGGCGGAGTTTCTGGATGAAAAGACCGTGTTCTTTGTGAATCCGACCGGCAAATTCGTGATCGGCGGCCCCGCGGGCGACACCGGACTCACAGGACGCAAGATCGTCGTGGACACCTACGGCGGACGCGCGCTCCACGGCGGCGGCTGCTTCTCGGGCAAAGACCCGTCGAAGGTGGACCGTTCCGCAGCCTACATGTGCCGCTACATCGCCAAGAATATCGTGAAATCCGGCCTCGCCGACCGCTGCCAGATCCAGGTAGCGTACGCCATCGGCGTGGCCGACCCGGTTTCCATCTTCGTCGACACATTCGGCACAGGCAAGGTGAGCGACCATGCGCTGATCGCGATCATCCGCGAAGTCTTCGACATGACCCCGGCGGGCATCACCGCCACGCTCAGGCTGAAGGAGCGCAAGGGCTGGACCTACCGCCAGACCGCGGCCTACGGCCACTTCGGACGCGACGGATTCCCGTGGGAAGTCACCGACAAGGTCGACGCCCTCCTCGCCGCCGCCAAAAAGTTCGCGGACTGATCCGCCGAAGGCAAAGCCGCAATGAACAGCCGGACAGCCGTCATCGGTGCGGGCACCGCGATCGTCGATCTGCTGGTCCGCGTCGACGACGATTTCCTCGCGCGCGAGCTCCCGGACGGTCGCGGCAATACAACTTGGGTCGACGCCGCACGGCTGGACGACCTCATTCTGCGCCTGAACGAACGCGGATTCCGTCCGGGAAAAGCGCCCGGCGGCTCGACCGGGAATCTCCTCTGCGGACTCTCCGAACTCGGCTGCGAAACGCGTTTCCTCGGCTGGCTCGGCCTTGACGACGACGGCATGTACTATCGCGACACGTTCGCGGAGGCCGGGGGCGGCATTCATTCGTTCAAATACCATCCGGCAAAGCACACGGGACGCTGTCTGAGCCTGATCTCGCCCGACGCCGACCGGTCCATGGTGACCGACCTCGGCGCCGCCGGGGAAATGCATGCGGCGGAGGTCCGGCCGTCCGACCTAGACGGCGTGGAGCTTCTGCACACGGAGGGCTATCTGTGCGGCCTGAACGACCGCACGTTCCTGCCGGAGCTCCTGAAACGCGCGAAAGATACCGGCATCCCGGTCAGCTTTGACCTGGCGTCCTACGGCATCGTGCGGGAATACAAGGACGACCTCCGCGGGCTTCTGCGCGACTGCGTGGACGTCGTCTTCGCCAATGAACTCGAGGCGGCGGAATTCGCCGGGACGACTGAACCGGAATCCATGCTCGCCGCCCTCGCGAAACTCTGCCCCGTCGCCGCCGTCAAGCTCGGCGCGCTCGGATCGCTTGTCCGCATGGACGGCCGCACCGTCCGCATCCCGCCGGAACCCGCAAACCCGGTCGACGCGACCGGCGCGGGCGATCTCTGGCAGGCGGGATTCCTGTTCGGCTGGCTGAACCACGCCGCGCCGGAAGTCTGCGGACGCATCGGGTCCATCCTCGGGGCCGCCGCCGTGTCGCACTTCGGGGCGCGTCTGCCGGAGGACAGCTGGCGCGGTCTGCGCGAACGCATCCGGGCCATGATCTGATCTTCTCTGTTTTTCTATTGATAAATTCAACTCACATAAGGAACCACTGGAAATGACCGCGAAAACATCGAAAAAGAGCAAGGGCGAATACATCATCCGCGACATCGGACTGGCCGACTTCGGACGCAAGGAGATCGAGATCGCCGAGTACGAAATGCCCGGCCTGATGGCCACGCGCGAGAAATACCGCGCCGCAAAACCGCTCGCCGGAATCCGCATCATGGGCTGCCTGCACATGACCATCCAGACCGCAGTGCTCATCGAAACGCTCGCCGAGCTCGGCGCGGACCTCCGCTGGTGCTCCTGCAACATCTTCTCCACGCAGGACCACGCGGCCGCGGCCATCGCGAAACGCGGCATCCCGATCTTCGCCTACAAGGGCGAGAGCATCCAGGAATACTGGGAGTTCGTCATGAAGGCCATGATCTGGCCGGACGGCAAGGGCCCGGACCAGATCGTCGACGACGGCGGCGACGCCACGGGGCTCGTTCACATGGGCGTGAAGGGCGAGCTCGACCCGGCGTTTCTGAAGACCGCGCCGAAGTCCGCCGACGAAAAGGCCATTTTCGGCATTCTGAAGGATATCCGCAAGAAAGACACCAAATTCTGGCGGAAGATCGCCGCGGGCATCAAAGGCGTTTCCGAGGAAACGACCACCGGTATCCACCGGCTGAACCACCTCGCGAAGGCCGGCGAGCTCCTCTTCCCCGCCATCAACGTGAACGACTCCGTGACCAAGTCCAAGTTCGACAACGTCTACGGCTGCCGCCACTCCCTGCCCGACGGCATCAAGCGCGCCATGGACGTGCTGCTCTCCGGCAAACAGGTCGTGGTCTGCGGCTACGGCGACGTCGGAAAGGGGTGCGCCGAGGCGATGAAGAACGAACGCGCCCGTGTGATCGTGACCGAGGTCGACCCCATCTGCGCGCTTCAGGCGTGCATGGCCGGATTCCAGGTCGCCCGCGTGGAGGACGCCCTGAAGACCGCCGACGTTTACGTGACCTGTACCGGCAACTGCCGCGTCATCACGGCGAAGCACATGGCCGGCATGAAGGATCAGGCGATCGTCTGCAACATCGGGCACTTCGACGACGAGATTGACGTGGCCGGACTGAAGGCGGTGAAGGGCATCAAGGTCACCGAGATCAAGGGACACGAGTGCCCCGTCCACAAGTACACCTTCCCCGACGGCCACAGCATCTATCTGCTGGCGGAAGGCCGCCTCGTGAACCTCGGCTGCGCCACTGGCCACCCGAATTTCGTGATGAGCTGTTCCTTCTCGAACCAGGTCCTCGCGCAGATCGAAATCGCCTCGAAGAAGCTCGAAAAGCAGGTCTACCTGATCCCGAAGAAGCTCGATGAGGAAGTCGCGCGGCTCCACCTCGCGAAATGCGGCGCGAAGCTCTCGAAGCTCACCCAGGAACAGGCCGACTACATCGGCGTGAAGGTCTCCGGCCCCTTCAAGCCCGAAGGCTACCGCTACTGAGCTCGTTTTTCGCGACTTCCGCGCATATTGAAACGGGCCGGATCCTTTTACTGGACCCGGCCCGCTTTGCATCTTCTATTTATTCTTCGATTTTGCGGCCGGCTTCGCGTCCGGGAGCAGGAGTCCGAACGCGGCCATGGTCTCCGCCTGGTGGTTTACGGTGCCTTCGTCCATGCCGATTGCGAAAATGGAATCAACGAAGCTGTAAAGAGGTGGCGAGTCGGCGCGTTTCGGAAAGACGGTGCCAGAATAATTGTACTCTTTGCCCCGGATGGTCGGCCCCTGTCCCTGCATCCCCTTCACGGAGAATCCGGTAGGATTGAACCGGCTGTTGTGAAGAGGGGCATGAATGGATTGCGACCCTAGCCCCGTGATCCAGCAGAGGTTCAGCGGATTGCAGCCGAGCGTGTTGTCGGCGGTCAGGACCATGGCGTCGTAGTATTCCTGAACCTTCAGCTTGTTGTCGGTGAACGCCCACGCGTGCCAGACGACAGTCAGGAAGTGTTCGTACGCGCCGGTGCCCCAGTTGATGGGGGCGTAGCCGTGTCGCACGAACTTGTAGGCCGCCAGATTCGATGACTTGATGTATGCGTTCGCCTCGGAGCAGATGGCACGGACCACGTCGGAATGCACCATCGGATCGGCCTTATTGAGGGGAATCGCGGCATAGGCATACGCGGCGGTGGCGAGGTCGTAGCTGCCGTCGTCCGCGATCATTTTCGCCTTGGCGTTCTTCTTCCACGGCGTATTGTCCAGGAACGCCTGATGATATTCCTCCTCGCCCGTGGTATGGAAGAGCTGGGCGGCGGCGTAAGCGAGCGGGAACGTATAGAATTGTCCGAACTTTTTCGTGTCATTGGTCTGCGGCTTGTTCTTCAGGCCCCAGTCGTAGGCCCGGCGGGCGCGCTTCAGATAGTCCGCCGCCATCTCCTTTTTTCCGACGCTTTTCAGCAGGCGCGAAGCATGCGCCATGGCGCCTGCGAACTGGAACGAACCGCAACTGTCCTTGGCGAACACGTAGTCGCCCTTCGGGTCGCGGTCGACGGTCTGGTAGAAGTTCGGGTCGCCGTCGGATTCGGTGCCGTTGTAGACGCCGCCGTCCTCGTCCTGAAGTCCGATCCACAGTTTGAGCGCCCACAGAGCCTCATCAAGGATGTCCGGGATGCCGTTATTCTTTTCCGGAATATTGAGCTGACCGTCGTAGAACTTGTTCGGCGCGATCTCGTAAGCGTCCATCAGGACCTGCGCGACGTCGATATGCGAACGCGGGTTGTAGTCGCCGGCGTCATGGTGTCCGCCGGACGCCTGAATGAGTTTCGGCACAAATGCCTCGACGCGTTCGGACAGCTTTGCAACCTCCTCCGCGCCGAGGACGCGGTTGTAGACGCGGAACTCGTCGAAATAGCATCCCTCCGCGCCGACGTTCGTGATGGCTCCGACCGTCAGGTTGTTCCCAGGTGAGAATGTTTTTGGTGCGAAGGCGGTCCGGATGAGATTGCCGTCGCGGTACACGTTCAGCGTCCAGTCTTCCCCGTCGGAATTCCGCCCCATCACAAACGTCCAGCAGTGCCACATATCGTCCCCGAATCGGCTGGTGGAAAGCATCTTTTGCCCGCCGAACTGGAAGTTGGGGACGCCCCAAAGACAGAACATGCGGAGGGTCGTCGACTTGCCGCCCCGGATTGCGACCACATCGCCGTCAAACTGGCCGCCCTTTGGCGCATTGGTGCGCCGCAGCCAGAAGTGGATCGTCAAGCCTTTCGACGTGTCGTAATCCAAGGTGCCTTTCCAGCCGTTGTCGCGGTCGCTCATCGTCTCGTAAACGCGGTTGGTGTCGCCGTCCCACAGCAGGTTCGGCAGGACCTTGAACGTTTGTGCAGTGCCATTCACAGGCGACAGCTTCATGCCGCCGGGGACGGCGTTCTCGGCGGAGCCGTTGAACGGGAAATACGCGATCAGGTTCGGTCCGGAATAGATCGCCGGACGCGTCGTCACGTCGGAGGAGGTATTTTTCTCGAACAGGGCTTTTTTCACTTCAATGAAATTGTCTGTGTCGATCCTCCGCTGCGAGGTCACCTGGAGGCCGTGATCATGGCAGGCGATGCGATGCCACTCCGAATAGGGCTCCTCCAGCGCAATGCCGCACCGCTGGGCGAACACCCCGTATGCGGCGGTCTGAAACGCCTCTTCGTAAACTTTGGAGCCGATCGAAAAATCAAAGCTGCGGCCCACGCCGGGAACGGCGATGTAGTATCGGCCAGGCGTTTTGAACTCGGAAAATTCAATGTCATAGACGTTTTCACCGGAATACTGCGCCTTGCCTTCCGATCGGTTCCCCGGGTTGCACAGCACGCTCGCCCCGGAATAAACGACCGCATCGGTCGCGGCGTCACGGATTTCGAACGGCGGCGGGACGTCGAACCGGAGCGAGGACTTGGCATATTCGTAGTCAGCGGCGGAAGCCGTGCCGGATTTGATGCTTTCCGACTTCTTCTCCTGTGCGTCCGGTTTTTTCTCCGGTTTCTCCTCGGCGGCATCCGGTGTGGCAATCAGGTCCGTCGGCTGCGGCTTCTTCGTCTTGCCGAAGAAGATGTCGTCGGCGGAAATATCGCGGAAATGCTCCGTTTCGTCGGATCCGGCCAGGACCGCGGCCTCGTCCGGGAAGGAACCGAGCCAGCGTCCGATCTTCGCAGTCTTGACCGCGGAGGTGATGTAGCCGATCTGATTGACCTTGATGGCGCTGGAGAACGACCGTTTGTCCGAGAACACGATTTCGGCGGCATTCGCGCCGGAAACAACCGCCGGGTCCACTTCCACGCGAAGGCGGTCGCCCTCGGAAAGGACGCGGTCCATCTGCAGGAACACTTCATGACGCAGGATGACGGAATATGGCCAGCCGACCGGACGGTACAGGTCGATCTCGCTGCGCCGTCCCATCGCCTTGACCGCCACGGGAGCACCGTTGATCGTGACATGATAATGGCCGATCTGATACCCCGCAGTGTGGAAAAAAGTCGGTCCGAATTCCAGCCGGATGATGCCGTTTCCCACGCTGTCCAGCCCGCGCAGACCGAGCGCGGACAGCGTCATGAGGTCGGGCTTGTGCTGAACGTCCGGAGCATTCGGGATGTCCGCCGGATCAAAACAGAATTCATATGCGACGCGCCCGGCAGAGGTGACACCGGTGTGGGTACCGTAGACGATGACCGCATAATGTTTCCCCTGCTCCATTGGCGAATGCAACTTCAAGTCAACCGTATCGCGCCGGAACGTGGTGATATTCGCCGCCTTCGCCTCCGGCGTGAATCCCTTCGGCACGTCCACCTCCGCGACCCGGTGGTTCGCAGGATACGACACTACAACGGGTTGAACGAATTTTTCGTAGGCGTATTCCGGGTCATCCTCGCTGACGATGCCGTACGTTTCCAGTTCACCGAGCGTGTCGAGATTGTTAGCCGCGCCGAGTTCGATCCGGATCGTGTCGGGCGCCACGGGGAACGCGGTTCGCAGGCCCATCACTGTCATCACGAACGGCTTCTTGTCCGGCGTGGCGATCAGCGCCGGATCGGCGTCCAGCGCGCTCGCTGCCGGGAACGGCATATTCAGCAGGGCAACGGCGGAAAGAACGGATAAAACAGCGTAAAATCGTCCGGTCATGGGCAAACTCTCCTGATAATCGGCGGATTGGATTCGATGCCGTCCGCGAAGCAACGGCAGGGGATGATCTGTTGGTTTTTCATATATTATATACCGCCAATGCCGTTTTGTCAAATCAAAAACAGCCGCATCCGCCCGGAAATCAAAGCTCTTCTCCGTGAACAGCAAACCCGGCCGGTTTTTGTCACAACTCCGCCGGGGCGGTCGGGGCTTCCTCATAGTCTTTTCCCGCGGCTGAGGAGAAACATCCGCCGCAGTCTTGTCGGCCTTCGCCATGCAGGCGATCAGCCCGTTCAGCGGACGGTCAGGTTCCTGTCGTGTTCCGCCTTGTTGATGTGAAGTTCGAATTCGAGCGTGGCCGTTGATTTTTTCGGGTCGTCTGGGTTGAACTCTACGCGTACATTGCGGATCCCGATCTTTCCGTAATGCCTGCCGCATTTCAGGAACGCAAAGGCTTCCGCTGTCCCGTTTCTATCTGGTTCCTTCGGCGGCAGATCGAGGTCCTTCCCCGTTTCATAGCAGATACGGTCCACCGTTTCCCGGACATACGGCTTTTCGTCCAGTATGATCTTGAGCGTTTCCTCCCAGTAACTCCTTTGCCGCTCGCGGGCTCCGTCCAAATACCAGTCC
>Ga0265301_10004732_pt1 | contig 13638 bp, 8 predicted proteins | sample AusTroGonzalo_MG_2_FD_193488 | JGI IMG/M metagenome (GOLD analysis project Ga0265301, IMG submission 193488) | Bovine rumen microbial communities from tropical cattle in Woodstock, Queensland, Australia - Gonzalo_04 | ecosystem: Host-associated > Mammals > Digestive system > Stomach > Rumen ...
CCTCATACTTCAGCCTTCACACTCCTATCTGCCATATATCTATACTAATTTTATTCCGCTCTTGCAGCTGCAAAGATACCACATTTATTTATATGTAGTATGGAAAAGGTGGAAATGTTACATCTCCAACGTTTGTTATTTCTTCATGAAATTCTTTAGAGAAATCGTAGCAATACCGAGTATCTTTGATTTTAATTGTAAACCATTATCAGAAGTCAGCATTATTGGATTCTCCTTCTTATATTTCAGCGCTACGGATAATATCATATTATCTGGAGAGTGTTTATCAAAGTCATCTGGTAACAATGTTACATCTGCAAATTCATAAATAATTTTATGTTGATTTTCGTTATTAAGATTGCGTAACGCCTTTTCGGCATTGTGTTTGCCTTTTTCATCCAGTTTGATTTTCATTCGGTCTAGTTCATCAGTAACTTTAGCGGATAGTATTATTGGATAAACTCTATCTATCTTACTTATAATATCAGGATAGTCAACAAAAACATTAGTATCAATAATATAATAGTTCTTCTTGTCCTTTTTTATTTCTTTCTTTGGCCTCTCAAATTTTGAAAGATCTATTTTCCCAACTACGGTAACTCCTATTTGTGGCTTTTCCTCCGGAAGAATTTGTTGTTCTATAACTATTTTGGCATCATCCGAGATATTTGTACCTTTCCTTATAACATCACACATATCTATAAATTTAATAACTCTAGGTGGTATGGTATGAAAGTTGTGAAGGTCAACGTCAGAGATGATGAGTGTGGTACTACGCGATCGACTTGTTGCAACGTTAAAACGTCTTTCTTCAAGTGCAAATCCCGGATTCCTGCCAGGGATGTATAATATGGCGTAATCCACAGTCATACCCTGAATCCTATCAATGGTTTCAATAGTCAAATCAAAATCTAAATCTGATGTGGAAAAACGTTTTTGAAGTTCTTTTACTGTGTCCCTGAAAGGGGTCATTATAGCAAGACTTCTTTCAGGATAGTGAGCTTCAATAGAATCTATAACGGTTCTTATAAGTTTGTCAGCAGAATCAGAATAGAGTCCGTTCTTTACGTCATTTGTACAACAGAATAGTACACCTCCTTCATTGGGGAAAAGTTGATTTCTAATTAAAGAGAAATCCAAATATTCTTTCTTTACTGATAAGAAGCGGTTTCCATAAAAAATCTTAGTCAGTCCAGCACTCTTGTCAGTTAATCGGAAGGTTGTGACGATTCTGAATGCCTTAGCGTTTGAACCGAGAGCAAAAGTTTTAAGTCCCTCTACTTGGGTATTAACATTCCAAGTATTGTAAATCGGGTTGTTTAGTTTTACAATAGGAGGTAACTGCATTGGGTCACCAACTATTAAGCATTTCTTTCCAAGTCGCTTAAAAGCTACAATTGTAGTCAGGAAAGCCTGAGATGCCTCCTCAATAACAATTAGGTCATAGCTGGGTAAGCCATTTAATGACAGCTTCTTTTCACTATATACGCTGGATAAAACGTAGTTAGTGGCGCAAAGCAGTTCTCCGGAATTGATACTCAAATCAGCAGTCGCTTTCTTTACACCTCTAATTTGTTTGGCCTCGTCAATTGACAGATTGGTTTTGCTGATTCTCTCTGCTTGTATATTTGCTCTTAAAGGCTCTTGTTTTATTAATTCAATTAAGCCTTTATTTGCCATGGTTGTCACGCAAACATTTTTGCCATTTAGAAGATATGTCTCAACAATTTTAGCTATAGTCCAGCTCTTACCTGTACCAGGAGGACCTTGTACGATACAGATGTCCTCATCTTCCAAAGTTTTAAGAATTCTTTGTGATATACCTTCTGGATTATGTTCATCAAAAGCCAATTCTTCTGGCTCCCATTCTTCAAATGGAATAAGAGGCTCCATATATAGCTCCTCATTATCTGGATAAACATCCATATAACGGCTGAGGTTGAAGAAATAATCAATCGGTGGAAAAGGATCATGAATAATAACCGTTAGCGATTTTCCCTCAGAAACAGATTTCTCAAGAATGCCATACATTGTAGTTGATAATCCGCAACACGCAACGTAGTCAAATCCATCATTATATCCATTTACATAGTGCATAGGAATTATATCTGACCCAGGTGTATGGAAATCCGAATTGCTGCAGAATTCTTGCCAGCTGCATGACCATTCTGTCGGTTTTTCCCCTAGTTCTTTCCTAGCTTTTTTAGTAATGACAACAATGTTTTTTTGAACTTTCAGGCGGGGTGCCATTCGCCTTGGAAATTTCAAAATAATCATACCCGTTTCTCTTTGAACGGTATCAACGAAAGCCAAGGATAAATCACCAGACTTGAATAATTGGTTCATTCTTGTCCGATTAACCTTTTTCTGTTCGTCTATTTCTTCCTTTATTTGATCAGCAAAGAAGAATTTATAATTATTAATCTTCAATTCGTTAGTCATGACAATACGTGTTATAAATCATCGGAATAATCATATCCGTCTTCTTTTTCTGCCATGGCACCTACATAATGTGCAAAAACAGCGTCCATATTTGTTCTGGCCGCAACTCTTATGAGTGTGTATGCGGTGCCTTTGGCAGTTCGCAAAGTCTCAGAATAGAGTTCATTGACCACTTTCACCTTTTCTTTGCCTGTAATCTTTATTACTACATCATCCTTCTCGACAAGTCTTAAGAACTCTTCTTTGTTATTAATGTATTCAAATTTACTACCCTGACCATTCAAATATACGCATATAGTCCATTTATCGTCAAGCATTTTATTCCATACAGATGGAGAGACATACATTACACCTCTAGCTGCGTTACATGCATGAATATATTTACCTCCCCTCAATCGATGAACGGTTACATCCTCCGAATTGTGAATAAATTCTTCCAAAGACTCTTCGGGTTCCTCACCCATCACATTCTTCAAATTGTTATATAAACGTAGCTGAGCAAGATAATTGTGATCAGCAATCTGCTCTGGACTTATCCCACATTGAGATAAGATTTCTATTTCCTCAGTTGTTGGAGGTAATGATTCCAATTCAAGCGGGGTTCCATGTGACCTCATGCGTTCAATTTCTTCAGGTGTAAATGGCTTAGCCACTTTCCTCGGCTTTGGCTTCCTCGGCTTCTCACCGAGTTTATTATAGTCTTCATCTTTATCAACAGAACCTAGGAAATCATCGTGTACTTCTTCTTCATCATGAGTACGAACAATTTCATGATGTTGCAATGCCGGTTTCTGTTCTGCTCCCATTTCGTGATCATATACTTCACGTGTTTCGTGTTCTGTAGAAACCTCTTTCGTATAAGGCGAAACTACAGTATCACTCCTCCAATGACCAACGACATGCGTTCCATCTTCTCTCCAGTACTCATTTACCCAGCAGCCGTCTCTATGGTGTCCTTCGACTCCTGTTGTTTGCTCCTTTTCACTTATCTCTCTATCTTCTTCAACTTCTGAGCTTATAATTTCATCTTCCATATCCTCACCATCTGTGTTTTCAGGTACACTTACTCTAGTAGATGAACAAGGTTCCTCTATACCTACTTTATCATAAATGATGTTCTTTTCCTCATTTGTTTCATCATTAATAGGTTCTTCAGGTTGATTTTCTTGTGATTTTACGCCAGAGGCATACTGACCCTTATCTGATTGTAATGAGCTGGCGTTTTCTTTTTCAACATATTCTTCTATATCACTCTCTTCTTCATTTTGGACTGTTTCACCATCTGCTATTGTATCCGAATAATAATCTACCTCTTCCTCTGGTATATATTCCTCCTCGAAATTGGCTATTTCATGGTCAAGCTCTTTAAGATACCTCCTAAAGGATTCGTCATAAACCAAAGAAGAACAGTATTTTTCTATACATGTTTCGACAGATACTGAGCTATCAAGAACATCCTCGCACACATCGGCGTAAACTTCAATGTTTAAAAGATTTCTTAATTTACTACAGAACTTGGTATATGTTCTATTGTGTAGCCATGAATTAACATAATAGAAATGCCCCTCGTCTGTATATATCCTTTCTATGTCATTATGTATTGATTCATATCCCAGGTCTATTTTGTCACAAACAAGGAACCTGTATTTTTTGATTTCTTCTACGTATTTTTCATAGACTATCTGATACTTATCTGGCTTTTCTATTGCGGCTAATATCAATATCTTTGGCATAAGAGCCTTCATTATTTCAATAGTCTCATCTTTAGGATTTACAGGGGTTGTCTTAAAGTCACTGCTAAGAAGGCATTGAACTCGCAGAATTTGGCATATCTCTTCAAAATCTTCTTTTCCCACTGGAAACATGCTAGTATTCATAACATGCTCATTTCCAATAAATATGTTTCGTTCTTGCTTTGCATCAGGATGTATAACATATAAATCTTTGATATGAGTGAATTGCCCCTTTCCGTTTCTCCACGTTGCATTTGGCTGCTCTCTATACCAGTCAATAATACTGTCATCTCTTTCATCTGCTTCTAAAATCCAATCAACTATTGTTGATCGATTCTTGTAGTCCTCGCCATATTTTTCTTTTGCAGTTAACAGATAGTTAAAACAATCTGCAAAGTTAAGACTCATCCTGAACGGCAGTGAAAGGAAAATTCGTCTTGCACTTTCTTCTCTTACGTTGTCAACAACAGTTTTAGCCGGTACTTTCTTTTGCCATTCAGGTGTGTTCCTTGCGAAATGAAATATTTCGGGCGAGTATAATTCTTCAGATGCCACTACACTACCTTCGGTAGGAATACAAATTACATTATCGAATTTACCTTCTTCTATCCATTCTTTGAACTCAGCTAATCTATGTGTAAAGTATTTGCCCCAAAAATATAAGGCAAAGACTCTATTAGATAATAAATCAATATCATTTTGTTCATCAATTTCAAAGGTCTGATGAATATCAGTATTCTTGAAGAAAGCTCTTATTGTATCTTTATTGTTCTCTGTTAAGTATTCTTCAGATAGATAATTTAGTTCTGTTATTCCATTTGCTTCAAAATCACATGAGGGCTTATAATTTGTGCCCAATGTAAGCGAAACTGATGGAAGGTATCCATCTTCACTATTCTTCGACTTATACAACAGTTTGCTTAAAGAAACTTTTGAAAAAGAATAGTCATTAGACATAAGAGTTGCCAATTCTCTAATAAAGTCTATATGTAATGATTCTCTAAGAGTTTCATCAGGCTGAATAGAATCAATATATTCATTTATTTTTGCCTGCGCCCATTCTTCTTTTGTTGTATAAGTACAGTTCTTAGAAAATTCTGCTGCAATAAGATAAATAATATCCTTATTGGCAGACAATATTTCAGGCGCAATTTCTCCTTTCAATTCAATTTCCTTAAATGGCTCAACGACATTTGTCTCATCAATATTTATGATGATTGCTTCATCTAGCCTTCTAAATTGTCCTGACCTGGTTCTAACCTTTAATTGTATAATTTGGCTTCTACGTTTATCCCATTCCTCTTTGATATCTTTAAGATGCATGGTCATCATTGCTATGACAGAATCTTCTTCAATTTCTGCAAGCTTCGGTAAAACAGAATTGAAAAGAATATCTTTATTGTCAAAGCGAAGTCCTAACTTCTTAAAGAATCTAAGCCATTCCTGTCTGTTCGGCTCATTGTCTTCCTCAAGATATTCAACTGATATAAAATTCGCTGTTTCATCATATTTCTTCACCAATGTTTCAATACCCCCAACTTGGTAAATGTCAGAGATATATAACTCATGACTATATAGTTGAGTGTTATCCTCACCTTCTGCAACTAACTTTATTTTTTTGAATATATCTAAGGACTCGAATGCTTTGAGGTTCTTTCTTATGTACTGCCAAAAATCGATGTTGTTCTCCTTAATTGCCACTGACAGAGGAAAATCATCATTCACTATTCCTTCTTTGATTACTTCAGGAAGATTGAACTTTTCAATTTTGAGTAGCTGTAATGTACTCTTTTGAAAATCGGAGTACAAGCTGCTCATTACAACAAACACTCCACTAGGGAACCACTTTTTATTTGCCAAAAAGATAGCTTCGTCATCATATTCGACTAATCTAGATGCATCTCGCTTAGTAATGATCGTCCCGTCGTATATTAACAATGGCATATCTTTGATGTCATTAAACGACAGCGTGTCATCAAAAATATCCTTTTCATCACGTTTAAGATATGCGATAAATTCTTCCAGTATGTCTTGACTATTTAACTTCTCATAGATTTCCTTCTTGTTGGCAATAACAACGTCAAAGAAAAATGATTTATTAGTAAATGTTTTAATTCCAAATGATTGTCTGAGGAAACTTTCGAGTTGTTTGCGTTCTTCTTGTGGGAATGCCTCAAAATAACAGTTGTCCAGACTATACATTGATGTGATGGGCAACCACAGATGTTCACTATTTTCCACAAACGTAGAATTCCCAGCATATGAATCTTGTGAAAAATATCTCACATCATCAGCAGATAGATACACTTCATCTCCATCCACATACTGACACTTAAGAACATAATCTTTCAATTGCCCTTCTTTTTCCTTAAGATGATCTCTTACTGAGAAAACATATTTAAGGAAAGAAAGATTTACGTCATAATCATCTTCTATTACGCTATTAATTTCATCTCGGAAGTCAGAATCGCCTACCAAGTGATCAATGATAAAATCTTTGTCTTCAAAATCTCTGAACCCTAGATTTTGAAATACCTTTTTTATTTTATCATCCGAATCATCTTCTAAATATTCATGGGATAGAATGGTAATACTATTATCGCCTAACCAGCTAGCCTTCGACAAATTAAAGGAACTTTCGCTGTAGAAATATAATAATCCATCAAATTCATTACATACTACTCCATCTTCGTCTATATATGGAAGATCTCCAATATGTTCAGACAAATCAACATTATTCTCGGATATAAATTTAAAGAAGCTTTTTGAATTATCCATTTCTTCCAGTAGCTTCATCGCGTCATCACATCCGAAGATATATTCATCCAACATCTCTTTGACATTAAATGACATAAAATGCTGTTCATAGAATACTCTCCATTCCTCATTTTCCTTGAAATAATCTCTTGTGGCGTCTTTTAAATGTGGAATATAATTTCGTAAGAAAAGAATATCCTTACAATATGATTCAATCTCATAATATAATTCGTCAGCCTTGAATAGTTCTCCTTCAAACTCGATAAAAATCTTCTCACTCGAGAATGAAACTAATTCATGGTTAACTATTAAATGATAAAGGAAACGATTGTTATTATCAATATTTGACAACCATATAACAAACTCATTATTGGAACATTTCCTTTTAACATCATCAAAATTAATATCTAATTCAGAGGGGGAATACTTATACAGGAAATCCATGAACGCTTCAGAAGCACGTAGTTCTTTCACTGGTAAGAAATTATCCTCTACATCCATTACAGATAAAAACTCATTATCTGACATAACGCCATCTTTTGTTAAGCCAGTCATGTCATTGATAATGTTATCTATAGTTGTAAAATATTCCTTTCCTTTCTTATCTACAACTGGCACAAAAGATTCTTCTTTTATTAATTCTTCAAATTCCTCTTGGAACTCTTCAATGAATGTATCATACTCTTCATGTTTCTCTTTACAATCTCCAAAGTCGGGAATAAGAGAAAATACGGAGTCTAAATCATATTCTTCACTTTCTATGAGAGACTTAATCCAATAGAAAAATTGCCGACCTGCTATCCTAGCAATTACATGATTGAGTTCAATGTCCTCTATATTATCACGATATCCATTGGGGACCATATCTGTATTCATAAGGAAATCAAATCCCCAATTAGCTCTTTTTGCTGGTAAATAGCAATACAGACAGGCGTTTTCCACAGGACGAAGCTTGCGTCCGTCCTTTTTACAAGCGAACTTAATAGCTGTTTTATTGAAATTATAATATTTCTCGGGTATCTTGTCATAACCATCAGATTTGTCTGCATCGTTGTTCGTCAGAACATCATTGATTCTCTCTCTAATTTCTTCTGGTACCTCTTCTATTAATGCTTCAGACACACACCAACTATCGTTATCTTTTGAGCAAGTAATAGCAGGCGTATTTGAATTACCTATGAAAATATTTACTTGATGGATATTCGGAATGAATAGAATAACACGTTCCGTTTCAAAAACCTTGTTGAAGAGGTCAATATAATTATCTTTTCTAGTTCTATCGGTAAGTATCCGGCTATTTCTTGGCCTTAATGCGAATTTAACCCTGTATTCTTCTTTAGGGTGCTGTTTGAAAGCTTGAATAATTGAATCAGAAACTGTCTCTATCGGTGTCCAAAACGGATAGATTTGCCAAGGAGTATTTATGGGAACTGCTTCAGAAGTTCCTGCTTTTTTATCAAAGCGGAATGAGTATGTACCTGTTTGAAGAAATACATAGTCATTGTCAAGAAATACCGTTTTAAATCCTATTCCCTTATATCCAATAGCCTCTTTATTGGCATTTTTTTCGCCATCATTTATATTGCAAATAGCAGCTACATTTTTAGCATTAAAATATTCTCCAGTATGTTGAAATGTAAGAAAATCATCGAGTATATGAAACTCAACATCAACAGGTATCGAAATTAGATCATCTCCATCTTTCCTTTTTTGGGGATAATCGTTAGCATTCTGGAGTAGTTCATAAATAAAAACTTCTTTCCCGCTTTGGGTTAGCTGTTTGCTCAGGGTATCAAGATTCCTCGTAATTTTCCTGGCAGCATCCATGGAATAATTTTCCAAACTGTGAGCTATACAGCCAATAATATCTTCTGGACTTTGGTATTCTAATTCTTTGCTAGTATCTATACCAAACTTAAGTGGATTATATCCTAAGAATGTCCATGTAAATTTATAATAGGCATATTTATATAGATTCTGTTGTTCCGTTCGATAATAAATAACCAAGTCACGAATATTTCTTTCTGTATCTTCAATTTTGGTAAATTCGGAATTGCGGATGTCAACAATTTTATATCCTCCTGTCACTGGGATGAATTGTCCAATGAAGAAATCGTCCTTAAGTCTTAAATGATGCTTTATCTTTGACACGTCTTCCGTGGAAATGCGCTTAGATCCCCTTGAGCCGAGTGGAGTTTCTGGTTCAATATTACCGACATTTTCACGCCTTGAACCCGCTCCTCTTTGAACTTCTTTGCTGACGATTTCACCGGTTTCACCTAATATCTTTTTGACATTAATTCTCTGTCCGGGATAAAACCATGATTTATAATCATATGAAACCTGAATAATATGGGCTTTATTATACTGAACACCAGTTATCCTTACTGTTTTATCTACAGTGAAATATGCATAAAGGTTTCCGGTCTCACTTTTAAACACAAACACCGTTTTCGACGATATGGCATTTTTGATCTTTTCATCCGTGTTAGGATTCAAATATAAGCTCCTAATGGACTCCTCAAAGAGAGGGGCGAGCTCATTCGCCTCTTCAACCTTTTCAGTTTCAGCAGCCATAGTTTGATCTGCGGATGTATAATATCCAAGGAGTCGTACTTTCTGTTCCATATAAAAAAACAATTATACGTAATACCTTTATTAATAAACCTGACATCACAGGGTTTGACTGTAGATAAACAATATTAATATCACTCTTTATTACTTTCATTGGCATTCATCCACTCCTGATACATTCCACCAGAAGGTATAGTTAAATTCGTTTTCATCGCTCCTATCTTTTTCGTTTTTACGGCACAAAGATAGTGATTATTTCTTTACAGCAAGCAGAAATCGTCATATTTATTTTCACAAGCCCTCAGAAACACAAAAAGGGGTCGAATTCGACCACTTTGAAATTGGGATTGTGTAATCTCTCCCATAGGGAGAAGCCTAAAGCTGGGGGCGTTTTTCTTCGCTCTTTTTTTTCGGATTGTACTTGTGGGGGGGGGTGACAATATATAGATAAGGTTCTCGCGCGCACGCGCGTTTAATTTTTCATGAAATAACATACATACCTACACCTTTATAAGATGATATGTTTAATATCAATGGATTAGATGGGTGTAGGTTAGGGTGTAGGATAGGCAAAAAGGTGTAGGTTTTAACATATTTTTAGTGATTTACACGGCAAAAGATTTGGATTTTTCAAGAAAATGTTGTATCTTTGCAGCATTGAAAAACACATGGAATTTACGAACCTTTTTATACTAAAAATTGAAAAAAATTATACGCTTATGAAGAAACTGACCTACAAGGATGCGCCCCACGACTGGGCCATCTGCTTCCAACATGACTGTCCCCTCTGCGACCGCTGCCTGCGCCATGCCGTAGCGCTGCTGGTGCCCCCTACCCTCACCCATCACACCACCGTGCTGCCCGCCGCACGCGAAGCTGATCACTGCCGCCTCTTCGCCACCACCGAACCCGTCCGCATCGCTCGCGGCATGAAGAACATCATGAATGGCATCCCTTCAGGGATGGCTATGGATCTACGCCAGGGACTCTACACCATTTTCGGCAGCTGTCCCCAGTTCTACCGCTACCGTGCCGGACGCTACCCCATCACGCCCGAGCTACAGGAGCGCGTCGCCGCCCTCTTCCGCAAGCATGGCATCGCGACAGAGCCCCACTACGACGCCACCACCCTCTCCTATTACTTCCCCGACGAGCCCAAAGCGTCGTCACAACAGGGCGCGTAGATTTTTCTCACGCGTGAGAAACATTTTTATCACGTGTGAGAAACATTTTTCTCATGCATGATAAAATTCTTTCTCACCAATGAGAAACCCTTAAACTCCTTGAACTTTTGGAGCAGCGAGCGCCATGAAAGCTTGCTTTCAAATGACCGAGTCGTGACAAAAGTCAGCGCAGCTAACCCCTTGAACTCCTTGAACTTTTGAACTCTTGAACTCCTTGAACCCCTTGAACCCTTTGAACTCTTGAACTCCTTGAACCCCTTGAACTTTTGAACTCTTGAACCCCTTGAACCTTTTGAACCCTTAAACTCTTAAACCCTTCATCGCCCATGAAACTATCCAGCATAAGAACAGACAAGAACGGACATCAGTTCCTGAAGAACTACGAGTTCGAGGCCTTCCTCGAACGCATCAAGACCGACACCGCCAGCTTCCTCATCGGCTTCCTGCGCAATGAGACCAGCCCCGAGGAGCCCACGCGCTACCGCCACTACTACGACATCCCCCACATCTGCGCCCCCATGGAGCTGCGCCGCCAGAAGAACGGAGCCATCGGCATGGGCGCCTTCAACGGCCTTGTGGTCCTGGAGGTGCGGCAGGTGATGAGCAAGGTTGCCTGCAAGAACATCAAACGTGCCGCGATGGGGCTGCCCACGACATTGGCGGCCTTCACCGGAGCCAGCGGCCATGAGGTCATCATCCTCGTGCGCGTGGCGCGAGCAAACGGCACGCTACCCACCTCGGAGGTGGAGGCTGAAACCTTCTATGTGCAGGCCTACCAGCGCGTGGCCCATGTCTATGATGCTACGCTACCCCAGCCTGTGACACGGATGACACCCACGCCGCGCCACACCTTCCTGCTACCCCTCGACCCGGCGCCGTTCACGAACGCCGAGGCCGTGCCTTTCCGCATCCCCAACACCAACGATACATCCGTCAACGATGCCGATGCCCACCTGCTCGCGCTGCCTGAACAGCGTGATGCACAAGAGGTGGATATGACGGCGTACTTGAACTATGAACGCGCCTATCGCGATGCCGCCCGACGCGTGGCAGCACACCAGAACAACCCCAAGCAGCGAGGCACGGAGTGGTACAAAGTATTCGTCACGGGGATGGCAACGGAGCTCTTCCGGAGCGGCTGGCCGGAGGAGGAAACGGTGTGCCACCTGTGGCGACACCTGACCTTCAAGGACGAGCCTGGGCTGACGGAGGAGTTCGTGCGCCGCATCGTGGAAGCGGTCTATGAGGAGGAGCAGGCTTTATCACGTCGCACCGTCACGCCACAAGCCCCTGAGGAGCCCGCCATGCAGCAGATCATCCGCCGCCTGGAGAGCCGCTATGTCTTCCGGCATAATATCGTCATGGGCTACACCGAGTACCGCGCCAACCACACATGGGTGACACCGTGGATGCCTGTCACACGACAGGTCATCAACACCTTCACCACTGACCTGCTGCTTGCGGGTCTGAAGCTGACGAACCACGACGTGCAGTACTATGTCCATTCCACGCGCATCCGCCGCTTCGACCCTATCGACGACTACCTCTTCCGCACGGGCAAATGGGACGGCCGCGACCACATCCGCGCCCTCGCCGCCACCGTGCCCACACGCAACCAAGCGCAGTGGGCCGACTGGTTCCACACGTGGTTCCTGGCGATGGTGGCGCAGTGGCAGGGACGCGACCGCCGCTACGGTAACGCCATCGTGCCGCTGCTCATCTCGGAACAGGGGATGCACAAGAGTGCTTTCTGCCGCTCGCTGCTGCCGCCCGAACTGCGGTCGTGGGGCTATACCGACAACCTCTCGCTCTCCGAGGAACGTCCCGTGCACCTGGCAATGGCACAGATGCTACTCGTCAACCTCGACGAGTTCAACCGCATCTCACCCCAGAAGCAGCAGGGCTTCCTGAAGAATATCCTGCAGCTGCCGTCGGTGAAGGTGAAGCGTCCGCACGCCAGCCACACCGAGGAGGTGCCGCGACTGGCCTCCTTCATCGCCACGACGAACATGGCCGACGTCCTCCACGACCCCACGGGCAGCCGGCGCTTCATCGGCATCGAGGTCACGGGAAACATCGATGTCAGCCAGACACCCAACTACAACCAGCTCTTCGCACAGGCATTAGCGGAACTCAACAACGGCGAACGCTACTGGTTCGACGAAGCCGAGACGCAGGTCATCATGGCCCATAACCGTAAGTTCCAACAGAGTAGCACCGTAGAACAGTTCTTCCATGAGTTCTTTGAGCCTGCCCGCCCCGAGGATCCTCAGGCTGAATGGCTCTCCGTGGCAGCCCTCATGATGGCCATCAAGGAGCGTGCCGGCGCCAGCTTCAAAGCCCCTGCCCTGAACATCTTCGGGCGTGCTCTCAACGGCCTCCCCGACCTCCTGCACAGACGCTCAAAAAATGGCAGCGAATATTGTGTAAAACGCCGTTTTTAGCCCCGAACCTACACCTTTTCACCCATCCTACACCCGAACCTACACCCACTTATCGCATTGAAATTCTATCGATTAGACATCAAGGGTGTAGGTATGTAGGTTCTTTCGAGCAAAATTAATAATATAGAACAAAAAAGTGGCGGCTACCTACAGCCCTCCGTCGCCGTAAGAGATACAGAGTCGTGAGAGAGAGTAGGTAGCGCATAAAAAGAAAGCCCCGACTCACGCAATGTGAATCGGGGCTTCTCGTAAAAGTGGCGGCTACCTACTCTCCCACGGGTGTGCAGTACCATCGGCGCAAGCGGGCTTAACTTCTCTGTTCGGGATGGGAAGAGGTGGGACCCCGCCGCTATAACCGCCTTAATGCTTTTCAGGTTGAGAGTTCAGAGTTGAGAGTTGAGAGACAGGAGTACTGGAACTCCTTGAACTCCTTGAACCTCTTGAACCCTTAAACCTTCACCTGTATAAGTGACATCTTGGGAAGAAAAGCATTACTCTGCAAAC
>Ga0265301_10004735_pt1 | contig 13629 bp, 6 predicted proteins | sample AusTroGonzalo_MG_2_FD_193488 | JGI IMG/M metagenome (GOLD analysis project Ga0265301, IMG submission 193488) | Bovine rumen microbial communities from tropical cattle in Woodstock, Queensland, Australia - Gonzalo_04 | ecosystem: Host-associated > Mammals > Digestive system > Stomach > Rumen ...
AAGAAAATAAAACTTGCCATTGTTGGCAGCAGAACATTTGATGACTATTCTTTGCTTGAAAACAAAATAAAAGAAGAATATGGTGATTTTGATATTGAACTCATAGTCTCAGGAGGTGCCAAAGGTGCGGACACACTCGGAGCGAGATTTGCCGAAGAGAATGATATACCGTTGGTGGAGTTCAAGCCAGATTGGAAAAAGTACGGTAGAAAAGCAGGCTTCCTAAGGAATGTTGACATTATAAACGAATGCACTCACTGCATAGCTTTTTGGGATGGAGATAGTCACGGAACAAAACATGACATTGATTTGTGTGAGAAACAAGGAAAACCGTGCAGGGTTGTAATCTTTGATTAGAACACAGACCTTATTATATTTCTTGTCGGGTCTTTAGGGTTTGTGACAACACCTACTGAGAACATCCATGGACTTATACCATAAGCATTTTCAATAGCTTTGGCGGCTTGTTCGTAAGTCATTCCGCTATCTACGACATTATCAATAAGTATTACGTTTCTCGCTGATTTCAATTTGTTCCCTATTTCTTCATTATCAGCAACGTAGAAACCCAAACTATAATCCTTTACCACACCACCGTTTTTCTTCTTTTTTGAAAACAGTGTTTCTTCTCTTGGGTCTGACTTCAGTATGTCTAACACCTCACAACCTGACAGATTGGCAATCCTGTTGGATAATTTCAATGTGTATTCAGCTCTTCCTGAGTGTTGTGGTACTGGTATGAGTATTGAACCTTTGGGAATCCTTTTGCTCATGGAAATTGCGGCTTTCTCTATCGCTTCATCATCACCATACTTTATTTCCTTTGTCAAATCCTGAACTTTTATGTAGTTGCTACCCATGCATGCAAGTTCCTCTTTGAGAATATCTTTTATTATCTGTCTTAAGTTGCTCTCAGTCAAAACAATCCTCATATTATATTAACATTTTAATATAAATATCAAAGAATGAAGATTTTAACATTCTTTAAGTTTAACCGACTGTTCGTTTTTGTATTTTTGCACCATAAAACAAACAAGATTAAGCATGAGCAGAAGCAAGTTCTACGACAAAATCAGACTGGCATCCATAGAGCGTGAGATCGAAGATATCTATAATGAGGGTTTGGCACTTTACTTCAACAACACGACAATAACACACCCGTTCGCATGTGACGGGCTTATCGACACAAAGGAGCAGGGCAAACTCTGCAAACTCATCATGGAGTACAAGTACGATAAGGACTTCAAGAACGCGGTGTCACGTGCTGGTGTGATTGTGCAGGTGCTGTACTACATCAAACGTTTCGAGGAGAACGGCCTTATCCTCCCCAACATCTGCCTTGTGGGTGACATCAACGAGTGCTTCGTGTTCCACACCAATGACATACAGAAGTACCTGTCATACGACCTTGACTGGTCCATCGCTCCGAGCGGTGCGCATGTGCAGAACCCTGAGCTTGTGCTTGAAATCGCTAAGGATGAGGTCATCAACCCATTCATCTTCAACATTGATGAGAACTTCTCCTTCAAGGATGTCGCTGACAAAATCAAGGATTTGGCTGTAAATGTCAAACGGCTTGTGAATGTCACGGAGCATAATATCGCGGTCATCTACGAGTACTTTTGCAACAACGTGGTGAAGGAAGCTAAATCCATACCTTCCAACGACCTTGTGGCTGTGTTTGTGAACTCAATAACCGACAGGGACAGCACGTTCCTGCACCCGAAGAAGAAGGATGTGCTTGTGTCATGCGGAAGGGAAATCCACATACACTCGAACGCATACAATTCATTCTTCTCATACTTTAACAAGAACTACACACCGCAGGAGAAATCCAACTTCTCGAAGATTAGCGACCGCCTCATCGAGGACACCAACCGTAGGAACAAAGGTGAGTTCTACACTCCGACCACCTTTGTTGACAAGGCACACCGTATGATTGAAAAGGCTCTCGGTGAGGACTGGAAGGAAAAGTACGTTGTCTGGGACAACTGCTGCTATGACGAAGAAACTGAATTTCTTACCCCAAATGGATGGAAGTTTATGAAAGATTATACGGATGGTGATTTGGTTATGCAATACAACATTGATGGCAGTGGATGTTTTGTTAAGCCATTAAGATATCTTAATCATCCATATGATGGGGAATGGGTTTTGTTTGAAAGTAGTCAAGTGGATATTAAAACAACATCTGAGCATGACTATGTTGTAAAGAGTGATAAAGGCGGTGGCTGGTATAAAAATAAAGCAATTGAGGTATATGAAAAGTCACAACAAGTCAAGAATCTACATTTAGTAATACCTGTATCGTTTAATTATAACGGTAATGTTCATGTTGATGAAAACATACTAAGGTTAGCCATTGCTATTAATGCAGATGGTTGTTATGTCCCGACAACGACGCTTAATAACAATAAAGGTAGAACTTCAAGGAATACAAGATTTACAGACAAAGACACATCTAATAGAGATTGTTATATTATTAGTGTAAAAAAAGAACGAAAGAAAGACAGAATACGATTGTTATTAAAAAATGCAAACATAGAATATAAGGAGTCTTATAAGGGAGAATATTCAAACTTTACATTCCATTTTCCGTTTAATCCTAAACATTTTCCTAAAGAATGGTATCATTTGGATGAAGAAAGTAAACACGTATTCATTGATGAAATTTTTTATTGGGATGGAAGTTTGAGTGTTGGCGAATTTTCAAACGGTAGAACTTCAACCAGAAAAACATACTCAACATCAAAAAAAGATGATGCTGATTTGGTACAATTTATATTTAAGACAAGTGGATATGGAACTTATTTTAGAACAGACTCACGAGAGACACAAAAAGATAATTATCAAATTGCATTAACCAAGATAACACAAACTAAGTTAAGTAATAAGACTAGTTATTGGTCTAAATATAAATCTAACAATGGAGATAGATGTTACTGTTTTCAAGTTGAAAGTGGAATGCTTGTTGCTAGAAGACATAACAAGGTGTTTATAAGTGGTAATTGTGGTACATTGAATTTGACCAGGGACTACCGTTTCGGTGAACTTTATTGCTCCACACTTGAGCAGGGTGAGCTTGACCAGGCTTCCGATTACAACAAGGAGGCTGTGAAGTTCCAGTTCGACTTCCTTAACGATGGTCTTGAGAAACTGCCCAAAAGTCTGCTTGACGCACTCAAATCCAACAAACCTATCGTGTTCTTTTTGAACCCGCCGTATGCAACCGCTGCTAATGGTAAAGCCGATAGTAATAGTAAAAAAGACGTTGCTAAAACTATTACTAATAGTGAAATGGTTGCAAAGAATTTTGGCAACGGCAGTCGTAACCTGTATGCACAATTCCTGTATAGAATTACCGAAATTAAAAAACAATTCAATCTTACTAACTGCCATATTGCCCTGTTTTCTCCTACACTATTTTTGAGTGGTCCTTCATATAGAGAATTTAGAAAATATTACCTTAATGAGTTTGCTTTTGATAATGCAATTCAATTCAAAGCAAGTCATTTTGCTGATGTTGCTGATAATTGGGGTATTTCATTCAGTCTATGGCACAACGGAATTACTGAAAACAAAAACGACTTTGAATATACATTAACCGACAGCGTAGAGGGTGAGATTGTTGAACAGGGTAAAAAGATTGTCTATAATACTGACGGATTAGTTAGTGCAAGTGATTGGGCAAAAGCAAATTCTGATTTTGATAAAATTGAAACAATATATTTAACTTCTGCTGTTAAAATTAAAGATAGTGATAAATTTACTGCTTATACATATAAAGGTTCATTGGGTGGTTTTGTTAATAGCGGAAATAATGTTGATAAAAACGCACAATCAACATATTTAACAACAGGTTCTATTAGTACAGCAACAGGTGCAATAACACACATTCTCCCCGACAACTTTGACCGCTGCACCACCTTGTTTGCTGCAAGAAAACTGATTGAAAAGAATTGGGTAAATTCAAAGGACGAATATCTTGCGCCCAACACAAACCATGAGAAATGGGACGAGTTCGTGAACGACAGCATTATCTACTCACTTTTCCACTCATCATCCAACCAATCCTCACTCCGTAATGTTGAATACAAGGACAAGAAATGGGACATCAAAAACGAGTTCTTCTGGAGGAGCGCATCTGAGATGGCAGAATTGGCTAACGCTTGCGGTAACGATGAGATGTACAATGATGCAAGGACATCATCAGACCGTTACGTGTACAAGAAACTACAGGATATAACGCTGTCACCTGAGGCACAGGCTGTACTTGACAAAGCTAACGAGATACTTGACAAAACCGTGAGCAGAAGGATGGTTTTCAACGCTGAGCATCCCGAATATCAGGTATGTAACTGGGACTGCGGATGGTATCAGATTAAAGCGATGGCTACGAAGGATGAACTTAAGGAGTTCAAGGTTGTGTTTGACAAACTGTCGGCAAAGATGCGACCGATGGTGTATGAGTTGGGATTCCTTAAATAGAAACATTTTGAAAATATGGAAAATATCAAAACTACAGATTCGAAAAGTGCGCTTCCGTTCCAGTTCATGTCGCTGATTCAGGTGGCACAGGATGAGATGGTCATGTTATATAACTGCAAGGATGCCAAACCATTGGCAAAAAAAGGATACTATTTTGATGTCATTGAGCAGTTCGACAAGTGCTGGAAGAAATCCGCACGCACACTGCCTAAAGGTGAGTTTGAACAGTACAGAGACAAGTTCTGTGCAGCCGCAGACAGCATGGATGACACACTCTCAAAAACGAGGGAATGGTTCAAGCAGGAGTGTGAAAAACGTTTTGAGGGACCGACAGAGCTGCTCGCACATCTTATCATGGCTAAGTTCATTCTGAGAGCCGCCAACACCGTTTTCAAGGAGATGTACGGTAACTACTATGACAGCAAGGTGGTGAGGGACATCACATCAGCGATGGACAGGTTCGCCCACAAGTTCAAAATCAGGGCTAAATCGGATGATCTGGAAATCCGAACCGACATCGACATTGTGTCAGAGTTTAACACTGTCCTTGACACCATCGCAAGGCACATCTGATATATCCTCAAGTTTTATACGACCTCCCTTTTCAATCTTACCCTCAAGGATGATGTCGGTTATCCTGTCTGAGAGCATCGCCTCCACATTCCTTATGATGACCCTTGCACCATATTCCTTTGATGATTTGGAGTTCTCCATCACCATGTCAATGAATTTGCCGTTCATTATCTCATCATCGAGTTTGTAGCCGATGTCGTTAGCCCTTTTACCGACTTTTCTTACCTCGTTGACTGTTATCATCCTAAGGCTCTCCTCCGTCAGTTCGTTGAACCACACCATCCTGTCAATTCGGTTGATAAACTCAGGCTTGAATGTGTGTTTGATGGCGTTCCTTATGATGGATTCCTTGCGCATCTTGTCGGATGTTGTCTTGTTTGCCGCGCTTGTGAAGCCCATAGTGCCTCCGCTGGCGCTTATCTCGGACGCTCCGATGTTGGATGTCATGATGATGATTGTGCCCTTGAAATCGGCTAAAACTCCCTTGTTGTCAGTGAGCCTTCCCTCATCGAACACCTGCAACAGAACATTGAACACCTCCTCGTTAGCCTTCTCAATCTCGTCAAGGAGGAGTACGCTTTTAGGCTTCCTCTTTATCGCTTCCGTGAGTATGCCACCTTCCTCGTAACCGACGTATCCGGGTGCGCTTCCGTAAAGCTTGTTGACACTCATCTTGTCTGAGTACTCACTCATGTCAAGTCGTATCATCGCGTTCTCGTCACCGAAAAGTTCCTTAGCCAGTGTTTTTGACAGGAACGATTTTCCAACACCTGAAACACCTAAGAAAAGTAGCACCACCGGCTTGTTGGGGTTTGATATTCCGACCCTCTGCCGTTTCACCGCCTTGCAGACAATATCGACAGCCTCATCCTGACCGATGACAGTCTCCCTTATCCTGTCGTTGATGCCTATAAGGGCAGCCTTCTCAGTCTCATCAGCCTTCCTTATGTCCTTTCCTGAGATTTTTGACACCGCAGTCTCCACATCCTTTTCAGTGATTTCCCTGTACTCACGGTTGTTCTCATCATCCCTCTCAGACATTGACAGTTGTGACTTCAGTTTGAGTTCCTCCCTTGTCAGCTCGTCAATCCTGTCGTAGTCCGTTGAGGTTATGCTGTTGTTGAGAAGGTCAATCTCATCGTCAATCCTCTCTATTTTCTCCATCAGTTCGATGGTTTTGTCACTTCTCATTGACTTTGACGATATGATGCCACCTGCCATGTCCAGGGTGTCAATCACGCATGATGCCATCTTGCCGTTTGTCAGGTGTTTTGACGACAATGATATGGTTTTGTCTATCATCTCATCGGTATATCTTACCTTATGGTAGTCCTCAAGTTCCTCCAACTGTGACTTCACAATATCCTTTATAAGTTTCCTGTCCATTTCAGGCATTGTCACCTTAGTAAGTTTCCTTGACAGGCATTTGCTCGGCTCCACATATCTTGAATAACCGTCATGCGTTGTTGTGCAAATGAAACATATCTTCCTGTTTGACAGAAACATGTCAATGACACTCTCGTTAGGCATCTCGCACAGTTTCACGTTGGAAGTGAGCATGTTTTCAATATCATCAATAAAGAAGATGTAGTTACCTTTTTTCTCAGCATCGCTTATGATGGACTGTAGTTTCATCTCAAACGCTCCCCTGTACATAGTTCCTGAAACGAGTTTCGTAAAGTCCACCAACATAAGTTGTTTACCTGAGAAATTGTTTGGGCATGAATCTGATGCTATGATGTTCGCGATATGGTTCACTGTTGATGTTTTTCCCATACCGTCATCACCAACGAGAACCACATTGTTGTTATCCTTCTTTGACAGGACCGAGAATATGTCACCTATCACATCATCATTACCGATTACAGGCTGTATGTCACCCATCTCAGCAAGGTATGATATGTTTGTAAGGTTTTTCTCCACGTTGTTCGCGATTGTTGTGTCCTTCTTCCTTATGTTTTTTGATGGTGTGGGTGCTTTTTTCTCCTTTGGTTTTGATTTGATCTTCTCCTTTTTTTCTTCCGCATGTTCATCGGATTCTGTATTCGGTTTGCGCATCTCCTGTATCTGGTCAGGTGTAACACCGTGTTTTGAGAATATATCCCTTATGTCATCAAATGAGAGCATAAGTTCTAACATTATGTCACAGGATGATATAGAAGCGTTCTTTGAAGCCGACAATTTGTCTAGCAACGGTTTGTAGATGGTATCATACGTTCCGTTTGGGTATCCGCATGCCTGTGCCGTAGAGTTCCTGTCCATACAAACCGACATTATGTCATCCATGTCGTATGATATGACGATGTTTGACAATATTCGGTAAGCCTCCGTTTTCGTGTCGTGTAGTTCGAACAAGGAAATGAAAAATGAGTATAATGTCACATAACCGTTGGTCTCCTGTGACTCCTTTATGTTGTTAAGGATTTTCCTCGCCTCGTTGGTTATTTGATGTGTCGGCATATTCTTCTTGGTGCTTTTTTATGAATATGCCTTTTTTAATAAGTTTCAGTCAAGAGTTAACTATTTTGGATATATATTGTCTTGATAACATCCTATATATTCTTTTTCAAACACATCACAGAACATATCACCTGTATAATCGTTATTACTATCAAAGAATGGTGGAGCATCTGTGTCAACTTGCAAACCTGAAGGATCTATGAAAGAACTAGCTGTACCACTAACATTGTTTGTCACACTTCCTAAATTATACACTCCATGTATACATGCTTCTAAATTGTCAGCATATGCTGGTATACAACAACGACTATGTTCTGTAAATAATACACCATCCGTGACATAACTCGCATCCAAAACAACACCGCTTATTGAAATCTGTGGGGCTTCCGGCGTATCTTCTTTTTTATATGAGTAATATGTGTGTATAGTTATGTGACACCCTTCGGGGAAATGTAAAGTATTACCTGTTTGTAAAGAGATGTAGTTTGTTTTTCCTACGCCACAACTGATTTCCACTATATAGCAAAAATCATTAACAACTACTTTTTTGTCAACCAATACACGTAATGAAAGGCAATCCACAACTGGTGGTGGCGTTGGTGTCTGTTGGCATCCGAGGTAATCACTCGGTATGTTGCAGAAATAGTCCCCTATGTATTCAAAGTTTTCCTGATCCATAGCAACCGGATAACCAGATTCAAAATTTAATCCCGCTAAACTATCAATATATTTTTCAGGATCACCCAACACTATGTCAACATCTGCATTTTGTAGTTCATATAAACCATGTAAACAAACCTCTTCTTTTGCAATAAACAATATCGCTGAACAACAAGAATCACTTGATAGACCAAACTTCCAAGCATGATCGACCACTGTTGTTGTCATTGTCATTGCTGTGTTAGGGCTGAAAACAGGAAAATTGACCTGTGGCTCACTTTCATAAATTTGATATGTATGGACCCTTATGTTACATTCACCAGGATAATGTAACACATCATTAGGTTTCATAACAACGTAATTAGTGATTCCTGAACACTCAATTTCAACAATATAACAAAAATCTGGGTCAGCTTTATAATTCATCCTGATCGTATAACACCCAACAGGCGGTTCCTCGTTTGAAAAACAGGCTATATAGTTTGTGTTCGAACAGGCGTTTGTGGTATAAATGGGGTTTGTTGAAATATAGATTCCGTTACAATCCTTTTCACAGTCACCCGCAGACCATCCGTTGAAAATATAGTTATCATCGGTGTTCGGTCTGGCAATCAATGTTATGACATCACCACACAAAAAATCCCCTTCAGTACCTACAGAGCAACCATTTTCCGCATGTTCGCATATTGACCACTGCTGATGTTCCTGACCGTTACAAGACAATGTGTTGTTCTGCAATGATGGGAAATACACAATGCCCACATCACCACCTTCTTGTGGACACGGTGATACGGTAACATGTACCGATAAAACATCACCGATGAGAGTACCATAAAAGTCAGATGATATTGATGCTATTTTATATGTTAGTGTTACAGTATCACCCTGCTGGTAATAACTTGTTTCAGGTGTCAATGAACTATCGCTCCAATAGATATCCAAACAATTCGGATAAGTTGCTGTTATCGTTACATTCTCACCGCAGTTGTACACACCGTTACCTTCAATAATTACAATTCCAGGGTACGATGTTGAGACATTGACTGTAAACTTCTTCTTTTTGAATTTTGCTATGTATGAGACTTTTGTCTTTGCGCTTATTACAAGCGGGTTATCATAGGAAACCGGTTTGCAGGGATCATCTGAAAGAGCCCAATAATCAAACGCGCAGCATTCAGTGTCGGTTGCTGTCAGCGTTACAGTCTCATTGAATTTGTATTTTCCACTTCCCATATAATACTTATTGTTTTAGCATTGTTCCGGTTTTGACATAGCCACTTCCCCACAATCTTCACATTCCGTATCAACAGAAATTTCAAAATAATTTCGGTTACACACGTACAAAATCCTGCATCCGCACAATTTTTCAGAATTAACGATTGTTAACTTGTTATTACCATCAAAAATAACATAACCGTCAATCTCCAATTGTTTTCTGACATCATTACCATTCGAATCGAATATGTGACATTCTATTACTTCATCACCATAACCTTCATTTATATTGAACATCAATCCGAAATTACCGTTGTCGGGAAGAATGAGGGAAGTTCCAGGTTTGTATATATTCTGTTCGTCATCAGTATAATAACCGCATTCAACCACATCATATTCTCCAATACTGTCACAATCAATAACAGCATTTGACAATGTCACAATACAATTCTCCTTGAAATGTGCGGTATAACACACATCTGAAAGCACCTTTACTGACATCTCAGGCTTGTCGCTGTCAACGTACTCATTCTCATCTTCAATGGTATATGTACAGTCAGTTACTTCCCACCCGATGAAATGGTAACCTTCTTTGGCAACCGCCTTTATGTGCGCATAGTCACACTCAGCAAACTCACCACCGCCTTCGGCAGTACCCATCGTCTCATCAGAAGAAGAAACTCTGACACAATGGAATACGCCGTTATTGTCGGCACAGTCATCAAAGTTCTCAAGTACCAGTATTGCCGTTGAAGGTATCACCTGTGTAAGATAGCCGAGCATTATGCTTCTGAAATACCTCCTGTAGAAGTTGTTGTTCAGCATGTTCGTCATTGTGATTACCTTGCTGTTGAGTCTGTATTCATCAGTTTGTGCAGGCTGTTTTCCCTTTTTGAAGTAGATATACCCATCGCCATTCGAAACCCTTATAATAAGTGGGAATGATGGGCTTATCGTCTGCGGCACAGAATTGAATGTGTTAAGTGAGTTCCAATAACTCTCATCAATGTCAGTCGGTTCATCTATCTGCGAATAACCGTATATGTCAATGAACATCACGGAGTTGTTGGGTGTGAAAAGTTCATCTATGGCGAATGTGAGTTGAGAAGCCATCTCGATGGTGTGTATGTCACTGAACTCGTAATTCTCAATCGGGTATTTGAACGGCAGTGACATATATTCAAGATATGTGTTGCCCGAATCATACACACCGTTGCCTGAATGTGGATTGTTGCCTGTTGCTGTTGAAACGATGTTGTCAATCCTTTTCACGTTAAGGTAGTCGGTATGTGTGGCTCTTTTACCATAAGGTGCCACATAGTTGTCAAAAATTATGCCGCCGTCCATAGGAATGTTCTCCCATGATGTAGAATCCGAAGTGTCAGGTGATAAAAGTTTGAAGTAGTTTGATACAAACTCAGGTATTGTACCGAAAACAGTCTGGTAATCAGCTATATGTCTGACATACACATAGTCACCGACATTGAATGACAGGGGGTCACTCTCAAGAAGCTGCTGGCATGTCTCCAAACATCTAACATAAGGAACCGTCTCCGTGTAATCATAGATTCCGCTGTTCGTGTTGCTCCTTTTCAGCCATCCGCCCTTGCTCTGGAAACAGAAGTTCCCTTTGTAAGAGTATTTGTCAGAATAATGCGGTATCAGATACCTCTCACCGTTTATGTAAGTGTCAAACAGCGGTATCCCACCGTACATCTTGTCAAAGTATTGTATTGAGTTCCGCATGTCACCATACACCTTTGACACTGCTTCCCTGACGGTATATGAACTATTCTTCCTGTAATATGTGTACCCACCGAAACCGTCAGAAACCCTTATATGTTCAGGAAACCTGACAAGTGAATCTGTTGCGTTGAGTGGTATTGTAGCGAATGTGTTTGATGATGAATATGTTACACCATCTTCTGCTGACGGGACTGATTCATAGAAATAGAAGGTGTCATCGTAAGCCTTCGGTGTCGTTTTATAATAGGTCTCAGTGAGTGTGTAGTCAGTATCACTCATATCCTCATCCCTTCCGAAACCGAACATTCCCATAACCATATCAATAGACTCGAACGTACCCTTGCTTCTCATCAACTCCCTTGTTGACAGGCACATTCTCCTTGTGAAGTCAATGTATGAACTCTCCTGTGTGACAGAATCATTTTTCAGTGATGGATACCATTTGCTGTGTATGTTCCCAGGATTGTCCGTTGAGTGCACCTTCTCAAAGTAAATGAATGATGTACCTGAGTATACCCTCACATATTTCGGGCTGAATCTCGTTCCTATGCTCGGTGCCGTGTCAAACGTGTTGTTTGTTGACCAGTATCCTTCAGGGACATCAGGTTCAAGTGCTGTTCTAACGTACAGATAACCTGTATGCGATGTTCCAATCCACGGGTTTCCTTTAGTTATGTATTGTGAGAGGAAATCATCGGATATTGTGCTGTCGTTGAATGATGAGCATTCCTTATGATAATATCTTATACCGTTATCACCACCTTCACACCCAACGCTCACGTATTCACCAGATACAGAATACGGGTCAGGCAAGGAGAAATGGTTGTTGACAACAGTCCCTTCAGGTATCTCACTCTCATCAATTTCAACATAGTTGCAGTCATTCCATATGGTGCTGCTTATCTCGACACCATCATTCTCGCATTTTGTGGAGAGTTCTGAATCCGGCATGTTACCGTCACCATCATACGTAACCTTCATGCTCGTACCGATACCGTCAATGTACCTTTTCAATTCATCAAAGCCCATGCCGATAAGCCTAAGTATCGACTGCATCCTGTTTATACCCACATCAATCTCATCATCATCTGACAACGAGTTTCCTGTCTCATACGAATGGTCGAAATTCTTGATGCTCTCATGAGTCATGTTCCTCCATATGTTGTCACCCATTGCATTGTCAAACTTCTCAGCCGTATCCATAAATGAAGATACGAACGACATGTATTCTGGTGTGTCAATCTCTATACAATAACCGTATGACGGGAACGTGTACTTCCTGACTGATACATTCATAAATCCGTTAGCATCATAGTTGATTGTGTTCATGCTGAACGTGTACAACGGGTTTGTGTTCCTGTCAAGAATGTATTTTGAAAAATCGTCAAGATTATTGAAATAACTGTCAATCAATGATTTATTGGGGTGTATGGAAATCTCATCCTCTGTCAGTTCATTGTAGAAAATAAGATTTCCGTAGATCTTATAACCGTAGATGTTATATGTGTTAACCCTCACATCATCATTGCAAAGTTGTGTTTTCGTCTCAATGGTTATCACATAGTTTAGGTATATGTCAGGAGGACAATAATTTACAACTTCAATCGGGTTATATACCTTCTTCTCATCATTCCACCTGTAGTATGAGTCCTTGTTCCTTATGTATTCCCCGCACTTAACAAAATAGTTGTCGCTCTCCTCAACACCGACCTCGTAATACTCGCTTGAACTCCTGTCATACTTGTAGTACCTTCCGTTGAAGACTACAAGTTCATCATTGACCACGGAAACGGTTTTCAGCATGTCAACACTATCTGTCAGGTTTGTAACCGTGTATGACGTTACAGGCTCATCAATTCCATTCCTTGACACAACATAGTCAGACCATGATGAAGTAAGGTATCTCAGGTGGTTGACATCATCATTTGCCGGTGATATTGTCGAAACCATATCAATGGAGAACGGGTTTCTAAGTTCACATAATGTTTTACCGTTGAAGAAACGCGACATATTGTCACCAACAGGTATGTTATTGTACCTTATTTCACCGGGGAAGCTAAGGACAATGTCAATGATTGTGCCTTCGACAAGGTCTGCGAAGGAACTGTAATATGAGAATGCTGAAGGGTTTGTGTTCTTATTGCAAAGTTCAACCCTGTTGGAATTTCCTGTTGCATCTTTCACATCATCATAGGTGTATGTCCTGTCCCACCTGCTCGGAACTGACCTTGTGAACGGGACTTCAAGCGTGCTCTGGGTGAAAAGGAAGCCTGAATCAGGGAATACTGACTTCTTGTCCGGACCGATATTGTGCCGCTCACCGATCGTTGGCCAGTCGCATTCGTATATCTTGCCACCGTCAACGGTCTGATGGAACTTCCGTAATATGTACTGGCTCTTTAACCTTTTATACCTGTCGCTCGCCATTTCCTATTAGATGTATGTGTTGATGTCTATGCTGTTGTCAACAGTGTCCCTTTTCAGCTT
>Ga0265301_10004738_pt1 | contig 13624 bp, 31 predicted proteins | sample AusTroGonzalo_MG_2_FD_193488 | JGI IMG/M metagenome (GOLD analysis project Ga0265301, IMG submission 193488) | Bovine rumen microbial communities from tropical cattle in Woodstock, Queensland, Australia - Gonzalo_04 | ecosystem: Host-associated > Mammals > Digestive system > Stomach > Rumen ...
TTATTGAAAAAGCATTATCCAAAAAGGGAACGTTCGCAACAGTACAGTATTCAAGACCCGTAAAGGTTAAAAAGAACAGTCCTATGATAACTAAAGTAACACGCGCTAGAAACGTTCGTATAGGCGCTCAATATGACGCTTTAAAGGTTGTACAGGTTGCAAAGGGTGTTAACAGTACACAGGAAGCACACGAACTTAATGCAGGACTTAAAGGCTTTGAGTGGGATGTATACCCAACTGTATTACATAGTATCAAGACAAATAAGCAATACATAAGAGTAGAAACAAACAGTAATACACTTTTCGAAACTACGTATATAATGGACGGAAAAGTGGTTAATAAGGCAGATATTGAACAGTATATGCTTGCTAGTGAGAAGTCAAAAGGTGAAATGCCTATAGTATTGAATATTGGAGTTGAAAACATAACAGATATACACTAAAGGAGTATAATATGAATAGAGAAGAAGTTATTTATGAAATCACAGGAAGTCAATTCGATAAGATACAGGAGCTTTTAAAGGACGTTGTGAAAACTAAACACTTTAAGGAAGTCAAATATCATGAGCTGTCCAATGATGCCATTGTTGTCGGATATGACCAAGCACCATATGGAGATTGGACGTATTATATCGAAAAAGATGGAAGTCTTGTTTGCACTTATTACAGTATAGGCGATTAATAGAGGGCTAAATACCCTCTGTTTTTTAGCTTGAATTTAATATTTAAATATTATTTTCCGACATAGGCAGCAGGTAGTCCGAAAAAGCATTTAAAGGCGATTTTAGACATGTATATTCATTTATGATACTTTATACCTAAACGCAATTTAAAACGCAAATAGGGTATAAATTTTGCCAAATGAGGGTATATTTATATTACATTTTCGATTCTCATTTTCGATTTTAAAGATAATCAATATTTAAATATTATATTAGATTTTCGATTTTTAGTTTTTAGAAAAAAGTTGTTGACAAAATGAAATCTATATGCTAGAATGTAATTACAGTAAAGGAAATGAGAGGTAACAAACATGTATACAATGAAATATCTTAATGATACAGTTGATTTTATTTTTTATAGCTTGTCAAAAGTAAGAATTGAAAACTTGACAGCAAAGGGAAAATATGATATACTTAGTATAACAGCAGAAAAGAGCGATATAATCGCTAATGCATTCCATGAGTTCGGGCACAGCTCAAAAGACTATGAGAATAAAAGGGTTATTCTTAAAGACGGTAAATCCGTAACTATGGAAGAAGTAGAGGACATTGAGAAGAAGCTCCTTAAAGCTCATTTTATACTCATTGATATGCAAAAGGAAATACTTGGCATCGATGATTTAATGCTAGAGGGCAAAGAAGCGATAGAGAAGCTTAAAGCAGAAATTATCTAAACTAAACACGTTTTCATGTTGACGTGGTTAGTATTTGCATACACCTCCTTTCAATAGGCGTTGACGTATAGTGATTGTGGTTGTCACTGTCAACGCCTAATTAAGTTTATCTAATTACATTTAATTAAACTATTACACAAGCATTGTAATGGTTGATTTATGAGTAAATATTAATAAAGCCCGCGCTAAAAAATTTCGTTCTAATTACCTAAAAAGTCGCGGGGTATTTCATATTTAAATATTAATTTAAGCTTTGACGATTCACCGCGTTAATACGTTAGTAGAGTAAAGTGGTAATGTGATAGCACTGTGATACTTTATCACTTTAAAGTGTGTAATTTAATATTTAAATATTTTTCTGAATTAATGTGTTAAAAGTTTGACAATCTCACTCGGATGCAAGAATTTTTAAATATGAAATCACGGGAATACAAATTTTTAAATATGAAAAAGTTTAAAAAAAATATGTTGACAATACAAAAACTTTAGTGTAGTATAATAGATGTAAGATAGTTAACCACTTGAAAGGTAGGTATTGATTATGAATAGAACAGTTAAATTTCTTTATAACAACGGAAAGTCACTTGAAAATGTACACGTTTTCATAGAGCGCAATAAACAGGTTGCATATTTCATCAGAAGAAGCGCACAGTTTCTTGATACAATTGAATACAATGACGGCTCTTTTCTTGATGTATACTATGACAACGGCGTTTTCGTTGGTCTTGGGTATGATGCTAATTGTAGGTTTGTAGGTTGATAGGAGGTAATTATTATGATGAACTTAATTGAAGCATGGGGTAATTATTATTTTGAGTCTGAAACTGGCTATTATAAGATAGTGGAGTCTTTTGGTCATTACGCTGTTTGGGAAAATGTAGAAGACGATATTAATTATCGTATCTATGAGGGCACACTTGAGGAGTGTGTGACATACCTTGAGGAGCTTGGAGCGGTTAATTATGACCCGTTGAAAGAGTGGAGATAATCCACTCTTTTTTATTGCAATCAGAATTTAATATTTAAATATTATGGACTCACAGAATCGAATTTTTAAATATGAAATATAGTATTGACATATTCAAAAGACTATGTTATCATATATATAATCACATAGTTGTTTATGAAAGGAGATTTTACTATGGTTAAAAACTTAATATTTGGACTTGTTAGCACTGTTTTGATAGCAGGTAATACTACACCTAAATGTATCGCAGAAAACGGCTCAATCGAGCTCAAAAGAGTATATGCCGATACAATGCTAGTAACAGAAGTAATACAGCTTGAAGACGAGACTTATTTGTTAGAGCTTGAAGACGTAACAGGAAATGTATGGGAATACGAGACAGACATAGACGATTTAGCAATTGATGATTCTGTTGCGGTACTTATGGATAATATGAATACAGTAAGCATTTATGACGATGAGGTTATAGGATTGAATTATAGCGGATGGACATTGACCAAGTAAATTAATTTTAACTAGAGGATACGAAAATTATCCTCTAGTTTTGTTTGGCTTTTACACTTTAACACGGTGAAATCAAAAAGTGTAGTAAGGTAACGCGTTACGCTTTAAAAGTTTAACGCGCTAAAGCGAACGCCCGTTTTCCCGAGCAATTCATATTTAAAAATTTGCCCGAGAGGGTAATTGGCGTTCTAAAAATTCGACGGCGATTTAATATTTAAATATTCAGACAACCAATGTGTTGAATAATTTTAAAATATCAAATATATAATATATATAACATAATTTTTAAATACGAAAAGTTTATACTTTGTTTATAAAAAAGGTATTGCAATCTGTTTGGTAATATGTTATTGTATAATCACTCCAAGGGAAACAGCGACTTGCGAGGGTGACGCGTATATCGGCTCACGAATAACTATAAACCACTTTTTAAATGAATAGGAGATTAAGAACATGACAAAGAGAGAATGGTTAAACACAAACGTAACAAAGAGACAGGCAGAACTTCTTGGAAGCTTCCTTTATGAAAATGATATTGAGTTCGAGGAGTCAGAATATTATGATAGAGTTCATTTCGAGGTCAATGTAGATGAATACGAGTTGGACGCCGTGAACAGCTTCCTTGATGAACTCACAGAAAATTGAATATAGGTTGAAAAAGCATTTAAAAGCCCGTTTAAGGGCTTTTATTTGTTTGTTGATACATTTACCGTAAATGACATAAAAAGCTCTTAAATCGAAAAATATTGCGATTTCAGATAGGATTTAATATTTAAATATTGAGTTGATAGTTTAGATTGATAATAGTTTGACAATAGGATATTATTTACAGTTTGAAATCTTAAAATTGATTTTATCTTCAAAATCGAAAATACTTTTTAGATTGAAAATCCTTTTTCGATTTAAAACAGATTTTCGATTCTCGATTTTTAATATTTAAATATTTAATCCAAACAGAATCCGAACACCCACAACAGAATTTTTAAATATGAAAAAGTTTTGAAAAAACTGTTGACAGATATTTTTCTATATGGTATCATTAAGACAGTTCAAAAGAACAGCGCCTTTAAAATATGTTTCAAGCCCTTGACGATATGCGCAAGGCAGAAAGGAATCATTATGATGACAGTACGTAATATGGAATCACCGAGAACAGGAAGACCCGTAGCAAATCAGTTTGTTATTAACGATGGAAATAAATTAGTTTTCCAAAGTTACGACAGCATGATAGTTGAATACGACAAAGCGAATAGCTCAATCACATTCGGAAAAGATTGGAACTATAGCAACACAACAAGCAAATACCGCAATGAGTTTTTAGATATGTACTTCCCCGAGCTTGCTAATACAAAGAAGCTTAAGACAATGGAGCAGATAGCCAAAGCACAGGCAGATAACACAATAGAGATGCAACTTGGAGCGTTCATCTACAAAATCAAATTTGAACAGTAAATCAGAAGAGCGGACGAAAAATCCGCTCTTTCATTTTGCTATTGATTGATATTTAGATATTATACAAGCGTAACACTAATTGATTTATGATTAATATATATAAAACCCCGCTAAAAACTCGGGGCTTTAATTACCCCGTCCATGCACGGGGATTTTAATATTTAAATATGAAATTTCAGTCCGTACCGCATTACAGTGATAGCACTTCACAGTGATAAAGTGATAGAGTGCTAACACGTCAAAGTGCTAATACGTTAATTCATTAAAGTGTTCGACTCCAGACTTAAATTTAAGTGCTAAATTTAGTCTTTGAATAATTTTAACCAGTTAGATTAAATTTAGTTTTAGTGTACTAATATACATAATACAGTTAGTGTATTAACATAGCTAACACGGTATAGTATATGTTAATAGTTTGACAAAGTCGGGTGATATTGTGCAAAGTGCACATAGGTTTTTCTGATTGGGATTTTAAACGCCAAAAAATCACTCTTTTTTTAATGTTTGACACGTCGCAAGTTTAGTATTTATGCGTGTATTGTGCAATATTACAATAGAGTTTTAAAATCGTATTTCTTCTATACAATCAAAAAAAAATGAGTCTAAATTGTACTAGCCAAGTAATACAATTAAAGTTTATACTTTTTTTAGAATTTTATAGTTGAAAATTCTATTGCCATGAGTATAATAAAGTTATAACCACATATTGATTGAGTCCTTTAAAGGACTAGAAAGTGAGGAACTTATGTATAAACTTAGAGCAAACACAATGAATCAGTTAACACATGAAACACTTAACCAGTCAGAACACGTATTAAAAAGCCACATAGCATTCTTTAATGGTAACTACGGTTACACCACATTAGAAAGTTGCGCGAGAGTAGAAGAATTAACCGCCGACAATGCAAACAAGGTTATACACGTAACTGGAAAGCAAGCACAAGTTAATTTTCAGATAAGTTTTAGGGGTACACTTAAGAGCGGAGACATCATAGTGAACTATCAAGGAAACCCCGTAAAATGCGAACTTTATGACCTTTATATATACGCCAATGCGCATGACTACAGTGTTATTTTAGACGGTGACGATATAGTGCTTATGAGTGCCAAGTGTAACAAATTGCATGGTGTAAAAAGACAACTCGATTTTTTCAACAACTTTATTGATACTACAGACGTTAATTTATCGGTGTTCGATATTAACGACAATACATTCATTACTAGCTTTTCAGGAATGCTTACAGACATAACAAAATTCATTCAGAGTAAAGCATATCTTAGAGGATATAAAGGCGCTTGGATAACTGATAGGGCTACAGTAACAACACTTGATTAATAACAGATAGTAACAACAACGGCGGGCGATAAAAAGCCCGCCACACTAAAAAGAATGTGAGGTATTTAATATGTTAACTTATGATGTAGCAGTGACCGCAACACTTTTTATTGAAAATGAAAATGGATTACCTAAAACAAAAGATATTTGCAAAATCTTCTCAGTGTTAACAGACACGCCCGAAAATATAGGGCTTACATTTTCTCATGCTATACACGATATGAAAACATACCTAAAGAAATATGACCATGCGCCATATATAGGCTATGAGATAGTAAAGACCGAAACAATAACGGTTTACTAAAATTGAATATAGAATATAAAGCACTGGTACTGACCAGTGCTTTTTTATTGCCTTGTGTACTGTATGCATTGTGCTAGTACAGTGTATGCAATGTCTGACTATAAAAGTATAAATAATATAGCCTCATATGATAATATTTACTACCTAGCGCGTTGTTAACGTGTCGTTGTGGTACTAACTAGCATACTATAAAATTATTGTGCTTAAAACGGCTTTAAATGATTTCGTTGTGGTATGAATATAATCAGACACAATATGTTGTGTTAGTGTTTTGTTGGTAGTTAGTTACAACTTTAACAAAGTTAATAATTTTACTTTTTTCGGTAAAAGTGTAAAAAATGCTGATTTAAAATTTTTTCGTTTTTGGCGCTCAGACTGTAAAAGTGGAGCTTTGCCTTTAGTGCTTTAGCGTGGTAAAGTGACGGGGGTAGTTAGCGAAAACTAGAACAAAATTTCAGCTAGAGTCTATGTAGCTGATACGTTTCTCGCACCATGAATCAATTTTCCTTATACACAAATTCCAATATTGCCTACTTCATTTAGCTTATCAATTATCTTCTCTTCATCTTCTTTACTTATTTTAACACAAGTCATATTCATCAGCGCATCATAATCTTTAGCGGTCTGAATTAACTTTTCAATGGCTTCATCTTCATTACGTGAAATACGTATACCTTCTGCGCCCATATTAAACATCATGCTTTCCACAATCTCAATCGCTTCTTTATTTGTCATTACCATTCTCCTATCACTTCATCAGCTTCATCATCTAGTTCTAAACTATTAATTATAAATCTATGCCAATCAGCATTGATAGCAAACTCTTTATCTTCGCACTCATTCTTCACAGCCCACTTATATATCTCTTCAATTGTCATAATAACATTTCCTCTGCTTTCGCTTTAGCGTATCTATCCTCAATACTTTTTATACTCAAATCTTTATCTTTATGATAAGTTATAAAGTTAATATACCTATAACCAATACTATTATTTCCACCATATTCTTCGATTTTATCATGTTCTATATCAGATTTATATATAGGTGTAATATTTGTAATACAGTGATTACGTCCTTTGGTCATATTTACTTCATACTTATACCACACCTCCATATCATTATCTACAAAATCATCATCAACTTCATAATCCATTATACAATAAGATGACCACATTTTATTATGTTTACAATGTGCTATATATTTCTCAGCTTTTTCATATGTTGAAAATACACAATCAATCTGTCTATCACTATACTCGCCGCTTTCAACTAAATATACTTTCATTCTTCCACCTCAACTAATTTACATTTAACTACTCTCAAAGGAAAATATTTATTATTCTCATTATAATGTTTAACATGTTTCTTTAATCTTTTTCTATCATCATATTGCACTACATCATATATTCTACCATCAGCATATAAAGCCACCCATACATATGTACTTTCCAAATTAATGTCTTTATTAACTTCTCGGCACATCTTTATTATTTCATCTTCTGTATATTCTGTATACATTCATCAATCCTCCTCATGTGGAATAATCCAATTAATCGCAGTTAATGGCAATGTGTACTGATTTTTGCAGTCATAAGTTGTAAAGAAAACACTTTTCTCTTTGCATTCTGAAGCCCATCCACCTTGCCATACATTCTCAATTACTCTATTCCCGCAATGCTCCAATGTAAATCCCACATCAACTGTTCTTACTTGTTTATTATCGTCAACTTCGCTATTCACGGGTTTAAACATTTCTTCGCTCCAATGACAACGCGAATCTCCCATATCGACACGATAACCATATCTGCCCGAAAATCCGCTTTTATTAATCTCTGTAATAGTTACTTCTTTACCTTTAAGCTCCAACATTTCTTGCGTTACAAAGAAACCTCCATATGTTGTTTGTCTTAAGTCTTCTCTAATCTTTACTTTATCTCCTACTTTATATCTCATTTCAAACCCCTTTCTCTCTTAAACAACTCATCACCATCTACACATATTTCTAAATCGTAATCATCATCAATATAAAAGCTCAATACTTCAATATCATTATATTTTTCTCTGTAGAATTGATTATTTACCCAAACGTTGTTATAATGTTTTTCACCGTATAGCCTTACTAATTCACCTACCGTTACCATATTTCTCACTCCTTTCTTGTTTGATAAACCCATTCTATCACATTTATTTTCATTTGTCAACAAAAAAAGAGAACTTTTTCAGTCCCCTTTTAATGCGTTTATTATTTCTTTTGTATAGCCGCTTTCAAGAGCGTCGTAAAACTCATCTAAAAATCCCTCAAGTTCACAATCTGCCTTTGGTAAATCACAAATAATACAATCAATAGATTTATCTTCAATGTTTTTCATCAATTCAAGGCAATCGCCTAAATAAATTCCATCTTTCAACATATAAACTCCTTTATTCAAAACCCTCTATATTTGCTCTTAATACATCAATTATATGAAATTGTTGTATCTTTCGCATAGCTATACAATTCAGATAAGCTTTCCAATCAAATGTTGTCATTACATCAATAATCTGTTGTTTATATTCAGAATTTAAAATCTGAATTTTATATTCTGCAGAATAATGTTCGTTTGGTTCTAATATCTTTCCAGCACTACCATTACCCCAATAACACATTCTTATATCATAAGGTTCTTCATTATAAGTACGACTATCTTGCCTTATAATTCTAATATTCTTTGACTTAGTTGTAGGCTTTTTATTTAACCCTTTCTTTGGTCTTGCATATACATTAAAACAACAATGTAATGTTCTATCTGTATAACACTTTTCTCCCAAATCTATACTTAATATTAAGTCAAATTTATACATAGACCTTGTATTATTTAACTGACTAATAGGTAATATAAAAGCTATATAGTCAGCAATTTCTACGGACTTATCAAAAAATTTCTGTGCTAAATTCAAACATCTTCCATACGGAGGGTTACCTAAAACTAATCTTCCCTTTTTATAAGGCAATTCCATAGTTAAATAGTCACCTTTTATTATACTTATATCTGAACTAATAACTTGTGGTTCTATATCTATACCTTGATTTATCTTTATAACATCTGTAATAAAAGAGCCATTACCTATACTTGGTTCTATTACATCTGTTATATTTTCTCTTCCTATAACTTCTACTGCTTGACGAGTACAATACACAGCTATATCTCTGGGCGTATAATACTTATCTAAATCTATTTTCATTATATAACCTCATTTTATATACAAACTTTCGCTCATATCATAGTGTTTGCGGCGTATAATATACATTCTTACTATTTCAATCGCTTTACTTAACGTCATTCGAACCACTCCTCTGACCACCAAAAACATCCATTGTCTGCGCTTATTCTATACGGCAAGTCATCAAACGCGTCGCCCTCATCAACCTCAATAATTTCAACGGTCTTACCCGCTAAATCTGCCATTTCATCAACAATGCCCTTAGTATAGTCTGTTACCAAGTCCTTGCGGATTTTCACAATATCACCTATATCATATCTTGCCATATTATTCATCTCCTATTGTTATCTCCAATGCAAAACCGCCATCAAGCCAAACATCCCATGAAATCACTTCTCTATCAAGATATTTGTCAACGATTTTTTCAGTTTCACTCCATGTATCAGAAACAAGTCCTTTTCTCTCGTGGAATATCAATGTTGTGTAATTGAATTTTTGCTCAAATTTTTCAATCAATTCTCTAACTATCATTAGTCGCCCCAATCTGTATCGTCAATGCCGTTACATTCTTCGATACTATGTACTTCCTCTTGGTGAGGAATGACGTAATCAATATGCTCTTTTTTGAGCGCATATTGTTCGTAGCCGTTAATTTGCGCAAAACACAAGTGCTCTGTTGTTGCATTTGCAAGTGGCCTTACGTTTCTAATTACACCGTGTCTACCATCAATATTATATCCTACATCAACCATATTTTAAATCCTCTCAAGCATCTCTTCGACGCGCTTTCCTCTCACACATGTTGGCGTTTCGTTATATGCGGATATAAAATAAATGTCTTTGAGCAGATATAATGTTTCCTCGATGGCATCTCGCTCCTTGGGATATAACATATCATTTTCATAAAGCTCTGTCAATGTGTCGATTGTTATTTTTAATTTTTTATTCGTTTTCATAAGCCACCTCAATCCTTAACCAAAATAAGTGCAACTACAACCAAGAAAATTATCGCCTCGATTACTATCATACGCTTACCCCTTTCCTTCTGACAATATGTTTATAGTTATCGCAATTACGCTCCATTCTCCAATGAGCCACAATACTAATAATACTTTTACAATAGCCATCCACTCAAAAGCAAATGCAAACCCCATTAAAAGCGGGATTATTAAAATAAGTGCCGAAATAATAAAAGAATAAATCTTGTTCATTTGTAGTGCTCCTTTCTGATTTGATAAGTTAATTATAGCACGTTAAAAATCGTTTGTCAATAGTTATTCCAAATAATCATCAAAGATTGTAATTTTAAAGTCTGTGCCGTATTTCTCTGTGGTCAGCTTGTCCTCATAGCCGATTACAAGTTTTCTTGTTGTTGTGAGAACGCTCATAATCATAGCAAGTTCCTCTTCGTCCATATCTTTGATGATGACGTTGTTCTCATAGTAGTTGTCAAAGTCTTTATGATAATATTCGGCATATCTTTTTAGAAATGGGTAGTCCTCTAGGAGCTGTGCCTTTTCTGTGTCCAAATAATATGCCGCTTGTCCAATTACAATTTTCATTTAGTCCTCCTTATTCTTCGTATTCATCAATTTCACACCACGCAATTACATTTGGTACTTCATAAACTCCCCATTCGGGGTCACTATCCCAAAAGCCTCCGCGTTCATATCTTACTTCGTTAAAGTCAAGTAAGTGTGTGTCGCGCAAATTATTCGCCCAATGATGCACTTCATAATAATACACGCCAAAAAATTTAATTTTAATTACGGTTAGGTATTGTTTTTCTTCAGTCGGTTTCTTCTCGCTTAATTTCGTCCAATTCATCTTCCAATAACTCCTTTAAATATCGTCTTAGTGCTTTCCTGTTACGTCTTTTCCACCATTTCCATGCCTTTGTATTATTCTTTACCCAACAGGCATATTTGCGGTCAAAGCGGTCTTCAAATGTCGCCTTACGATGTATTCCTCTTGTTGTCATAATTAAATACCTCTTGTTATTTTAGTCACAATATAGGTCGCACATTTTAAGTGATGCGTCCAAACGACCGCTTGAAATTTCCTCTGCGCACTCCTCAAAGGAATTTCCAATGTATACAATTGCGCCATCTTTGTCAGTTACTGTGTGGATGCCAAGCTCCACTTTGTTAATAATATAATCTCCGTTCATTTCTCATAGTACCTCTCTGCTAACATTAACCCATACTCTTCCTCTGATAGCTCTGCTGTTTGCTTCTTTCCGTCAATGGGGGCTGTGAATCTGATTGAAGTTTTGCCTCCTCGCTTTTCTATCAGTTCGACGTTGTAGATTTTGTCTATATCGACATAGTGTTTACGTTTTGCCATTTTTTATATTAAAGACCTTGCGATAGTTGTTGCGGATTGTTTCGCCATCCTCTTCAAATTCCCACGTAATGTCATCCTCGTTAAGTAGAATGATGTATGTGTCAGATTTATGACACGCTTTTTTAATGTAAAGGATGTTCTCTGAGTCATGTGTGTCAACAAATACATCACCTATGTTTATCGAGGATTTTGCTAGGTCTTTGCGCTCCCATATAATATTATGTTTTCCGTCATAGACTTTTACAATGTCATACCTGCTTTCATCAGATTCATTTCTAAATGGAAATTCAAATAAGAGATTGTTGTCGTAATCTTCGAGCTGTTTTATTATTCTTTCACTTGTTTGATTTTTAATCCAAGGGATAAAATATAAATCATCATAAAGTACAAGAAATTCACTACCATCTCTCATCTGAACTATCATTCCGCTTTCAATCTCGTGTCTCTTCATCCGCTCTTCTCCTTGCTGAGATAAGGATATTTGTTATCTGTATCTCGTTCTGCGCTTTTTCAAGTGACTCTTTACATTTTTCATCATAACATAATTCGTTTGCAATGTCAAGTGCCTCTTTAATTTTTGTTTTAAGTGATTTCATTTTCGTTTTCCTTTCTAAATCAAAAATATGGTTTCATTTGATAAAATTTAGCCGTTTTAGACGTTTTTATTTAAGTTTGGTATATTTTATTGATTGATATATAAAAACGGCTATATGGGCTAAATTTTGATAAATGGGGTAGGGTTATTAATCGTAAAAATTAATTTCCCAGTTTATCATTGCTTCGTATAATTTATTTGGAATATATGGTTTATATTCTTCTGCAACATCTTTAATACGTTGTTCTTTTGCTTGTTTATATACAATAAAAGCCTCTTCTATGGTATCATAATGTCCTAAATTTTTAACGATTTGGCTTCCTAAGTTTAAACTAGCTCGATATTTATGCCTGTCTTTACGCCAAGTAACTCCTGTGGGTAGAAATTCGTTTGTTGGAGATTGCACTTTATTCGGAAAATGATGTGAAACTGTTTTATGAGATTTCATTTCAAATAAACCGTTAATAGTTTGAGGCACAAATATACATGTTGAAGGTGAATATATTTTATTCCCTTTAATTAAAATGTCTTTATCTACCTCCATACGTTCATTTGGAACTGTATAATAGTTTTCTTCAAACCATTTTTCAAAATTATTATATATTTTCCATTCATCACATATTGTTATATCTTGATATGCTAATCGCTTACTTTTAGAACGCTTTAACATTGTATTCCAATGTTTATATGCTAGTTGATTATTAACTTTTATATACATTTTAAAATCTCCTTTGTATTTGTATTTTTATTTTTATTTTAAACTATATAAAGATATTTGTCAATAGCAAAATAAAAATGTGATACTCCCAAGAGTCCAATTACCCTCCCACCCAAAAATTCGCACCATTCATCACCCACTCACAAAATCCCCCACATTCTTACCATATCCATCCATATCTCCCCAAACCCTATCATTATATAACAAATCCAATCACTCATATATACACATAAATATTTAAATATTAAATTCATCCTAAACCCCTAATATTTAAATATCAATCATTTACCCAAATACCATCTATATATCACACATCTATTTAAATTGTCATACAATTATTATATATATCCAATAATATATCATACAATATATCTATATATCTAATATATCAATACTATTTATATATTTATCCTTATATATACTATACAATATATACATATCTATATTAATTATCTATATATTAATACTTGACAAATATATAAAAATATGATACTTATATAATATATATTAATATATAATATAATATAATATAATATAATATAATATAATAAACTTTTTAATATAATATTACTTAAAATACTTGACATATAATAATATATATGTTAGAATGATTATAGTGATAAATCACTAGAAAGGAATATATATGGATTTTAAGACTATTGAACAAATTAATAATGAGATTAGGAGAACTGTTAAGAGAACTAATAAGATTGAGAATGGTAATTATATCCTTGCTATGTTATTAAAGGATATAAGAGATGGAAAGGTTGTTGATTTGATGGGGGTTGTTAGGTGGTGTTTTGAA
>Ga0265301_10004740_pt1 | contig 13621 bp, 22 predicted proteins | sample AusTroGonzalo_MG_2_FD_193488 | JGI IMG/M metagenome (GOLD analysis project Ga0265301, IMG submission 193488) | Bovine rumen microbial communities from tropical cattle in Woodstock, Queensland, Australia - Gonzalo_04 | ecosystem: Host-associated > Mammals > Digestive system > Stomach > Rumen ...
CGTCCGTGGCATCGGTTTCTGTGTCCGATGGCGTGAATGTCGTGAATGTGGGTCAAGTGAAGGCTGTGCCGATGGCTGGTGCGCCTGTATATGATTTTGTCAAGGAATACCCGCAAGATTCTTTTGAATCGATGATTCTTGGACTATTCCCAAAGGGCCAGCTTTTTGATCTTGAAAACGGATCCAATTTCCGTAAACTTGTGAGCGGGCTTGCGTTCGCTCTTGTCTACGTTTGGCAGCTAATTCTTGATATGCAAAAAGCCTTGAATCCGCTGCACACCGACAACATCGACGAATGGGAAAAAGAACTGAATCTTCCGGAAGTGGGCGTTGCTCCGCAAGACGATGATGGTCGCCGTCGTGAGCTTTACCGCGTTTGGGGTTCTAAAGGCGGTTGTAACATCAATTACTATCGCAAGCTGATTGCATTGCTTGGTATTGATGCGACCATCTTTGAATACACAAAAAACCCAGAACGCTTTGTCGGTTACGTGTTCCCCGAAAACGCAATTCCGCAATATTACTTGATGATTCGATTCAAGATTCATCAGCAAGAATTTTCTTATTTCACAGCGGGTGTAAGCGGTGCCGGTGATCGCGTGATGGATTTTACTGACAATTTTTTGGAATCCATCTTCGAGAAATCACGCCAGGCCCACATCAAGATTGCTTATTCTTACTTGACTGAAGAATACGTGAATCTTGTCACCAACGATGGCAAGAAATTTGTGACGAGTGACGGCAAGAAGCTAATTGGCTTCCAGTTTATGGAGTAATCAATGCATTATATCGACGCGGCAGACAATCTTGCTGGACAATTCCAGGGCGGCAACGCCAACATCGGCCTGAAGGGGACCGTTGCCGATGCATCTTGGCTGAATGCGGTCCAAGATGAAATCTGCAATGTGATTACTAAAAGCGGCTATGTGCTGGATAAAAACAGTAATACGCAGTTGGAAAGCGCTATTGGATATAAATTGCCTAGAATAAAGCATAAAAGAATTATTGATTCTTTTATTTCGGATGGTTCTGTTAGTATTTCGCAGCAAACAAAAATTCTTGATTTTAAACAAGTTTTGGGCGTTACCGATTGGGAACAATTGGTAAATAAATTTATTGATGTTAGAGTATGTTTCGAAATAACATCCGAAACGGCTGTTTTGAATTCTTATTTTGCCGCTGATGTGTTTATAGGAAAAAGAAATGGACAATATCAGTCTGTTGCGTGGTATTCGGTAGATAGTACATCAAAAAATTTTTTGAGTTGTAGATGGTGTTTTGTTGTTCCGGATGGATTGTCCGACGATGATCCTGTCAGCCTTTACATTTATTCAAGAACTGAAGGAACATCGACGAATCCGACGATAGGCGTGAAATATAATGGATGTTACAGCGTTGACCCTAACAAGTATATTTTTTAAGAGGTGGGAATGCATAAGATAGACACACCGACGGCGCACAATGGCAGCTTTGTTGACCCTGTTCCTCAACAGGGTACGGCTGGAACTGTTGTTGATTCATCTTGGCTGAATGCAGTCCAAAATGAAATTTGCAATGCAATTGTTCTTGCTGGAATGACGCTGCAAAAGTCGAGTAATACGCAATTATTTGAAGCTTCGCAAAAATTGATTGATGACACTTGCAAGAAAAGTGTTTTTTCTGGATTGACTTTAAACGATAGTGTTGGGACAACTCCGGAAAGTATTGGTAATTTGGTAGAAATCTTGTATGCTGAAGCTGACTGGTTTGCAAGCGCCAGCATTTTTGTGAAAATTATAACACCGGATTCTGGTGCCGTGCTTACGGTTTCGTTTGTTTTCAAAGAAATTAACGATACTGAACACGTTGTTTTTTCAAAACAAATTGACGCTTCGGAAGCTGTAAACATGACAATTCCAATGGATGTGTCTGTTCCGTACACCAGCGGAAGCGTTTATTTCAAGGTTGTGTCGACAGCAACGGTTGATGTCGAAATAGTTGTACAGGGTTATACAACTAAAATCTAAAAGTTTAAAAATAGGAGAATTCACCATGGCTGACGAAAACGAAGAAGTAAGACCGTGCAACCTCACCGAAACGCGCGAAGAATTCTATGACGATGATGTTGTCATTGTTGACAGCCTTCTGCATAACACGGCAAAAATGCCGGCAAAAGACTGCCTTCCGCAAAACGTGCTTTCTGGTCGTATTGCGCCGCGTTTTGACCCTTCTAAAACAAGCGAAAATGCTTATAATATTGGCGATTTAGTTTTTTATCAAGGTGGCTTATATAGATTTAAAAATATCCATTATGGCGGTTGGTCTTCTGGTGATGCGGAATTGGTTGATATAAAATCTTATGAGATGTTTGAAGTTACGGCGGGAAATGTCAGTAACTGGAACGACCTTGACAGCTATCCCGACAACTCTAATGTCTTTTGCAATAACACGAATATTGTGCCGCAAATTGGTAATCTCCCATTCCCGTCAAGTTTTGTGGTAACTACAATTTCAGCGAAAAACGATAGAAAAATTCAAATTTGCGCTATGGGTGGCGTGCAAAGAATTTTTATTAGGCGGAAATGGTCTTCATCTTGGTCCGATTGGTTCAGTCTTACAACTGAAACTTCTATTGCCCCTCATTTTTCGGCATCTTCTAGCTATAAAGCGGGGACACTTTGTACTTTTCAGGGAACATTGAAAAGGGCTTTGCAAGATTTGGCTGCCGGTGCATTTGACAGTACGAAATGGGAAGATGTGAACCTTACCAATTCGTTCCAGATTTCGGTCAATTCTTCAAATGTATCGTACTATAACGATTTAAACACTTACCCAGATAATACTTTTATAACTTGTGTAGATTCTGATATTTTGTCTCAAATTTCAAATCTGCCCAAGTCTATGATGTTTTACGTTTACACGTTCCGTTCGCCTAGCGGTGGAAAACTTCAGTTTTTCACAGGTATAAGTAACGAAATCTATGTAAGGCGGGCTTGGGCTGATTCGAATTGGGGTACTTGGAGTAGAGTCGATGTAGGCGCCGTTTTGTACAATACATTTAGCTCTAGTTCTTCGTATAGAGCTGGCACGAAATTGTTATATAACGGCGTTTTATACAAGGCGAACAAGAATGTATCTGCTGGAGCTTGGAACGCTTCCGATTGGGATGTTGACAAGGCTTTTGATGTTACAAGGGTTAGCCTTAATTCGGATAATGTGCAATATTTTAACGACGCCAATTCTTTCCCCGACAATTCGTTCATTTCTTGCGTTCCCAATTTAAGTTCTTCGATTTCTAATTTGCCGGCAGCGGCTTCTTTTGCGTGCTTTACGTTTATGTCAAGCAATACTGTGCGCTTGCAAATATTGTTTACTCAAGATGGTGTAATTTATATGCGTTCCTCTTGGGGAACGACTTGGAAACCGTGGCTCAATTTGTCCTGGAAATACGAAAGTTATGGTGAAAATCCGTTGATGGCATTTTCCAACATTCTTTGCATCGGTGACAGCCTGACTTATAGTCAGGTATGGACGGCGTCTAATGCGGCGCGCCAGGCATACAAGCCCTACCCCAAAATCCTTGCTGACTTGTGTGGTGCTGACTATGAAATCCTCGCATATCCTGGTGATAGTGCAAGCGATGCGTGGGCAAGAAATGGAAGCAATATTGTTGCAAAGACTAATGCTTTGGCGATAGTGTATCTTGGTACTAATGAAGGTCTAACCGATACTCTTGCAGAAGATGCTCCCGAAAATACCTCTTATACAACCTGGGCGGACACCAACACTGGTTGCTATGCCAAATGGGTTGCGAAATTGCAGGAAAATGGGTACAAAGTGATGCTTGTTGGCGTATTCTCCGGTGATGTTGCGACAACAAATTCCGTTATTCAACAGATTGCAACACGCTTTGGGTGCGCTTATCTGCCTAGTTACCGAAACACTGATTTGAAATATCATTATTGGCCTAATTTACAGGGAAGCAATAACGGCCATTACAATGACCTTGGCTATGCGTGGTTCGCAAGCGTGATGCCTTACAAGGTTTCACAGCTTGATGATGATAATTTAAAATATATAGTGCCTTAAAATAAAAGCTCTTTACTAAATATGAGTTTTTATTTGTTGACAAAAATCAAACATCTGGAATCGCATCAACGGCTTTGCGTCTTCCTTCATCAAGCACCTTGGCATAGATCTGTGTTGTCTCGACAGATTTGTGTCCAAGAAGCTTGCTGATGGTGTAAAGTTCCGCGCCGTGTTCCAGCGCCAGCGTTGCAAAAGAATGGCGTGCCATGTGGGAATGCAAGTTTTTTGCGATTCCCGCTTCGGCGGCCCATTTTTTCAGCTTTCGCGTGAATGTGTTTAAAGGGCCAATTTTAAATATGGGCCCTTTTGCTTTTTTCTCCGGCATGAACTTTTTTGCGTTTTCGGATAACGGCACGCGAACAATTTCGCCTGTTTTCTCCATTCGTAAAATGATGATGTCTTTTTCGATGTGTTCCCATTTTAGTTGCCTGACATCCGAAAAGCGCAATCCGGTAAAACAACAGAATAAGAATGGTTCTCGCACACCGTCTGGCGCTTCGGCAGCCAATAGCTTTTTGATTTCCGAAAGTGTCAAAAACTCCGGATCTTTCGGTTCTTTTTTCGGTGCGAGTCCGTAAAAATCAGGTCTTTGCAAAAGAAGACCGTCAACAAACGCATCGTGTAATCTGGCTTTTAGTAAAACGGCGTAAAGCCTGGTCGTGTTGTTCGAGCGTGTTTCTCGCAAGTATTCCACAAATTTCTTAAAAAAGTCGCGGTCGATTTCTTGAAGCGTGGCGTTTTTCTTAAACGCTATCAGCGCATTCAACATTGTTTGGTTGTTTTGTCTTGAATTCTTGACCTTTATGGAAGCGATCTTCTTTGCAATATAATCGGCTGCCAAGACAAGCTTTACTTTCTTTGGCATGTTTACATTCAATTCGCCTGAATCAAGCTCTCGAATACGCCTATTTTTTATTTCTGTGGCCAATCGAAGCGTTTCTTGATTTTTTATCTTGTCTGCTTGGGTTTTCGCTGGCACCAGGTAAAGCTTCAAGAATTCGCGGATGCGTTTTCCGCCGATCCGGTAGTCGAGGTGCAAGGCGAATCCACCGCCAGAAACAGGCCGCTGATTTATGTGGACTTTTTCTTTAATCTTCATTGTTGAGTGACCAAATGAGTGACTATTGAGTGACCAATTAAAGAAAATGATAGAAAGAAAAATGCACCAACAGAAAATGAAAACCGCGAAAACAATACAAAAAAGCCGATTCTTTCGAACCGGCTTTCTGTAATTTTCGTTTTGTGGATTACCTGGAGTAGTATTCAAAAAATTCTCTAATTCGTTGTGTATCAACAGATTTATTTTATTTATATTATCTATAAGTGACCAATGAGTGACCAAGTTAAATGTCTGTTTTAGTTTTTATTTTCGGGATTTTGTTGCTGGGTAAGTTCTTATTCAGTAATGATGATTGGGGGGAATGATGTCTGTTACTGTCAAAACGGCGCGTACATCACGGCCTTTTGAATGGCATTCCGATAAAGACGGCATCCATGCCTTGATGTGGAGTGCCGATTTGTCGATGCGCATTGAATACAATGGTGCCGTGTACGATTGCCTGGTGCGCTTTACTGGCCGTGATGACCTCGCTGGCGGTCAATGCTTCCGTTGCGACGGATTGTCGGTGCCGGTCGTGTTCCGGTGGTTCTTGCCGTCCTGGGACCCAAAAAACGAGCTTTACAACATCGCCGGTGCGGTTCACGATTGGCTGTATGCGACCAAGGGCGCAAATGAATTCTTCACCCGCGAAGAGTGTGACGATGTTTTCAGGGGAATCTTGCGCGAAGCTGGCATCGGCAGATTCAAGGCCGGTACTGCCGATTACATGGTTGGGCTTTTCGCCGGCAACAAAAAGCATTGGGGGAATGATTCGCTTTGCGTTGCATCGACGGCAAAGCTTGAATTCCTATAAACAAAAAAGACGCTTCAAAGCGCCTTTTTGTTTTTATTGATCAGGTTTTCTGCAAGTCTTTCTGCAATACGTTTTTCGTATTCATCCGTTCCTTTTTTCAAACCGTCATCAAATCCAATCTTGTATAATTTAAGCAAAGGCTTTGTTAATTCTTTGCAAAAATCTTCGTCTACCATAATATTTCTTTTCTTCAAAGAAAGAACGATTTCCCAGGCGACATCGCCGAAATCGCTCAAGTATGCGTCAAGTAAATTTGTTTGATTGTCGGCCATTTTGAAACCTCTTGTTTGTTTTTATAATGTCTAGTCTTCAGGAAATGCCTTTAATTTTGAATCAAGATCGGTTGTTTTTTGATTGTTTGGGCTGAATTCAAGCGGTTCTCCAGGACCATTTTCTAAAAATTCATGTGCGTTTTTGAAGCTTGAAAGAAGTTTTTTTTCTTCTTTTACTGTTGAATTACCTTTACTGTCTGTTTTAATTTTGCATTCTAATGCTGAATAATGATCGAGATTGTATGGATCGTATTGCGCGACAATTCTTATTACTGCGAGTCCTTTTGAAGCGTCAGCGCTTACAAGAACATTTCTTTCTTTTCCTGGAAATCGTCTATCTTCTTTTGGGAATCGTTCGTTTACGAAATCGTTGATTAGATTTTCAAATTGCCGTTTGGTTCTTATTTCTGTGTAGCCGTCTTTAATTACGGGAATTCCGTTGCTTATGAAACCGGCTATTTTTTCAACAGCGCTTGGTGGTTCCGTGAATTGTGGTTTTACGAATATGTTTTCAAGCATTTGTTTACCCCTTTGGTGTGGATTCAAATTTCACCATTTTCATTCCAGCGCGTGCGTATGCTCTGGCGTCTTCGATTGCATTCTTGTCAATCGCTTTTTTAGGCAGAATGTTTGTAAAGTCTTCTGTAATCAATCTTTCAAAATCATTATGCGCTTTGATTAAATCAACAACTTTTTTGTGGGTGTCGTCGTTGATTCCTACAAATGGGTGTATTTCGTAGTATTTGGTTCCATTATCCGTCAAAGCTTGTTTGATGCTCATGTAAGTGTTCGGGTAATATTTTTTGCCTTTAAGATTGCAAGCAAGTCGTTTGAAACGGCTTTCAAATTTCAGCGGGTGTTTTTTGTAATATCGTAAGCTGTGGCGGTCTTTACTTTTAAAACCGTTTTCTTTTTCATAATACAGCAAAAGCTTGTATAGGGCTTTAAAATCCCAAAAGCTGTGTTTGTTTTTCATAATGTCCTCTTTCATCATTCAATATAAATAATTATTCTTTGCCGTGGAAGATTGTTCCGAAATCTTCGTGTAAAAGGTCGTAGAATGCGTTGGCCATGATCACCGATGTCGTGAATTCGCCTTTATAGGTGCCTTTTTGCTTTCGGGATTCGATTGTTTTATCGATGCCGTCTGCCAGCCAAATCAAGCGCTTTTGCAGCCGGTCCTTAATGATTTCTTTGATGGGCTTTCGGTATTCGATAAGATAACTGTTGTCTTCCATATCCAGGCGGTCGGCGCAAGTGTAGTGTTGCTGGATTGCGACAATTTCGTTGAACCTTGCGATTGTCGGGTGTAGCATTGTTGACGCAAATCCGCCCTGGTCCTTTTCAAGAGTTTGTTTGATGCGGTCGTAATGCTGTTTGAACATTTCGAACGAAGACGTTTTGATTACTTCTGGCATAATGTTTTCCTTTTTTTGTTTAAAGCCATGTGACGGCAAGTGTTAAGACACCGGCGGCAATCCAGTAAACAGTCATCTTCAAGTCGCATTTGTAGATGTACGGAATTGCCGCGATAAAGTCAAGAATCATCAAGACGGTCGGAAAAAACTTTTCCATTTATTTAGCCTCTTTTTTGAACCAATTGACAAGTTCCTGATTGCAAGATATATTCATGTCGTTGCATTGGTCTTGTATTGGGCAAGTTGCGCAATGCGACGGTCGCAATTCAAAGACCGGATTTTCGCAATCGAAATCTTCTATCTTCAGGCTTTGCTTCCATTTTTCAAAATTCGTCATAACAAATCCTTTGTTCAATCGTCAAATGGTATGCACAAAAATTTTTGATTCTTGATTGGAAAATAAACTTTTCCATAATAACAATCGTCCATTCCGCACCATAAATGTTGGTCGACGAAAACACCGTCATCTTGTTTTGAACCGTCTGGTTTATCAACGATTGTGGCTGAATACATTATCAATCCGGAATAATCGTGCTTGTCTGCTGATTCTTCCATTTCTTGTTCAATGGCATTTATTAGTTTTGAACAAATAGCCATTCTTTGAAAATCATTTTTGTAGATAATTTTCAGTAATGCGATTAAAAGTTTTTCAATCATTTTATTTGTCCTCTTCGATTTTTCCTTCTTTTTCCTGTATTTTAACACATTCTTTGCATAGATTCATAAAATCTATTATTCGTTTACCGATTTCGCATCTGTACGTTTTTACTTTTTTTTGTTCTCCGCATATATCACAAGTTTCTGTAAATTCAATCATTGTTGTTACTCCTTTATTGTGTTTAAGAAAATGAGAAAAAGAAATATTGTGTTCGCTCTTTCGTAATCATGAAATGAAAAGAAGCCTAAAGCTAAAAGAGCGATTATAAATTTGAACCTGTAATAAAAAAGTTTATTATCTGTCATTTATCACTTTATCTCCAGCTTTCTACCGCACATCGGGCAATAGTTGATTGCTACGGTAAATTCGCACTCGTCTTCGTTGTCGATTACCGTCAGTCCGTAATCTCCTACATACGGCTCGTCTTTTTCGATTTTCAACGCGAATCTGTCTTGAAGAATTAGAAAATCCGGCGTTCTTCCCTTAAATTTCCCTCTACCTCCAAATCGGCAATACTTACACATCTACTTCTCCTTTTAGTTTTTCACCGCACATTGGGCAATAGTTTATTTTTGCCAATGCTTCCATTGGTCTTGTGCTTACAAAAACGCATGAAAGCTGTTTTTTTTGCGATGATCGTAAACACGCCGATACCGTTGTCTTCTAAAGGTTGTTGCGTTTCTTCACTTCCGTTGCAATATTCACACATCGTCAATTCTCTTTTAAGGCCATTTTGGAACAGACATCATTGCGATTTTACATTGTTCTATTTTACGTTTTATTTCAAAGATTTTGTCGTTGTTCTTTTCGATGTTTTCGCATGTCCAGTAGTTAAATTCTTCTTCCATTTGGGCAAGTTTCTTTTTGACGAAATTCTGTCTTTTATTGTATGCGTTGACAGCTTTTGAAAGTTCGTGCGGGTCCTTTATCTTGTCTATTTCTTTGAGTGCGTCGAGCGATAATGTTTCATGCCTGAGTTTTGACATTTTGTCCAAAAACTCTTCTGTGTGACAGCGTTTGAATTTTTGTTCGAGCGCGGCCTTCTGGGTTTCTAATTTTTTTATGTGAATTTCTAATGCAATAATGGCTTCGTTTTTACTTTCAATATTCATTCAAGCTCTCCTTTATAACATTTTCTATTTCATCTTTCGAAATTCCTTGTATATTTCTAAAATCAATTTTTCGCCCATCTATGTATTCTAGCCACAAAGAAAACTGATTGTCGCTTGTTTCGCAAATGTTCGAATACCATAATCCAGAAAGACTTATGTTGTATGAACGGACACCGTTTGCTACAATTTCAAGAACATTTTTTTTCATTGTTTTTTCCTATACTGGGTGGGCGGTTAACATTTCCATGTATTGTTTAAATTTTTTGTCCAGCGTTTTCATGTTGAATTTGCAGCCTTCTTCGTGTTTTCGATTTTCTGAAATTTCATCGTAGCCATAACCGAATAGTTTTCATAATTCAACATTTTCGCTGTAATCAAAATCTGTGTATGGGCAATTTTTACATCTCATTTGCAGAAAAACCCTATTGACCGTTGTTCTTGTTTGACCATATTTTGTGGGAATACCACCGATTCTAGATTTTTTGCGGCTTTTACCAAATCGGAAAAACTAAATTGTGGTTCGCCTTCGTCTCCGTCCGATTCAACAAGCAAATTTCCTTTTTGGTGGAATGCGTATCGAAAAGCTTTTTCTTCTTGTTCTTGTTTTTGCTTAAAATCGTCAAGTTCCTTTTTCTGCTGTTTTTTAAAGACTTTATATTCCCTTTCATAAAGAGCTTTGAATGCATCAAACAGATCTGAAATAAGTTTAAATTCATCGTCTGTAAGATATAGTTCAAAATCAAAAAATTTTTCATTTTGTTTTTTATTGTAAAAAGCGAAAGACCTAAAATTAAAATCGTCTTTTCCGTCCAATCTACCATTAAGTCTAGCGCAGAAAATTTGAATAAAAAGTTGCTTAAATAATTTTTTATCTTTAAATTCTCGATTTTTTCGATTCATTAAATCTTCGTCTGTAAATCCGTATTTTACTTTAAGTCTTTCGTAAAGACGGACAGCGTTTTCATATTCAGGATCATTCTTGTCTGTAACCTTGATTCTGTACGCGAGGCTGCTTAAAATTTTTTTTGCGTCATTATTCATTCTATACTCCAGCAAGTGCGGCGGCGTTTTCAATTTCGTAGCGGCTGGCGATGCGGCGTGTGCGCAAGAATTTGTCAAGGTCTACAATCTTGTACACATTTGCCTTGCCAACCTTGTAATAAGCGATTTCGCCGTCGCTGGTCAGCTTGTACATCGTGCTTTTGGACTTGATTCCGCAATGTCGGGCTGCTTCTTCAATGTCAAGGCAGCGTTCAGAAAGAAGCTTGATTTTCTCTTCTTCGAGCTTTGCAAGCCTGTCAAGCGATGCCAGAATTTTATTGGCCATTTCGGGTGTCATTTCGACAACCGTCTTCGTTTCAAATCCTTCCATGCTTTTCTCCTATGCTTTTGCGTTGTCGATCATTGCTGCAAGCCGGTCCATTTCGGCATCGAATTTCTTGCGGTCTTTCTTGTAAAGCTCTGCAATCCGAATGCATTCCTTCTGGGCGGTGTCAAGCTTTCTTTTCATTGTTTCGTATTCGATTGTCGGAATACAGGTGTAAAGCGGTGTTGCTTCTGTTTGCGGGTGTAATGGATGGTTTTTCGGCATTAGTTGTCCCATGTGATAACGAAATACTCTTTTCCTGGTTCGGCACCCCATTCGGGGCGGCCTTCTCCAAATTGGATTTGAGGATTTTTAAATTCAAGACGGCGTTCGGCATCGTCTGCTTTCGGGTAACCGAGGGTAAAGACAAGTGTATCAAAAAGAATGGTTCCGTTGAATGGATTCCTTTGTTCTTTGGAGTACCTATTGGTCCACGTGAGTCTTTTTATCCAAAACTCGTTAAACTCCCTATATTCCTCTTTCTTCACGCCCAACTTGATCATGTCGAACCACTTTTTCTTCAGCGGTAAATAAAGCGTGTTACACATTGCACAACCTCATAAAGAAAACCGCGATGCCGATGATCCATAACATTGCTGTTACAAATCCCAAAAGAGTGAACGTGATTGCGACGGACCAAAGCCACAATTCAAAAAGTTTTTCCTTGATGCTTTTCTTTTCTTTTTCTTTAGCCATTGTGTTTTCCTCTCTTTTGCTCCGGTGTCAAATCGTCGCGACGGCACGCCGCGCACAGCCATTCGTCTTTTTCCTTGATGCAGATTTTGAGCCATCCGCAGAAGCTGCAATGCGTGTACTCTTTTTCAATCTCCTGTTTCGTTCTCTTTGTTGCGCTTTCTTTTGTTCCCATTTTTCTTCGTTGTTCCTCAATTTATCGTAGGCCATTTTGTTGAGCCGTTTGGAATTCCGGTGGTAGTAATCGTTTGCGGCCTTGTTCGCGATTTCACGGTGTTCGCGTTGCCATTTCTTTGTTCGTTCTAGGCATTCTTCGCGGTGGGCCATGTAGTAGTTGTGCGCATATTCCTTTTTTTTCTGCTGGTCCGGCGTAAGTTCCTTTTTCTTCGGCGGTTCAAGCATTATTTCTTGGGAATTGTCCTTTTTCGGCATCTGCATATGCACGGCGCGTTCCCACATCGCATCGAGCTTCTTTTTCGCAAGCTGCGCAACCGTTTCAGTTTTTCTTTTTCTTGGCATTGGCGAGTTCCTTTTCCAGCTTGTCGATTTTCTTTTGCAGCTTGTCTGAATAGTCGATTTCCTTGTGGCATTCCAGGGCAAGCGCACCCTTTTCGCTTTTAAGCGCCGCATTCTCCAGCGCCAAGTTGTAGGCGGCTTTCAATGTACGGTCAAGCGAGTCGCGCAAGTTCCTGGCTTCCTTCTTTGCCATTTGCAATTGCACGCGAAGCTTGTTGTTTTCCTGTGATAAAGATTCCATTTTTTTTCTTCTTTTGTGTAATGCCAGGCGGCGAGTCGAACGCCGCTTTCTCCGTCAACGATTTTCTACCAAGGTGATAAAGTATAGGGGAGTTGTTCTTCGTTTCCGGTGTTCTTCCGCAGAACTAGCTGGCGGCTTTTTAATCTTCGTCTTCGGCGTTTTCCTTGTATTGTTGTTCGACAATTTTCTTCGCCTTCTTCATGTTCTTTTCGACGCGGCTCTGCCATTCAGCGGTGTCGCCAAGGCCGAAGAATTTACGCGACCTGTTGCGGACCCGTCTGGAATGATAATGGTTGAAAAGTTGTTCGATTACTTCCTGGTTAAAGTTCAGGTGTTCGTCGCCACGGTCTTCTTTATAGTGTTCCAGCCAACTTTCGTAATCGATGGTTTCGTTGCCGTCCGCATCGACTTTGGTGATCTCGAATTCTTCTTCAAGCAAGTCGAGAATGATGGCCTTGGTTTCTTCGTCGCAAGTGCGCATCAATGCGCGAATCTTTTCCTTGACCATGTATTCTTCGTCTTCGTCGGCCAAACTTTCGGCCTTTGCTGTAATGCGGCGTTCAAGCTCTTCGTCTTCGTCGGGTTCGTTGCCACGGTCGCGCTGGCGGTATTCGTCAAGATTCCACTTGAACTTATACGAGGCATCCGGATAGATACGGAAATAGGGGTGTTTTTTGTTCTTGCGCAACCAATCAACGGCAAGCTTCGTGTCGGCGTTGTAACTTACACCTTCGCTTTCGACATCAACCCAAGTGTAACTGTAATAATCGAAATCGCGCACATCGTTGTCAACCTCGATGAAACCTTGTCCCAAAAAGTCCTGGCGAATCTGTTCAATTTTCTTGTCAAGGTTCTTGCGAAAGCATTCGCTGTCAAGGCAATACGATTCGCTGATGTCTCCAAAGATGTCCTGTTGCTTGATTGTCTGCTTTTCGCAATTCTTGCAAATCTTCTTCGCGTCAAACGCGGCGGTTGCCAGATTCTGCTTTTCGGCAAGGATTTCTTCGCGCAACTGGTCGGGGCTTACGTGCCAAGAGCGTTCCAAGAACTTTTCGATTTCGGTGTCGGGTGCCATGATCAGCGCTTCGGCGTGGCCAAGGGTAATGTGACCTTCGCGCAACATATCCATCGCCTTGTCGCCAAGCTGGTGCATCTTGAAGCGGGCCATCGCCCAGCGCGGGGAGCGGCCGAAGTGGGCGGCGATGCTGTGAATATCGGTGCCGTCTTCGAGCATCTTTGCAACGGCGTTGCATTCGTCGGCGGCGGTCATATCGCGACGGCTCACGTTTTCGGTGGTGGCGATTTCGAACGCAACCTTGTCGGACATCTTGCGCACCTCGCATTTTGCGCTTTTGAATCCGAGT
>Ga0265301_10004741_pt1 | contig 13618 bp, 16 predicted proteins | sample AusTroGonzalo_MG_2_FD_193488 | JGI IMG/M metagenome (GOLD analysis project Ga0265301, IMG submission 193488) | Bovine rumen microbial communities from tropical cattle in Woodstock, Queensland, Australia - Gonzalo_04 | ecosystem: Host-associated > Mammals > Digestive system > Stomach > Rumen ...
GGTAGGGGCACTAAAATCTATCTCATACTTATTTTGCTACGGTATGAGCTCTAGCTATGTTTCGTCAGAGAACCATGAGGTATAAAAAGCTGACAGGGCACGGTTCTTGTCCTCGAGAAAGCAGTCGCTGGCATGAACTATGCGGTGGGAGTTTTACTAATTTCTCGTGTCCGACACCGGGAAGATAAAAAATTAGGTTCGTCAGCTCAGCGAATTCAAATAAATGAGTTTCTGGAGTTTGTAGGTAGCTTCTGCTCAAAATCAAAAACCTTCTTTTATGGACCTATATGTCAATGGTAGACGAGGAAACTCTTAATTTTCGGATTCCCGTTCGACTCGGGATAGGTCCACTAAATTGGTTCTATATGATAATTGTCTAGTCGAATCGCCTCTTAAGCGATGCGTGCTGGTTAGAGTCCAGCTAGAACCACTAAATGCATCCGATGTTTGCCGGCTTTCGTACGAGGGATGGGAAGAAGAAAACTGGTATTAAGCACCTATGGTGTACAAGTAGCAAGTCGCATTGCCTGTGCGAAGGAGACGGGGCAGTACCGTCTAGGTGCTCTAAAAATTGCCTTATTGTTGTATTGGCTTAGCAAGCGATCCTTCCAAGTTCGAAGAGTGAGTTCGATTCTCACATAAGGCTCGAAAATCATCCCATATGTAGTGTAATGGCTAGCACAGTCGATTGTGGATCGGCTAGATTGTGTTCGAATCACAACTTGTGGACTAAAATAAGGGTTGACGAAAGTCAATCCTTTTTTTATATTATGTATATGCAAAAGAAATATAATTACAACCGTCATTTATGCAAGAAGATAGATAAGCTTGAAGACTTTACAGTTGAATATAAAAATGATCCATTTAAAGCCCTTAAGCTTTTTATTGATTCTTACATGTGGTTAAAAGATCCAAGTAAGAATAAATTTCCAGAAGAGTTGGTAGGCGAATCAGCTATTGCCATTGAAAAGTATGTCAGGAATGTTATCGAGACTACCTCTGAAAGATGGGCTGGTATTGGCAGAATATTTGTAAATAATCCGCCAGATCTTGGATATTTTAAAGGATTCCGCTATGAAAATGACGGTGTGTATCTTAATAGTGTGTGCGATGACTATATTGGAATCGGACTCAGGTCACATCCAGTTTCGTTTGTCGATTGTCCACGAATTTATTTTGAGATTTATCTTCCGTATCTTATTAACACATTCATCGGACCGCCGCTTATTCATACGAATATAATTGATGTATTCAATTCTAAAGAATATATCGTTAGCGTAAGTGAATGCCTTGATTTTAAACCTAAATATTATATCTGCTCATCCGAAAGAGATGCACTTGAACTATATTGTACTCACTGGGAGAAAGATAGCTCTAAGAATTATGATAATTTTGATATATTGCATGAATGGGAAAAACGAACGTTTTGTAAAGAAAACTACAAAGTACATGGATTGTATGTACCGATGAAAGCAGATATGCCGATTATTAAAAATGCAGTGTATCAAGAAAACCGTGGTTGCAGTATTATAACTGGCCGCAAGATAGATACGTCTACGCCGGATAATACTACAAATCGCTTTATTAAGGAATATAATAATGGATAGAGAAGTATACTTTGAAAAAGTTAAAGGTTTACTCTGTATAGGATTTGACTATTGCACATCGATTAATTATGATGTTTTTGCAGAAAGTTATGAAGAAGAAATTGATGAATGCTATAACGAGGGTTTAGGACCTGAAGTTGCTGCGCAACAAATTATTGATATTGAGAAGAAATAATGACTAACAATCTTAAGATATTCCTTGATGAATTGCGTACGCTCGAGAACCGGTACGGGGTTAGTATCGTTACATCTACCAAACCGGTAATTACCGTATCTGATAAGCAAGCAAGTGTCCATTTTAATAACGGAAAAATTACGCCGGCCGGTATCGCTGCGGAACTTGAAAAACTGAAGACCGTAGTTAATACTGACTCCAATGGCAGGGAGCTAAACGCGAAGTCACCTACCGACATCGAGTGCACATTCGCATTATCTGATTTCCTTACAATTCCAGGCTTATACTATCACTGGGACAACCAAGATGCTAGTCCGGATAGCTTCATCGAATTCATCTGCGAGCGTAAAAATGACATTGCACGTGTGACGCTGTATCACGTATACGATAATAACCAGTCAGCCGAGGTACTTGACCAGCAAGAATATCTTTTAGATGACTATAGTTATGACATTACATTAAAAATAACGGTGAAGCAGTGTGATGACAGTAAATGGTTTAAATTGGATTCACAGGTGGTTATTTAACAAATATATTTACTTATGAAAAAGGGTTGACGGAAGTCACCCTTTTTTCTATATTACGTATATACAAAACCAAGGAGTAACTATGTTTCGTAAATTTCAAGAATTTACACTCAAATTTTTCTATGATGAAAATGTAGCCGCCGGCGTTTCTCATGACGATCTCGGCGCTATTGAAGTTCTCTATGTCCTATTGATTTTCGCAGAAGTAATTTCGACAATTGCATGTATTATTAATACATGCAATGACGGTTTTACGAATATTACGACGCCGTGGCTCGCAGTTTCAGTTACATTCTGGGTCACGCTGATTATCGCGTGCTGCGTCGAAAATAAGCTTAATATTCCGAAAAAGACCAAATATGAAAAGCTTTCGCTTGAACAGAAGCGATTCATATTCAAGATGTCTATTCTGTTGTTTATTCATCTGTCTTCTTGCGGTATTATGCTTCTCGCCTTACCGGTTATGATTATTTTCGGGTTCTTTAACATTGTAACTGACGGTATTTCCAAGTTGATTTTCCCGGATCCGGTTAAGAAGAAAACAAGTAAAGACCTTTCGTCTCAGTTTGACAATATCATCAAGGATTAATATGGTTGACAATAACAGCGCTTTAAAATATAAGTATTTGACTATCAAGGTACAGGCTGAACGTAATGCGGCCGGTGCCATGTATGCATGGACTTATACTGTTACCGGTATTGGTCCATTTGAAAATACCAATGTTCTCGGTTTCTATGACGAAAAGAAGACGGCTCCTGTCGTTCTTATGAGTAACAAGAACATTTACGAATATAACTGGACTACAATTCCGTCCCGTATTCGTATTGGCTGCTATAGGAACTATATGGATATGTTCAAGGACGATAAGCATATCATTATCGTCAGTGACGCCGTGTCATTCGAATCCGGTGTTATCAATGCAGTTCATGGCGTAGAAGAAGCCGGTTTCAAGCTGTCTCATGCGTTCGAAGGATATACTCTCCAGTATATCAATCCGGCTGTATTTGAAACAGTTGAATCTGAAAATCTTCTGAATAATTCACTGTCTGAAGAAGAAAAGAAACAGAAGCGTGAAGAAAAGCTTGATGCCGAATGGAAGAAGCATTATAGCAATGTTCCGGAAGAAAATCGTCCGACGATTGCATTTGTCGAGGAACTGAAGGATAAAGAAAAGAAAGAACCGTTCTGGACAGAAACAAAGATTGCCGCCGCTGTAATGATTCTCGTTTTCGGTGCGGTTATCACAGCTTCCATTATCGGTTCCAATATGATTAGTCGTTTCCAGGCATGGATTGAATCTCAGTCAAAAGAAGCAGTCCAAGCACAGGTTACAAAGACTGTTACCAAGAATCCTTATTCACGTGCACAGGCGATTGCCGTAATGATTGACAGTATGTCAGTCTTCGAGGACGGAACTAAGGACTCTCTCAATGTGAAAGCCCTTGCTGATTCTATCTATGCTCACGATTTGGACCATAGAGCTGATTCAGTAGCCCGTGCGACCATTAAACGTGATAGCCTTATAGCAGAGCTCCCGAAAGAAAAGAAGGTCCAAGTTGAGCTTGTGGCCGTTATCGAGGACGGTGTAACTACCCGTAAGGTACAGACTGCCGCAGTCCTAGATACTATCCGCGAAAATGATATGCGACATCTTACAAGGGCGATTACGATGATGGCTACTAATATGGCTAAGGACAGGCAGACTGAAATCGATACGTCCAAAACATATTACAAGCTTACTAAGAATGATAACTTTATCAAGCTGGAGTAATGATGGATTACGAAGACGAAAATTATTCTTTTATTGAATGTGCCATAGCTGCAATTTGGTGTCTTGGTTCTGTAGTTGGCGGCATGGTATTACTGTTTTGGGTTCTTTCTTTGATTTTAAAACCGGATAATTATACTCCGCCTGAAAAACCCAAAGTAAAGGTTGAACAGATAATGTCGACTAAGCCGGTAATTAAACATGACGTAACTGTTGAAACGAACATAACGGTTTCGGACGGCGTTACAAAGCGTACTATGAAATCTAAAGTTAAGTCAGATGCAGTTACTCATGCCATGATAAAGACTGTCAATGACCAAATGTTGCAGGCAACATATAAAATCGTTGACGACCGACAGAGAGAGATTAATTCTGATCCTAATTACTGGAGTAGGAATGTAATTAACCATTCCAAGGAGCGTTAAACTTATGTGGGAAAAATTCAAAATGGAAGTATTCTATACGTCATTTTATAATGAACGTGATGGATTTACTACATTAGATAACATATTATATGGCGGTGCAGTTATAAATGCCATAATCGGTATATGTTCGACCGTGTTATTTTTTGCCGCCACTAGTACGTCTGATGTACCGAAAATGGTTTTTGGTATTATTTCCGCGGTAATGATTATATATTATCTATTCTTTGGACTGACTTGTCATTCAATGGACAAGATAAAAAATTTGACTCCGCGTTATCTTCGAAGAAGGTCAACTAAGTATGAAGACTTGGATTCAAAAATTCAGGAAGAGATTTGCCTGGCGTCATTTTATGTGATAGGTGCAATATTCTGTTCTTCATGGACATATCTCATATATTCGTGGAAAGTATTGTATCTCATAATTAAATATATAATTGCCGGCCCGTTCTATATACTGCCTAGGTATCTTATTCATAAGTCATTTAATAAGAAGCGCCTTAATAAATGTAATAGAAAAGAACGAAAAGATATTATTACTTCTTATGACGATTTGCTAGACGATTAGGCATAATTTTTATGAAAAATACCCGTTGACAAGACGGGTATTTTTTACTATATTAAAAATATAAACCAAGGAGCATAAAATGTCAGAATTATTTTTAAGAACTTTTCTTATCGGATTGGCAACGTCCGTCGGTTCATATTTCATTATCAAATTCTTGCATAAGTATTTGCGACAGGTTACGATTTTTCTAGGCGTAGCTGTTTTCGTCGGCATGTTTAGTTACGGTATCTATAAGGAAAATAAAACCCAGCATGAACTTGATGATGCAATTTCCAATATCTCCAAGGAATTGGATTCGATTACGAAAGATAACGCTTTACATGACCTTATCAAGAAAACAATCGCAAAGAAAGATGGTGTAAGTTTGGACATTGTTCCGGCACTCGATACGGCGATACTTAAGATTAACAAGATTTACCAGACTGTTCTCCAGGATCCTGATTATAAGGTCGTCATCACGAGCGCAAACGACTATAACGGACATAAGAAGAACTCAGCCCATTATAAAGGTGAAGCAGTCGACGTTCGTATCAAGAATATCGATAAGGATATGAAAAACGATATTGTAAAGCTTACTAAAGGAATTCTCGGCCCAAATTTTACAGTTATCCATGAAGACATCGGAACGCCGAATGAACACTTGCATGTTCAACTGAAACAGAGAGGATAAGATGGAAGAGCTATTAAAGAAATATCTTGTAGTTATTCTTTTTCTTGGTGCATGTTCGTCTTTTTACTTCATCGGCGAAATCTGGCACAAGCCGGCTTTCCAGCAGGAAATCAAGGAAGACCGCAAGTTTTCTATGCCGGTAACTATCGAAATGTATACAGTAATCAATGACGGTGTTACTCGTCGTATCGTCGCTTCTAAAGTCGTAACCGATTCCATTACTCATAAAGATACGGAAATGGTCAATAGGGCGATTAAAGAAGCTACACATAAAATGATTGCTATCCGGCAGAAAGAAATCGATCATAACGAACATTACTGGCGTAACGCGAAGTTTGTCGACGTCGGCAAGGAAAAAGACTTTACACCGGTTAATATGAAATTCTTAGACGGAGAAGATGAATGATGGATAACGAAGAACATCATCCGCATCTAGTCAATGTCGGTTGGTCAAATTACAGGAATGACTATTATAAAAACGACACTGATGAATATACTGGTAAAGAATTTTATGTAGGCTGTGGCTGTTCTGTTATATTTTTGATAATTTTATTTTCTGTCTTATTCTTTGCTTTTGATAAGGCTGAATTTGACGGTGATAGAAGATCAGGAAACTTCTGTGCATGCGCTGCATGTAATAACAGATGTAACGAGGCAAAAATCAAAGAACGACTTGAAGCGGAAGCAAAGAAAGCAGAAGCTCGCAGAAAATTTGTCGACGACAGTATTGCTCGTTACCAGGTTCTACATGACAGCCTTTTAGAGGCGATGCGTGTTAAGGACAGCATAAATGCGGCATTGATCAACCAGAAGAAAATTAAGGTAGACTTTATCGCGTTTATCGACGACGGTGTTACGTCAAGAGAAGTAACAGTCAACAGTTTAAACGATTCATTGTCTCCTAACGATATAACATTGTTAGGCGAAGCTTTTGGAAAAATGGCATATAGTGCTGCAAAAGATAGACAGTTAGAAATCGATAACAATAAAGAATATTATACAAAAAGGATCAAAAATGAAGACCAATAATTTTATCCACACAGAAGACATCTTGACCGAAACTCAAGAAGCATTAAAAACACATGTCATTCCGGATCCACCTGACTATGGCAATCAGAATGTCGGGTATGAATTCTGTAATAAGCACGGTGGTAAGGTCAGCGTAATTCTATTTACATTGATGCTTATCGGCTTGTTTGCATTTGCCGTTGTTTCGCTTGAGGCGAATCTTAATCTCGGTAAACCGAGACCAGTTGATATGCAGGTAACTACTACCGTTATTCATCATAACGTAGAGAAGATTAATCCGTCTGTGTTCTCCAAATATTTAAATAAGAGGATTGAAGGAGATCCGCAGATAATTGCGGCATTTGATTCTATTATGGCAGCAAAGCATGAAGCTTCATTGGCAGCGCAGGAAGCACGTAGGCAGCATATCCGTGACAGTCTTGCCAGTTTTATTTATCGCAGAGACAGTATCAGGGCTGAGCTTGTACGTCAAGACAGTATTCGTATCGAACTTGAAAAGAAACGTCAGGCAAGAATTGATTATTTTGCGGTTATCGACGACGGCATTACAAAAAGAACGGTCAATGTAAATTCTGTTGTAGATACATTGACCGAACAAGTTACGACCGAGCTTGGAAATGCCTTTACTACGATGTCAATTGAAACGGTTAAGGAAAGACAGAAAGAAATTGACCGTACTAAAGATTATTACAAGCGCTTAAGAATAAAGAGCGAAGCATTGCTATAAATTTTTCGATGTTATGAATTCGGCGTCAAGTTCTTGTTTAAAGAAAGCTTCGCCGTATTCTAACATCTTTTTCTTTTTCCATTCCGCTGTACGATATGGAACACAGTTCCATTTGAGTTTTGTCGGAACAAATGAATTTTGCCCGGCAAGTGATTTTTTCCATATCGTATAGAATCCGTGTTCTGTCCCATGCGGAGTGGAACACATTATCATTTGTGCATTTGGCCTGCTTGCCTGTGTAGGGAATACACTCCATAAGAAATCATCGAAATCACGGTCATTTGTAAATGCGACTTCATCGAATATAAGCAAGTCGACAGTTCTTCCTTTAATACTATTCGATTTGAATGGTGCTGCGAATATCCTGGACCCGTTTACGAATCCAAGCATTTCGGCATTGTTCATCTTAGGTTGTAATTTCAGGAAATCCGGCAAGGTATTGTAAATATCCTTGATTCTCATTAAGATTTCTTTTGAAGCCGCATGTTTGAATGACATGATAGCAATAAACTTGTCCGGTTTAAATAAGGCGAACCATAATGCATAGATTGCCAGAAGTGTCGTTTTGCCGATTTGTCTCGGTGCAACTATTATATTATTGTGTTTTTCTTCCGGCGGACTGTTATAAGTGTCCATTATCTTTTTCAGAAGTTTTCTCTGATAAGAATACGGTTTGAATTTTGAACGTCCTTTAGCAGTAATTATCTGAACATACTTACTAAAGTAATTGACATTTTCGGCGCATTTTACGAGTGCGTCTATCTCTTTCTTAGATATATTCATATTTGTCCTTTGTTAAAAGCAGTTTATATCATTCTCGCAATCCTGTACCAGTGTACTATCATGTTCACGAGCCATGGGTTTTTTATGAGGAAAACCCTTCCGGTATTTTCGATACCCGTACTGTAGCCTTACGAGCTACGTTTGAAAACCTGTAGTATATATAAAAATTTTTTTACATATTTACAAAGCTAATATTTTTATCTATATTTTTTGATATGTGGTACAATATTTTATTAGTCGATAAGTCTGCACACCCGAACGAACCGAACTGGTGGACTCGTTACAATGTGTGTCAAAAAGAAAACCTTGAACAGATTGCGAAGTTCTATTCGCATCTTTACGACAGGTTCAAAACATACCTTGCGGAAACAGATAATTATAAGATGTATGATTTGATTCTTACGGAAGATCTAAACCATGACCCAGATTGCGGGGCATTCAAATTCGAAAACTTAAATCTATTTCCGGATTTATATAATAAGGAATTCGATTACCTTATTGAACATTTCGATGATTACATTAAAACCTGGAAGGAATAAAAAATTATTTTTTAGGGTTTACAAAAGGAAAAACTTTTACTATATTTATTCATGTAAAAACAAAAAACACAAAAAACTTTTTATATATAATATAAAGGATTAAAGAAATGAAAAAGGTTTGTCTCACAAGTTTACTACTCCTCAGCTTGCTTAGCTGGTGTTTCGTAGTACACAGTAGGGACAAGGTAACAAACCTATAATTCATTTCCTGAATCAAAAGGTTTTACAAGGTTCCTACGAAAGTAGGGACCTTTAATTTTTATATCTCGGTGGTGTAATGGTTTAAGCATGGCTGGCTCCAACCCAGCTGATTAGGGTTCGAATCCTTACCGGGGTGCTAAATATCGCTAGGTTACCAAATTGGCAAAGGGACCTGACTTAGAATCAGGTATTTGCGGGTTCGACTCCCGCCTTAGCGACTAACGGTTTGTAACCCAACTGGTAGAGGTATGAGGCTTAAACCCTTTTCAGTGTGAGTTCGAATCTCACCGGACCGATAAAATATAACGATTCGTAGACCAACCTGGTAGAGTCAATGGCACGAGAGGCCATGTAGTATGAGTTCGAATCTCATCGAATCGATAATAACGTCAGATGGAGTAATCTGGTAGCCTCGCGAGAATGAGAGTCTCGTGTCCGAAAGGACGTGTGGGTTCGAGTCCCACTTTGACGATAATTTAATGGATTGGTAGCCCAACTGGCAGAGGCAACAGATTCAAAACCTGTTCAGTGAGAGTTCGAATCTCTCTCAATCCACTAACTACAGGTACGCAAACTTGGCAAAGCGGCGGGCTTCAGAGGCTCGTGATTCTGTGAGTTCGATTCTCACCCTGTGGATAAATTTTTAATATGCTGATATGCCGAAATGGGAACGGAGGAGTCTGCAAAACTTTCTATGAGTAGGTTCGATTCCTACTATCAGCTCTAACAATTTGGAGATGTCGCATAGTTGGCCTAGTGCAGGAGTTTGCTAAACTCCCAGGTGGCGTAAGCTGCCTCGAAGGTTCGAATCCTTCCATCTCCGCTAGATTCCATATAAATAAAATATGGAATTGAATGAAGCAATAAAAATCCTACAGGAAAATAATTATATCGTAGAAAGTCTTACTGCCAACGTCGAAAAACTTTACGCGATGTTTGACAGACATCTTAAAAGACTGGGTTATTACGAAGAACCGTGGAGAACCGCCAGGCATTATATAATAGGCGGGCGCGGAAGAAATAAGGACAATAGGTTTGTTGTTTATAAAAATGAAAAAATTACAAAAGATCCAGAAGTTATGGATTCTTTAAAAGACAGCTGTGAACGTTGCGGATTTTATTGCAATACTGAAGCATTCGACCGTATCATTATAACACCGAAAAATCAGAAAAAAGTAGCTAAAGTTTCACCGGATCAGGTTTTTTACCATGTAAGCAAATCGCCGACTATAGATAAAACCGGTTTAAGAATACGTGATAGAATGAAAGACGACATGTTTGATATTTACGAAGGGCGTATTTATTTATCGACTGTAAAATCTACCAGGTTACGTGACTTGATCGTAATGGTTCTAAGAGAACATAGAATGCGAGCCAGTGAAATAAATCTTTATGAAGTCAAAGTTCCGCCGACATATGAAATATACAGAGATCCGACGTTAAATACAGCAGTATATGTCACAAACAGTATTCCGGCAAAATATATCAAGAAACTTAACGTAAGAGACTATATAACTCCTCGTATTTTTAACAGGCTAGACAAGCCGTTGAATTTTATCAATGATAAGGATTTTGGTTTTGATCTTTATTTAATTTTAAATGATTATCTTGACAAAGAAGGCTACGGTCCTATTGAACGTTCAAAAATAATAGATAATTTAGTAAAAGATAACTCTGAATATATCCAGAATCTATATCTAAATGATAAAACCGCGCATACAATAGCAAAAGAATTAGTAAATATTTTTTTGGGTTAACGAAAGTCAATCCTTTTTCTATATTATAATTGACGATACTTAGTAATGGTGCTGAAAGCGGTTCAATTCCGTGTTCTCTTGGTGAGTGGCCGTTCGAGTCGGTGTAGATATGGTGTCTGGCGGTTCAATTCCGCAGTATCGTCCTATGATTTCAACTGAATTACAAGCAGAGAGAGTCCTTATAAAAATGAAAAAGGGTTTCTTTGCTAATGAATCATTTTTTATTGTCGGTTCTAGCGGTACATTTGTTATTCGTCATTATTTTTTAGTCCATGACAGGCCGCATACGCAGACTGAGCGTGAATTTAATGGATTACCGAAAGCAGAACGTGTACGCTTAAGACATGAATATTATGAATGGAAAAGAAAATTCGTTAATCCGCCTCCGCCAAAAATATTGTCGAAAAAACAAGCGCGGAAACTGAGGAAACAATCGAATTCAGGTAATAGTGGAATTATTTATTGTCCATACGTACCAGCAATTGTTTCAACAAATACAGGACCATAAAAAAATTTTTATTTTAGGGGTTTACAAAGAGAAAAATATTTACTATATTTACGTATGTAAAAACGAAAAACATAAAAAAGTTTTTATATATAATATAAAAGGAAAAATTATGTTGCACTCTTATTCATATTCATGGTCATTAGTTCCGAGCTCGATGTTCGGTTATTCCATGTATTATATGGGGTGTCGCGACTAGTAAGGTTTTTATTATAAAACTTTATTAAGTCGCAGCGCAAACTGCGGCTTTTCTTTTTTACTGATTGTCCAGTCCCTTGAGGCAAACGCTGTATAGGATAGAATGGATAAACGCTCGGTGAAAGTCCGAGATAATGCTAGTTTGGCAGAGTGGCGATTGCGCGTGACTGTAGATCACGTCTCTTATGAGTTAACACCGGGAGTTCGATTCTCTCAGCTAGCACGAAATATAATTGTTGAAGGACAGATGGTTACAGCCATTTGATAATACTTTACCAGTTTATCTTACTTCAATAGTTATAAATATAAACAAGAAGTTGCTGTAACAACTTCATTAAAATAAAGGGAAAACGGTAAAAAATGAACTATGAAAAAGTTTATTATTCTATAATTAATCATGTATTGAGAAAAACATTATCTGGACAACGTTGGAAAGGTGATGGAAATTATTATGAGATTCATCATATTATTCCTAGATGTTTAAAAGGTAATAACTCCAATAAAAATTTAGTTTTATTAACTGCACGTGAACATTTTATATGTCATTGGTTACTATTTAAACGGTATGCTAATGATATAATAATTAGAGCAAAAATGTTAAAAGCTTGGTTTATGATGTCAGTTAATTCAAAAACAAATAATAGAGAGTTTATATCTTCCAGATGGTATGAAAAATATCGTAAAGAAATGGCTTTAGCAATGCATGATGCACAATCTGGTATAAAAAATTCTAATTATGGTAAACAATGGTTTACCAATAGAAATACAGGCATTAGTAAAACATTTATTACAGCACCAGATGAGACATGGATTTTAGGTAGAAACTTATTTCATGGAGAAACTAGTAAAATCAAAATCAAAGTAAAAAACAAAGTAAAAATAAAAAAGTCTTATTATAAAAAACCATTAATTTTTAAGTCGCAATTAAATATACTAAAATCAAAATTGCATACTTATAATTTATGGAATAAATATCATTCAGGCAATTACTCTGGTTTAATAGATTTTGCAAAAGAAAATAAAATAACAAAGCAACAACTTAGCAGATTATTTAGAAAATATATTTCATATTATAAAGAAAATATAAGTATTGGAGTACATTCTTTTAAATCTGATAAAAAATTGATTTGTAATTATTTTTATAAGTAATGGGTTTACTGAGAAGTTGGAGATTCTCTACGGTCTGTAAAACCGTCGGCTACGCCTTTATTGGTCCGAATCCAATTAAACCCACTAAAAGGCAGATAATGACTGATCATCATTGGATCCTTCTTGTCCTCCAAGGTTTCCTAGGAATGACTGAGGAGAGGGCAATCTGCCACCAATTAGTTCGCTTGAGACACTGTGCGAAAAAGGTTGCGGCCTTAAAACAGTGGACGTGTTTAAAGCTAGAGGTAAAAAGGCGGCAGTCCGCTGGAGTTTTTCGGAACCTTCGGTAAAAACCGAAACAAAGTTTATCATGGGCGATAGTTCAAACGGAACGGGATTGCTGGACATTGCTACGGCAATCACAACAGAGAGAACGCTCTCAGACCTTCGTGCTAGGTCGCGAGAAAACACGAAGTTTAGGACGAGAGACTTGTCGGGGTTCGAATCCAAGGCCGCCTACTAAAAAATTTATCGCAGGGTCGAGTAGAGGTCGAGCTCGCTAGGTTCATACCCTAGAGCACCGAAAGGTCCACGCTGGTTCGAATCCAGCCCCTGCTACTAAGTTTAGCATAGGATGTTCCTATTAATGGATGATAGGCCGTCAGGCCTTGATTCGGTTCAAATCCGAAAGCCGAAAGGCAAATTACATCCCGCTAAAAGAAATTAATAGCATACGGAAGTTCCTATTAAAAAACAGACTTAAAATCGGTAATTTACTTCCCGCTATTACCATCCCGGAGTAGCTCAGCTGGTTAGAGCGTTTGAATCATAATCAAAAGGTCGTTGGTTCGGGTCCAACTTCCGGGACTAAAATCGAGGATACGCACAATTGGTAGTGCACCCGCCTAGAAAGCGGACGTGGGAAACTGCATGGGAGTTCGAGCCTCTCATCCTCGGCTAAAAATTATGGAGGTGTGACCGAGTGGTTTATGGTGCCGGATTTGAACTCCGGTGATTCGGTAATCATCCCGGACCGTGGGTTCGAATCCTAC
>Ga0265301_10004746_pt1 | contig 13614 bp, 15 predicted proteins | sample AusTroGonzalo_MG_2_FD_193488 | JGI IMG/M metagenome (GOLD analysis project Ga0265301, IMG submission 193488) | Bovine rumen microbial communities from tropical cattle in Woodstock, Queensland, Australia - Gonzalo_04 | ecosystem: Host-associated > Mammals > Digestive system > Stomach > Rumen ...
GACAGTGATGACGTATATTTCACAAGTTCAGACGACGATTACGAATTTGAAATATAATAAAAGAGAATGGAAATTTTTACAATACCAGATTGGACTAGTGGAGAGATGAGAATTCAACTTCCATCTAGTATCAAATATGTAGAGCTGTATGACGCAAACAATGTGATTCTCAGCGACAATTACACTTTGAGAATTGACAATGTGGGCAGAGTGCACTTAGATTATTTAAATTACCAGGGAGCAAATTTCCCATTAAAGCTTGTCGCTTTTGACAAAAACGAGCTAGACAGTGGAGAGCCATTATTTGGCCTGTCGCTTGGAGCACCAAATTACCACGACAGAGTGGGTATTGGGAAGAGACACGAATTAGCAAAGAATATAACAAACGACGATTTGTTTGATTATATCAATGATTACGGATTTGCTTATGTAACAAAAGAATTTGATGGTATCAATTACGCAGCAGCTCGAAACAATCTTGACGTATACACAACAGAGCAAGTTGATTCTATGTTGAGAGGTATACCGGCAGACGCCTCGAATATCAATGTTAGTGAGCAATATGATTTGGCACCGTATTATACACAAATCCCAAGCGCAATTGTCGCAAGAGGTAGCTTTGGATCGTATTTACAAGCTGGAGCAATGCACGTATTGCTAGATTTGAGAGCACAGTGCGTGCTTAATGGAGTAAATTTAGATAGAAATCTGAAGATATATAGAGTATGCACAGCGTCTGACGTAGTGGGAAGCACATTTATACCAAAAGCTTTGACAATCGCAATGCCAGCAATAACTTCACTTCCTCAATTGCCAGTTACTGGGAAATACGTCAACGATTTGCCAGAATTTATGCACTTTTCGAATTATACAATGAATTCATTGATTGCAGAGGTTAGCACAAAAACTTCGAATTTGCCGATATTGATTATGACACCAAATGCGCCAACGAAATTCTGTGGAAGCGATTTAGAGCCAAACAGTATTTATTTTTATCGCAATTCAATAGCACCAAAGCCTGGAGTACCGGGTATAATTAGTTTCTTGAAATTCGACTGGCCAATTGATGTGAAATATGAATTGATATATTATCCGGGAGACGCACAAATATAAAATAAATAATAAAACGAAAAATGTTAAACAGGACTTCAAAAACAATTAGAAGCGAGCAAATTCAATACGACGAGAGTATTGGATATTTCTTCGATTATAGACACAACGTCAATTCTGATGATATTCTTGTTGGAGTATTCGACGAGAATGGAAAGTTGATGAATTCTAACGGGCTGTATGAGAAATTAGATGACAATACGCTCAGAATTTATTTCCCAACAAATTATAATATCACTTGGAATGTATACGTCTTTTATGAAGATGGCGACATTCTCTTGACAGCACCAAAGAAACGTCTTTTCGAGCAAGACACGATTTCAGCAGCTGATTTGAATAGTTATCTAGATTACAGATTAGCGATGGGTAAAGAAGGGAAGCCGACTTACAATGTAACAATTGAAGATTTCAAATCTTGGTGCCAGCAATCTATAGATGGATCGATTTATCTGTTGAAATCAAACAATTTGTCTGACTTGAACGACGTAGCAGCAGCTCGAAACAATCTTGATGTATATTCAAAAGCGTCTGTTGATGCAATTGCAGATGACTTAGTTCAAGCTAGTGGAAATGTGAATACAGTAACTTGGACAGATGTTGCAGGATTGAATCCCTCTGTAACGACAGACAGAGATTTCGCTGGAGTATCTGTTGCACTGTCATTCAGCTCTAGTTCGACATTCACAAATCAACAATTGATTCAATTAGACTTAGAGCCGTACAGTGGTATTACATTAGACGTACAGAATCAAATCTTCCCAATCTTCGCAGTGAGTGGGTATCACACTTATCTTGGACAATTAGAGATGACAGTGACGACTTCTGGCACACACAAGCTTTGTATGCTTACGCTCTCACTAGCACCTGGTGAAACTTGTGATTATACAGCAGTATTTCACATTAACGTAAATAGACAATAAAGATATGGCGAGCTCAGTATATAAATTGATGAGATATAAATTTATAAATTACCCAGCTGGTACTAGACGTATCCAGATGAATTTCTATGCGCACAACAGCGATTACGTGAAGAAGATTTGTGAGAAAGACATTGTAGTTTTGCCAATGAAAGCTTGTGGTACAAATGATTACAAATATATCAAGTATTTGTCGACAGATGGTAAATACAAATTTATCCCATTTAGAAAATTCACAACTTTGTCGCAGACAGACGAAGCGCTTGGCGAGACTTCGAAACTTCTCACAGATTTGAAAACAGCACAAGGCGACAATTATCAACTTGGGTATTCTTCAAAGAAACAAATGCTTTTATCAACTTCTTGTACAGAAGAGCAATATGACGAGTGGAGCAAAGTATTTCAATCACCAAGAGTATATCTTCAATTTAAAGATCCAAATCTCTATGATGAAGATGAGAATTGGCTGTTAGTGAAAGTTGAAGGATCACCAAACTTTGTAACGAAGAAATCGAAAAACGAATTCAATTTGACAATCACATTGCCAAATTATAACAATATCATTATGTAATGAGAGATTTACAAATCGTAGTAAATGACGAAATAATTGACATTGATGGCGAAACAGCTTTTGGAGTATCATTCAAAGGATTCTCTTTCAATGAAGCAGACAAGATTCACCTCTCTTCTTCGAACGACTTCTCAATACCAATAACGAAGAAGAATAGAATCGTATTCGGATTTCCTGACAATATGAATTTAAACAGTATTGCGCCAAACAATCTGTATTATGACAAGTTGAATGTGAAAGTATTCGCAGACGGGCAATTTCTCTTCAGTGGAAAATGTTATGTAGACAGTATCGAAAATGGCCGAATGAATTTGTATCTTGTTGGTGGTAAAAATTTCTTCGAAGAGCTGTCGAAGATGACATTGAAAGATATTACAGACATTTGCGTAACAAAGCTCAATCAAGCACTTGACACAGCTTATCCAAGTGGCGCCTCGTATTCTAATATAATCTCTTATGCTAGTGATGGAGCTTATTCTGTCTGGTTGCCGTATGCTGTTGGTACACTTAACAAACAGTACCCAGCTGTGAAGATTGAAGATTCTGTTTCTTCGCTAGTTAACAAATATGAAGAAGATCCGAATTTATACAATCTAGAAGACGCTAAGAATATCGTAACAGAATTCATAGATTCGAACGTAGTGATTGGTAATTATAAAACAGGGCACTTCTTCGTGAGAATAAAAGATATATTAGACTGGACATTGTCAAGCTTGGGATTCTCGACTTCGTATGACAATCGATTGACGACAGAGCTTAGCGCAGATTATGTGAGAATGACAGACATTGTAACAATGGAAGATTTGCTGACTAGCAATTTTTATTTCGACAGCAATGATACGTACAAATCTAAGATTGACGACAAAGAGGGTAAATCATTCTCTAAGAAGATAAAAGCTGTAGATTTCTTCAAAACGATTGTACAAGAATATGCAATCGTATTCGACATTGACAATTCGAATACAATTCATTTTAAGTGTTTTGACGAGATAAAATCAAATACAATAAAAGAGATTAGTATCAATAAAGTTACAAACAGAAAATTCTCTGTTGATGGTATAGATCAAGTATCTTGGATTGGATATGCGTCTATGAATGGCGACGGTAGTGATGCTGTTACGACAGGTGGAGTAAAACTTATCTGTAACAATAAAAACGTAGAAACTGGCAATGACGAAAATATCACATTCTCAATCAAGAGAATGCTTGTTGGGTATTTCACTTATTTGTACAATGGCGGTGAAACGTATTCACTTGATTTGACAAACAATAAATCAATGGAAGAGATAATTATTGCTAGAAAAGATGCTAGCCAAGTTGCGTATTCTGTATTAGTATCTAGATACCTCAACGGATCACAAACTTCTGTATCGGCGACACTTTGGAGAGCGACACAATCGACAATCTCAACTTCTGGTGTCTATGACTTGTACAAATCTTCTGTTGCGTACCCAGAAGAAATCGAATTCGATGCTTTCTTGAAAACGCACGAAGCGATCAACTTCTCGTCTAGCAATTATGTGAGATTGAGTGGAGTACCAGGGTATTGGTACATTGAAGAGATTAGTAGTTACAATCCTCGTCTAGAAGCTCAGACGGTGAAGATGAGAGCGATGAGAATTCGATAAATAATAATTTCTCTTCAAAACTAAAATATATAAATTAAACAAGCAAATAATGAAATTAGAAATCAAAGGAGAAATCAACGAGCAAATGCTTGAAAATATATCTCAAGAAATATATGCCAATTACAAAGCTGGTGAAGATGTAGAAATCGAATTCGACAGCCCAGGCGGATATATTGAAACAGCAGAAGCGATTGTTGATGTGATTACAGCTTTGAAAGATGCTGGCAGCAAAATTATTTGTAAAAATACAGGAGACGTGATGAGTAGCGCAGTAGCAATCTGGCTGACTGGTGATTTGAGAGTTTGGGACACACGTCATAGTATGCTTATACACAATCCGTATGTAGTGAATGTATCTGGAGATGGAGAAGAGCTTTTAGACACCTCTCTTCAACTTTTAGAAATAGAGAACGAACTAGCGCAAGTATATTCATTGTTTAGTGATAATGACACTGAATATATCTTAGAGATAATGAAAGAGAATAGAGCTTTATCTCTAAGAGAATTAGAGGATCTCGGATTTATAACAAGCAAGATAAAAGAGATCCGAAAATATGCAAAGTTAAAATAATACAAAACAAACAATGGGAAAATTTAATGAAATACAAGAAGAGACTAAACAGAGCTTTGGTAGAAATTCTTTCACAACAAGAATTGCAAATGACGCTGTAGAATTTGACAGTGCAGCTGATCAATTCAAATTCTTGGATCCAATTGACGCACCAGCAATCACAATCAATGGCGAGCCAGTTGCACCAGGAGAGCAAACGCAAGTTGACTGGAAGCAAAGCGACAGCTCAAAAGTTGATTATATCAAAAACAAGCCTGTCGACAACAAAGGCAATTATAATCTTGGTGGAGCAAACAACAACTTTGGAACAAATTCTTCTAGTAACGTAACAATCGGAACGCCAAGTGCACCAGAAGTAGCAAATGCGATGAATGGTTCAAACAGCTTAGTAGTTGGTATGAAAAATACGACTGGAGCTGAGAGTGGTGGAGTAGTAGTAGTTGGTTATAACAACACAGCGAACGGGGTTCGTGAGATTGTTGCTGGTGAAAACAACACTGTTTCTGGTATTTCTAATGCAGCAATCGCAGCAACTAACGCAAATGTGAGTGGACAATACAGTGCAATCATAGGAGCCTCAAATTGTACAGTAACGGGTAGCAATTCTGTCATAATTGGTGGAAACAACAGGACGCTTGGTACCGACAATACAGTATTAGTTGGTGGTAACTTTCAAAAATTTGGATTTGAGATTTTGAAGAGCCAACTTGGCAATACACCTCGTAGATATGAGGTATGCGAATTAGGAGCAGATGCGACTGAAAGATATAACTGGGATATTTACGTAGGATTTAGTTATTTCACGAAGTGCGTAATAAAAATTATGTATCAAATCGAGCCAAGTTCGGGCAGTACAATTAGCGCAACAGTGAATAATTCACAAGGATTGTCTGTATCATTGACAGCAGATGGACAATGGCACGAAGCACTAATCGAAAATCTGTACCCAAAAGGTGGAGCTTATTTGAAATTAGAAGATCAAATATCTGGTGACAAGATTAGTTATATAGCTCAAACTTATGTAGAGTAATGACTGGACTTTGCAGCTGGTATTACAAAAGAGACAAAAACGGAATCAATTTCAAAGATAAATGCTTGTATGACGTATTATGCGCTTTCCCATTTATCTATGAAAAATACAAAAAACTTTTTAATTACGATTGCGAATAAAAACAATTCACAAAAACTAAAATAAATATAAAAACTAATTAAAAAAATTTAGCAAATGGGAAAATTTAATGAAATCCAAGAGCAAGTAACGCAAAGTTGGGGTGGCAATAGTTTCACTACGACTATTAAGGACAACACTGTTGAGTTCGACAGCGCGAAAGACAAGTTTACATTCAAAGACCCAGTTGAGGTGCCAAGCATCAACGTGGGTGGAACTGAGAGTGTGCCTTTCAGTGCTGAAGATAAAGCAAAGCTTGACAATTTGCAAACACCAATGCAAATAAAAGGAAGAGTTGACAGCGTGAGCGACTTGCCAACAGAAGACGTATCAGTTGGTGACACCTACTTAGTTGGGGTGAGTGGCAGCGAAACATTTGACGAATATGTATGCACTGGTTTTGCTGGTTCACCAGAAGAGCCTGTTTGGGAAAGTGTTGGAACTACTCAAGTTCAAGCTGACTGGGATCAGAATGACAATACGAAAGCTGACTACATAAAGAATCGTACACATTATGTAGAAGTTTCAATGACTACAGTATTTAATGATGATGTAACAGTTACTTCTATGCAACAAGACGATCTTTATTTATATCAAGGTTTAACTGGACTAGCAGAAGACTTTGAAATAGAAGAAGGACAAACATATAAAGTAACGAAAGACGGTGTAGAGTATGAGATAGTTGCTACTGAATTCAATTATACAAGCGCTATAATTTATGGAAATCTTGAACAACTTGAAGCTGGTAGTTTTGGTATATTTACTCAAGCTCAATTAGGTGGTACTGTTGAACTTGGTGTTATGGGTATATCATCTTCTGAAGTATCTAGCGTATCATTGAAGATTGATGCACCAACAGAAACAGTTCATCAACTTGACGACAAATACATTTCAGACAATATAGCGAGAGTTGCAAACTTGCCAACACAAGTTTTTATAAAAGATGAAACTAATAACGGTATAATTACAAATGGCTCGTATAATCAAAGCGCAGCTGAAGGTAACTGTATTCTTGGAAGTTCATATAATTCAACAGTAACTGGTTACGGCAATACAGTAATAGGAACTACTGGCAGTGGTCCAAGTAACATAACTGGTGGTAATGGAAATACAATACTTGGATCTGGTGGAAGCGTTACTTTAACAAACGCATCACAATGCTTTGTAGTTGGTACAGCAAATACTCAGATAGCAGCGGGTGGAACAAAATGTTCTGCAATAGGCGGAGGTCTTTCAATTTCAACTGAGGGCGTTCAAGGAGCAGTTAGAATTGGTGGATATGGAGGTGATGGTCAAGCAGTACTAAATTCTTCTGGTGCATTCTGTATAGGCGGCTCTGGAATGGGAACTGTTGGCGATGGTACAGGAAGTTCGAGTGCACCTGGTTCTGGTTTTATTGGACACTGTGGATACGGAAGTTCTATTACTAAGCCATATAGTATTGTAATTGGAGGTGATGGTCAAGCTAGTATTACAGGAGGAAGTGCAAACATAATTATGAATAGTAGCGGTGGTGCTTCAATTTCAGTACTTGGTTCTTACAAAAGCATTATAGGTTGCTCTGGTGTTTCTATAGCAGGAAGCGGCAGTATGTTTTGTTCTACTTTACTTTCTACTGCAGGTGGTAACATAACTGCTACTAATCAAAATGATGCTATCAATTATTCAATAATTAGCGGTGGTTCTGGAAATTATATAACTGCTAATTCTGGAAGCGTAAACAATAGTGCTATTGTTGGTGGTCAAGGTAATACAGTTTCTAACTGCTCAAATAGTGTTATTTTGGGTGGCTCTGGAATAACAGCAACAGAATCTAACACTGTTTATGTTCCAACATTGAAAGCAACTACAGGAGTATCTACAAAGAAACTAACAATTTCTTCAATTGACCCAGCTGATGTATTTATGCACTCTGAAATAATCGATGCTTCTTCTGATGTAACATTCTCTAGAACAATTGCAAGTTCATCATCAACAAAAACTGATGGTTATGTTGAAATTCTTTACAAAGCTTCTTCTGGAGTAACTTGTTCAGCATACATTGATAGCACTGATGTTTCACTAACTGCTGACGGAGCTTGGCATAAACTAGAACAAGGTTGTGATCCAGCTGATGGTGTTGAAATCCACATCAACAACTCTGCACCAGTAACAGATGCAACATTAGAAGTAATATCAAAAGTTTATTACATATAAACAAATTCTAAAGAAGAGGGCCTCTAAGCTCTCTTCTTTTATAAAAATTCAAATTGCAAACTAAAATAAATATAAAAATAGAAAAAATTATGGCAATCAAACAATTAGTAGAGGACATTAAAAAGCACGTAAAAAGATTAGCACTTAATGCTGATTTTATCGAGCTTTTCGACGTCGACAATAACACAGTAACTTTCTATGTAGCAGATCAAAATGCAATTGTTGAAGGCGTAGAAGCGACACCAGACGGTGAATTTCTTTTCTCTGATGGTACTAAGATTGTTATCGAAGGCGGTAAAGTAGTTTCTGTCGAAGCACCTGTTGAAGAGGCAATCGAAGAAGAAATCAAGAAAGAAGAAATCGTAGAAAACGAAAAGGTAGTTGAGGAAGAAGAAATCAAGAAAGAAGAAGAGATCGTCGAAGAGCCAAAAGAGGACAAAGACGCTCGTATCGCTGAACTTGAAGCTGAGGTAGAAAAGTTGAAATCTGACTTGGAAGCTGAGAAAGCAGCTGTTACTGAGAAAGAAGAGGAAATCAAAGAAATCGAAGAAGATTTGAAAGAGATCCAAAACTTTTATACAAAAGTTAAAAAACAAGCGTCTGAGAGAGAAATCAAATCGGAGCAGCCTCAAAGAGAATTTTATTTTATCAAGAGAAAATAAAATTTGAACGTCAAAACTAAAATATATAAAATAAAATAAATTTAGAAAATTATGGCAAGCACAATTAACGTATCAAGCTTAACGCTTAATCCAAAAGAGGTACAAGACTTTGGCCAAATCATTCTTGAAATGACATTCGGTCGTCCTGAACTTCGCGCAATGCACAGAATATATTCTGGCGTAACAATGAAAGAGCAAATCGTATTGGCCTCAAAACTAGGTCTTTCTGGTCTTAAAGCTAACGGTTGCGAGAGACAATCAAGTGGCGCAAAAGCCAACTTAACACAAAAATACTGGGAGCCAGTAGGTATCGAAGATACATTTGTAAACTGTCAAGCTGACGTAAATAGCTTATTCAAGCCTTATTACGACAAGATTAGAGATTACAAGCAAATGTACAATATCGATGCGTCTGATGAAGAAGCTTTTATCGGTAACTTAGTTTCTGAAGCAATGAATGAAACAATTTATCGTGCAATCTGGTTCGCTGACACTGACGTAGCAGCTAGTGATTCTAGCACAGCAGGTCTTATCGATGGATCAAACGTACCAGCTTTCAATTATTTCGATGGTATTTGGAAGCAAATCTTCACTGGAGTAACTGGTGGTACAATCGACAGAGTATCTTTGTCATTCGCAACACCTGGCGCACCAACAGCAGCAGAAGCTTACAAAGCAATCTTCGATGTATACAAACAAGCTGACAGCAGAATCGTAAACAGCGTAGATTCTAAATTCTATGTATCTGGCAAGATATTCTTGGCACTTGTAGAATATATGCAAACTGAATCTGTTAACTTCACACTTGATTACACAATGAATGGATTCGCCTCTGTTAAATTCTTAGGCCACGACGTAATCAATATGGGCCCAATCTGGGATGAGAATATTGCTTATTTTGAAGAGGATAGCACTTCTCACAACGCTTATCTTCCTGACAGAATCGTATTCACAATACCTGACAATATCCCTGTTGGTACATTGAATGAAGATGATATGACAACACTTGAATCTTGGTACAACATTGACACAAGAGAAAACAAGGTTGCTTATGGATTCTCATTGGACGCAAAAGTTTTGGACGACAAGTTGATAACTGTAGCGTACTAATTCAATATAAATCAATGACAGAGAGGGAGCACAAACGACTTCCTCTCTTTTAAAAAGAAAATTAAAAATTAAAATATACAATTATGGCAAAGTGCGAAAATAGAATCTTCAAGAATATAGAAAGCACTTGTGAAACAGCTAGTACAGCAGGAGTTGAGCAAACAATTTATCTTTTCAACAGAACTGAGCTTATACCAGAATTTGCTGATGAAGATAATGAGCCAAACGTGATTACTAATCTTTCACTTGTATCTCCAGCGACTGGATATACAGCAAAGGGTTGGAAAAACAATATGACAGCTGGATTCACAAGAAATGTATCTGACACTTCTGTTGACACGTGGACTGATACATTGACACTTACTGGTTTCGAATTCTCAGCTGAAGCAGCTAGAAACTTCGATAATTTCGGTGACGTAGTAGCTGTAGTTGAAAGAAAAGTTTCTGGCAAACAAAAGAAATCTGGCGATGGTATATTTATTGTATTGGGACTAGAAAACGGATTGTATGTGAGCGACGATTCTTGGGCCTCAGGTGAAAACAATGGCGCACGTCAAATCACACTTTCAAGTTTGGGCGACAGCGGCGAATCTTGCTCTTATTACGTATTTATGGTAAAAACTGGTACACCAGCAGCACCTGATTACGCAGCAACAAAAGCAGCTCTAGAAGCGCTAGTAGAATAATTTCTTTCTAACTAATTTAGTTAAAAGTGGCGAGAATAATCTTCTCACCACTTTTTTGTTTTATAATTGCTTTTGTCAAAAACTAAAATATATAAATAAAACAATATACCAAATGAAATTATTCGAAGCAAACAAAGAAGATATTCTCTCAAACGCAGGATTGTATATGGAAATGATACGAATTATGAAAACAGCAGATGGGTTTGCACCAGCTGGATCCTGTTGCGGAAAGAATAAAGCGCAGCACGTAGAGCAATTTCTCAAAAACAAAGAAAAGTATATGAAAAGAAACGAAGAAATCAAAAAGAGGACAATAATCCCAAAATGGAAAGGCGTGATATACGTAGCAAAGTTGAAATGCCACTTTGACGCAAATACAATGACAGATTCTCAATCGAGATTGCTTATATCACAAAACGTATTGACACCTGTTGAAAAGTATTTCGATTTGCCAAAGACTGAAATTGCACCAGAGCCAAAAGCACAAGTTGATGAAGAAGAGGCAAAGATTGTTGATGTAACATTCGAAGATGTAAATGAGCCAATCGATGAAGAGATAAAAGAATCTAAGAAGAAAACGACAAAAAGAAAAACTAAAAAGACTAAATAACAATGCAACAAGATATTTATGCAATAGATTTCCCTGTAAAAGAAATCAAAATTAGCAAAACACAAACTTGTAAAGATTCAATCGTATTGTATGGTGCAGATAATTTGTACCCAACACGATTTGAAGAGCTTATTTATTCTTCGGAAACAGCAAAAGCGTGTGTCGATTCAAAAGCAAATTTCTTGAGCACGCCATTTGCAAACGAAGAAATGGGAGACGTAGTAGTTGGTAAAACTGTTACAAACAAAGATTATACATTGAAGAAATTTGTGAAAGATATTGCAAAATCACTTTCGACATTCAACGGATGTTATATCGCTGTTGAGAAGAATTTGATGAATCAAACAGCTGAGGTATCTGTATTAGATTTCACAAAAGTGAGATTCTCTTCATTTGACGATTTGGGCAGAAGCAATTTTGCTTACGTGAGCGACTGGGCAAAAACAGTAACTGGGAAGAAAAATCGTATAATCAATAAATACCCATTATTCAATAACAATGATGGAGTATTCAAACATTATGCAGAAGAGCTAGGCACAACGACACAAGTATATCACATTTTTTTCGATGACAAATATGTATACCCGTGCAATCCATTCGAGCAATGCGTATACGACTTGGGTACAGAAAGAGAAATTCAAGTTAATAGATACGAAGAGATTACACAGGGTACGCCAGCAAAACTTATTATTCGTACAGATTTGTCAAAAGATATAAATCAACGCAAAGCTGAAATCGAAAATATAAAAGATTTCGCTGGATCGAAAGGAAAGAGAGTGCTAGTGATGAAAGCTGAATTTGACGCAGATGGCAATCCTCGTCAAAATGGATATCAAATTGACACAATAGCAGATACGAGAGATTTGAATACATTCAATGAAGCAGAAAAAGCGTGCTCAAACAACATTAGAAAAGCAATCAATATCCCAGCAATTCTAATTGATTACGAGAGTGCGACTGGAGGTATGAATGTGAGTGGCGAGCAGCTCAAATCAGCTGTTGATTATTTCAACGAACTTGTTTCTGATGAAAGAGAAGCAATTTCACAAGCACTTGACGAAATCTTTGCAAAGACTGTAATTCAATTTCCAGCAGATAAAGATTTTACATTAACAGAAAAAACAATACGAATCAATGGCAATACTGACAATAACTAAAATGCAAGAAATCAAGCCGGCGTCGTATAATAACGTCGTATTGCTTGGACAATTAATCGAAGAGGTAGAATTTTATAAAATTCAAAAACTTCTCGGTACACCAATTTACAATCAAATCGTAGAAGAGGTAGATAGTGGAAATATCTCTGACGAATTGAAAGAAATTCTCAATGGTGGATTGTACAAATGTATATCTTATTTTGTATATGCTAGATATGTGCAAGAATCGTACATTCAAGATACATTCACTGGTATGGTACAAAAGAATAGAGAAGACAGCTCAACAATATCTCAGGGTGCGATGAAAAATCTCGCAAATGAGTATACTGAGATGGCAATGCTAGCTTTTGAATTAGTTAAATCAAAAATAATGAAAAAGTATGGCACACCAGAAGAGACTGTTGAATCTGGTTATTCTGAAATAATAGGACTAAGAAGAGGGCCTGAATGCAGACGATTCAAATATACGTCAAATTATTTCAATTAAAATAATTAAAACAAAGTGAAAACATTTTTTACAAAATATAGAATTTCTGTAATTGTGCTTTTCTTTGGTATGGGACTTATGATAGCTGGATTCGTAGTACCACCAACGGGAGTGATTGACGGATCAGTATTGACTGGACTTGGAGAGATATTCGCTTTCACAGCAGCAATAACTGGTATCGACACTTACAGACAAAACTTTCTAGACAAGTTAAACAAAAATAACGAAGAATAAAATGCAAGAAAAATTAAACGGATTTAAAAAAGTAACGCAATCTTACCGAAACATTAACTTCTCGACTGAAATTCAAAACGATGGATACGTACAAGTTAAAGGAGGGGGTAGTTTTGACATTGTTCCAACATTGAAAGTGAGTGGACTTGTCAATGGATACGGTATGCAGCACCCATTTGAATATACACAACAATTGTACACTTGGACGCACGCAGCGACATTGTATGCAGATTCTGTCGGAGATGACATAAAAATCTATGACGGACAAAGTGGATCACCTGATTTGAATCCATTTGGCAGATTATTCAAAGATAATTTCACCTCGTGCGTAATTTGGCCTCTAGAGTGCAGAATATACGGCAGCGGATTTGATGAAAACAATTTTATCTTAGCTGATATTGGTATCTCAGGTACACACTGGATGTACGATGATTCTGAAGCTTATATTATGAGCCAGAGCGTCGCAAGCTTTCAATGGTATTCTTAGCCGTACGCTGGATATACTAA
>Ga0265301_10004755_pt1 | contig 13602 bp, 20 predicted proteins | sample AusTroGonzalo_MG_2_FD_193488 | JGI IMG/M metagenome (GOLD analysis project Ga0265301, IMG submission 193488) | Bovine rumen microbial communities from tropical cattle in Woodstock, Queensland, Australia - Gonzalo_04 | ecosystem: Host-associated > Mammals > Digestive system > Stomach > Rumen ...
TATGACGAGTTCGACGACAGCTATGACTACGGTTTCGGAGAAGACTGCGGCTGGGCGAACGATGGCGTGAACCACGAAGACTACGACTGGCGCATCATTTATCTGGACGAGGAAATCGCTGATGATAAAACGCGCTGAGCTTTGCTCGGGAACCAGCGCTTTTGAATAAAAGGAGTGTACAAATGAGTTTCTTTGTCAAAGAGACAACCACAAAAGACAGATACGGCGAGGATAGAATGGTTCGACATGTGCTTGTGCATCGGATAGTGATTACGGCGATTATTGCTGTGTTCCTTCTGATAACCCTGCTGTGCAGCTTTGCCGTTATCCCATCTGGCTATACCGGCGTCCGTACAACATTCGGATAGATTGACGAAGCTGTTGTTCCTAACGGGTTTGCGCTGAAGATTCCATATGTTCAGCACATCCAGAAGGTGAACAACAAGCAGCAGGAAATCACGTTTAAGGACAGGATTTGGGGCGAAAGCTCCGAACGCACAGTCGTGTATATGGAAAACGTCGTCGTTACATATCGCATCAACAAGGAGTATTCCGCCTGGATTTATGCGAACGTGACAAATTACACGCAGAATGCGCTGCCGGAAACGCTGGTTGCGTCCGCAATGAAAGCCTCAATGGTGTCGCTGGATTCTACAGATGTGACAAACCGTTCCAAAATTGAACCGCTTGCTGTTAAGAATCTGCAGGCGGCAATCGACGAGAAGTATGGCGGAACCAACGTCATCACAATCATCAATGTCAATATCAACAACATGGATTTCGAGGAGTCCTATAACGCCGCGATTGCTGCAAAGCAGGTTGCACAGCTTCAGTATGAACGTCAGCAGATTGAGAACGAAACATCAATCCAGATTGCCAACGCGGAAGCCGAGCAGAAGCGGATTGCTGCGCAGGCGGATGCGGATAGGCAGGTAATTGCTGCGCAGGCAGAAGCTGATGCGATTCTTGCCGTTGCGGAGGCACAGGCGACAGCAAATAGAAAGCTATCCGCAAGTCTCACGGACTCCCTGATTGAGTATGAAAAGGTGCAGGCTTGGGACGGCAAGCTCCCAACCGTCACTGGTTCAAGCTCAATCATAGGATTAGATATCGGAGAATAAACAGAAACCCGCGCTTGTTCCCGGCGCGGGTTTTTATATCGCAAAAGAGAGGTGAAGAGGATGAACAAGGTTGACAAATTTATCGGCAGATTCACGGAGCACGAAAAGACAGAAGACACGTTTCAGTACGGATGCTGCTACTGGTTCGCATATATCCTCTTTCGCCGGTTCCTGAAAGACGGAGCAAAAATTATGTATGACGAAGTAATCAACCACTTTGGAACTCAAATTGGAGGCAGAGTGTATGACATCACCGGAGACGTAACAGAGAAGTACGATTGGCGTCCATGGGATTTCATGTCAGATGATTTGCTTCGTAAGAGAATCACGAGAGACTGTATTATGTTTTAACCTGTAATGCAATGGCTATGTAAATAGCGCTTCTGCTGTCAGCGGGAGTGACGCAAAGGTACGGAAGAAGGGCAGCCATGGACAGCGACGCAACTGAGCCGACCGCCGGACTGCAGGTACTCTGAACAAATCCAAGAACAAATACGAAGGTAACAAGCGTTGTCCTGCAACGCAGCACTGTAAGATACGCGGTAAACGAATCCTTCGCAACCCAACCTGCACCCAGCCACGCTCGCTTCAGAGCTCCCGGCGATGCCCAGAGAACTGTATTCAGATTACAGGACGAAAGAAAAGAACAGGAGGTTTTGGATGTTAATTAACGGAGAGCGTGCTCTGGCATATGTCGTTGCGATTGATGAAATCAAGCCGATTGACGGTTACGACAGGGTAGAATATGCCAGAACAAACGGATGGTGGGTTATCATCAGCAAAAACGACGCACTTCATGTTGGAGATAAGTGTGTCTATTTTGAGATTGATAGCAAGGTTCCAGAAAAGGACGAGCGATTCAAGTTCCTTGAACCGAAGAAGTACAAAATCAAAACCCAGAAAATGTGCAAGGTATATAGCCAGGGTTTGCTGATGCCGCTTCGTCTTTTCCCGGAGCTCGGAGACGCAGATATCAACACGGATGTCACACAGAAACTCGGCGTTGTCTATTCTGTGGCAGAAGATAATGTGAGAAAGCGCACGCCGAACGGCGACTCCAAGTATAAATCCATGGGTGCGCGTCATCCGAAGCTTTTCAAAACAAAGCCGGTTCGTTGGATGATGAAGCGGAAATGGGGTAGAAAAATCCTGTTTGTGCTTTTTGGAAAGAAGAAGGATAAGCCGCTTGCGTTCCCGGGTTTTGTGAAGAAGACGGACGAAGAGCGTGTCGAAAACCAGCCGTGGCGCGTTGGAGACGGCAAGGAATACCTGCTCACGGAGAAGCTGGACGGAACATCGAGTACATATGCGATGACGCGCACAAAGAAGCTTGGCAAGAGTAAGTATGAGTTTTTCGTGTGCTCCAGAAATGTACGTCAGGCGGATGAAAACCAGAAGACATACCATGACCACAACATCTACTGGGACATGGCGTTCAAGTATGACATTGAGCGTCACCTTCGTGAATATCTGGAACAGCACAAAGAACTCCAGTGGGTTTGCATTCAGGGAGAGTCCGTAGGTTCTGTGCAGGGCAATCCGCTGAAACTCACAGAGGATGATTTATACGTCTTCAACTTTATCACATCGAAAACAGGCCGCGTCGGTTCGCTTGATGGACGCAGCATTATCGAGAATTGGGGCATGAAGTGGGTTCCGATTCTCGGCATAGGGAAAACGCAGGACACGATGGAAGAGCTCAAAGAGTACGCAGACGGAAAATCCGCTGTCAATCCGAACGTCCAGAGAGAGGGCATTGTATATCGTTCTTTGGACGGATGCGATTCCTTCAAGAATGTCAGCAGAAAGTACCTTTTGAAACAGAAGGATTGATAGATATGAGGACTGTGCCGTGGATGAAGAAGCTCTATGAATCTGAGCTTCATGGAGAGAATGAAAGCGCGAGTAAGATAACCGTATTCCTTGTGGAAGACTGGTGTATGTTCAATGAAATCTCCGAAATGTCCCACGAGGAACGCTGCGAATTGTTCAATGTCACGGACGAAAGCCTCTATCCGTATGCCGTTATGCCGGGAGCGTCGTACAATTCCTACAGCTTTATACTGGTTTATCCGTGCTATCTTATTGTTGAGGAAACGATTTCTCTCAACGTTTGATATACCATACATAATTCGCTATTGGAGGGGTTTTAATGAACTTAAAAGAATCTTTTCGTTACCAGAATTTTCTGGAGGGATTGATGCGTAATGCGTCTGCCAGTATTCAGATGCGAGACCATTGCGTTACGCTGACGAAGCGCCATCTGCGCAGTAAGGCAAATCCTGATGCGCAGGACATGGAGGAAACCATTGAGACAGAGCCGTTTACACCGAACGATAAGGTTATCTGCTTCATGCAATGGCTTGTGCGGGAGCGTCAGAAGCTGACGGAGGCCATCGGAGAGGCGAAAGCGACTGTTGGCTTTGACATTGACGCCGCGATTGAAACAAACAAGTTCCGTCAGCAGGTAAATGGCTCCATCAAGTCTATGCTGCGAAATCAGGCGTCCAAGAGGATGGAGACCGGCAAGGACTATAAGTTCAACGTCGAGGGGAATCAGTCTCCTTACTACTACGACATCGAGGCAATCACGACAGAGGCGTTTGACAGAGAGGCGTCGAAGAAAGTGATGCGAGAAATGATTACGGAAGCTGACCGTGTGTCGGCTGAGCTTGACGCTGCCATGATTAACACTGAGGTTCACTATGAGCCGGTGTATGATGTGAACGAGTCCTTTGAGGATGTCATGGCGGAGTTCACGCCGGAGAGTTGATTGCTTTTCTCCGGCTCTCTGTTCTGGACAGAAGCACGGTGAGAAAGATTCGTTTTGGCGTGTGGCGAAGCGGTTTCGCTGTCTGCCAGCGATGGCAGTCATGTTTTTGAAAACACCTTAAACGGGGTTTTGAATAAACAAATTTGTAAAATTGAGGAGTTTCTTACTTTTTAAGAAGTTTCCACCTTGAAAGAAGAGCGTAACACGCAGCAACAGGCATGAGTCATTATTCGGTATATGTACTTGCAAGATGTGTAAGGCGCGACAATCGGCGTAAAGTGCTTTCGTCAAATGCATTAGCCGATTCTACAACTTGGGTTTCCTACCAAGGCTATATAACATCTTTTAATGACTTTCCGAGGCGCCTGCGCCTCTTTCAAATGTTGCTCTGCAACAAAACTATCCAAATCGATTCCTTCAAATCATGTTTCTGTTCAGAATAGAGAGCCGGAGCATTTGCTCATAATGTAGATTTGCTCTATACATATGATTGAGCATCGCTTGCTGTCAGTGGGCGAAACGATTTGACCGGCAGGAAGAGCTTTTATTAAAATCGCTAACGCGATTTTAATAACGCCCGTGAGCAGGGGCTCTATGCATATGAGCTCTCAGACGAGCTCATACGGATTATGAGCAGGGGAGGACGAAGCAATGATATACATAACTGGAGATTGCCACGCCGATTATCGTAGGTTTTCGACGGATAACTTCCAAGAGCAAAAAGAAATGACCCGTGATGACATCGTGATTGTCTGCGGCGATTTCGGGATATGGGATGACAGCAATTCCGAGCGATGGTGGTTCAAGTGGCTCGCGGGAAAGTCGTTCACGATTGCCTTCGTGGATGGGAACCACGAAAACTTCGACCGTCTGTATTCAGACGAATTTCCTGTCGTGGATTTCCATGGAGGAAAGGCACATCAGATTCGTGAAAACATTTTTCATTTGATGCGCGGGTATGTGTTCACGTTTGAGGGAAAGAAGTTCTTTGCCTTTGGCGGAGCGCAGAGCCACGACATCCGAGACGGTATTCTGGACAGAGATGATTTCAAAACGAACGAACAGTTCTTCAATGCGATTCGTCTTTGGTATAAGCAGAGAAGAATGTTCCGTATCAACCATGTTTCCTGGTGGAAACAGGAGCTTCCGACGCAGGAAGAGATGGACTTCGGTTTACAGACGCTGAACGAAAACGGTAACAAGGTGGACTATATTATCTCACACTGTTGCCCGCAGGAAATCGCGTCTGTGAATGGGTATCACAACCCGGATAAGCTTACGATGTACTTCAATGAAATTGCGCATACGGTACAGTTCGACAAGTGGTACTTCGGACATTACCACAACGAGCGCACGACATACATGAAGTTTGTAATGCTTTATGAAAGAGTGGTGAGACTCCTATAAATGTAAAAATTTCAAGCGGCAACGCAAAGCTCGGAACGATACCGAGCGTGTCGCTTCCGGCTGGGTTGACATGCCGGAACGACTGTGAGTGTGGGAAGAAATGTTACGCAAAGAAGCTGGAAAGAATGCGTCCGTCTGTGCGAGATGCTTACCGTCATAACTATGAGTTGCTCATGCGAAGTCCAGCAGTATATTGGAGAGAAGTCGAGGCGTCAATTATGATGTCTCGATTTTTTCGTTATCATGTTTCCGGCGATATCGTTGATTTGAATTATCTCCGCAAAATGATTGAGATTGCGGAGCGCAATCCGCATTGCGAAATGCTGTGTTTTACAAAGAAGTACAGCATCGTAAATACATATTTGGAAAATGGCGGAGTGATTCCAAAGAATCTTCATCTGGTCTTCAGCGCGTGGCGCGGACTTGCGATGGACAATCCGTTTAATTTGCCGGAGGCGCATGTCAGGTATAGGGACAATACGACAACTGCGAAGTCATCTGCGGTTGAGTGCGGAGGGAATTGTACGGAGTGTGCGCTGACAGACGGTGGTTGCTGGACGCTTGGGTACGGAGAGCAGGTGGTTTTCAATGAGCATTAAGGGCATCTTGATTGGGCTCGCCATGCTTGTGTTTTTCTTTATGAGCATTATCGTTGTGAGTTGTGTACTGATTAACGATATGTGGGACGGAGAGCATTGCGATAAAACGCAATGTGATGCGTGCCCATTCCCGTGCGAGAAGCATGAAGAGCGGAGGTAGCTATGGTTTATCGTGTCGAATATACGCTCGCAGTTGTGGTTGAAGCAAACGACGCTGTGGAAGCGGATAAGAAAGCAAGAGAAGCATTAAATCTGGGCAGTGTGGCTTTTGAGAATATCATCGGTGTCCAGAGTACACCCGCTGTGAAGGAGACAACATGATGAAATGTGATAAGTGTGACGGGCTTTATATCTGTGAGATTTGGCCTGTCAGTTTGAAGTATGCTGAAAACGGCGGTATCGGAATCTCATGGTGTGGAACAGTTGGTTTTGGCGAGCTTGCTCTGTTCTGGGGAGACGACGGCAAGCTCCACGCAACGACGGAGCACATGGATTCCGAAAAGGATAAGCGGTTTACGAAGAAACTTCTGGAGCTCCTTGTTGAGCAGATTGTGATTGACGAGTAAGGTAACGATGGAAGTGAAACTTATCAGACTGCGGGACAGATTTCCCGCTGAAATGTTTGAGCTGCTTGACGAAATCAAGTCATATGAAAAGCCGCCTTTCAGAGAAGACGACCCGCTCTATGACAGAGCGCCATGGCCTAAGTTCGGAACCACCGGCGAGTACGGCGACGGCTGGGGATGGTGGAGCGTCCCGATGATTCTTGAGTACGTTACGAAAGAGGAAATGCTTCAGGCGTTGGCGGAAATGAGGGGAGAGCGGTAATGGAAATCATCAGAACACATACAGGGAAAATATACGTTGACAGAGAACGTAAGCTTGAGTTTCTGACTGTCGGAGATTACGGGAAAGAAAACAACATCAAGGCGGAGTTCCTTGGACTGACAAAAGAAATCAACGGCGTTGCGCACCATGAAGTGGATTTACGCGACAAATGGGTTGCGACAATCAGCACACAGAAGGGCTGCCCGATGTCGTGCCAGTTCTGTGACTGCCCAAAGTTCGGGTTTCACGGAAACGTAGATAGGTATGAACTTGCCTATATGCTGGAAACGATTCTTTCCAATGAAACTGTGAAGCATACAAAGAGATTCAACGTACATTATGCCAGGATGGGAGAACCAACGTTCAACAAAGAGGTGCTTGGGTTCACAGAGTATGACCTCAAGCATTTGGTATCCAGATTTATCAAAGCTGATACGGTACATCCTGTTGTTTCTACGATGCTTCCAAGGTTCAGTCAGGATTTACATTGGTTCCTCTCTGAGTGGTGCAGGATTAAGAATAACGTCTATCTTGGAGAGGCTGGCCTGCAGTTTAGCATCAACTCCACGAGTGATGAACAGCGTGAAGAACAGTTCAGCGGTAAGAGCTTGCCGCTTAAAGAAATTTCTATTCTTGCAGCGTATCTTCCAATGCCAGTGGGTAGGAAATATACACTGAACTTTGCTGTCACGGCTGATACGATTCTGGATGCAGATAAACTGTCGGATTTGTTTGATAAGCGGAAGTTTATTGTGAAAATCACACCGATTCATAAGACGGATTCCGCTGTGAAGAACGGTTTTAATGTAACGACAGAGTATACAGACTACAACGTATACAAAAAGTTTGAAGAGCCGTTGCTTAAAAAGGGATGGGATGTTATCGTCTTTGTTCCGAGTGAGGAAGAAGATAGCGATAGAATCACATGCGGCAATGCTCTGATTTCTCGTGCGTGATATGAGAATCATCGATAAGAATACGGACTTCTACGACTACTGGCAAAACATCTATCCAGACAGTTCGATAACCTTTGATAGAACGGATTCTTTTCTGCTAACAAAGGATATCATGTGTGAGCATTTACATGTCGCAAGAGCCCGTTCACGGTTTATCAAAGACGAGTTATCAAACTTTGTTTTGCTTCAGATATGCAACACATTTTGGCTGTTTCTTGCTGAAATCACAAAGGTAACGGACTATGACCGTCCGCTTGACTACACGATAGAGCTGCTCGCGTCATGGAAAAACTATAATAAGAGCCGTTCCATGATAAAGCTGGATGTTGTGAAGTTCGGTTGGCATGTCTATTCGGTTTATCGTGATGATAGACACATTGGCGTATATGACACGTCCAAGCTCAGAAGCAAGCCGGATACTCTGGTAAAATCAATCGATACAAATGACTTCCGGGTTTTTGACAGCGTGAACAAACACACCATTTATAGGGGCGATAATACACAAGTCGAGAAGCACATCCCGCTCCTCAAAGCATGTGGGATTGCAAACTGTGTTGACCCGCTTGAGGTATTCCTCGCGTTTGAAGAATACTTCTCACTTGAAAAATCATCCAATGAACGAACAGCTTCCGTTGGGCTGACAAATCTGGAGAAGATAGGGAACCACGGGTTTGATGTAAATACATCTTTCCGTGGTAAATAAGCAGGAAGGAGGGAACCAGATGCCAAATAAAGATTCTCTCGGCGACAGAATGAAGGGCTACGAGAACGTATCTCGTAACTATTTGACACGCAAAATCCCGGTTATCATTCGCGTAGACGGCAAAGCGTTTCATACTTTCACAAAAGGGCTGGAAAAGCCATTTGATAAGATTCTGATGGGAACGATGCAGGGCACAATGAAGAGTCTCTGCGAAGAAATTCAAGGTTGTGTGTTCGGTTATACGCAGTCTGATGAAATCACGCTCGTCCTGACAGATTATGCGACGATTCAGACAGACGCATGGTTCGGGTACAACATCCAGAAGATGGCGAGTATAGCCGCGTCAATCGCTACTGTTGAGTTTAACAGGTTGCTTTCGGAGTCGCTCGCAGATGCCATGGACGAATATAATGAAGAGTGGCATTCTCCTCCCGGTAGGTGGGAGTACCTGATGAACTACATGGATAAGCAGTTCAAGGCAATGTTTGACGCCAGAGTTTTCTCCATTCCGAAAGAAGAAGTCTGCAACTGCCTGATTTGGCGTCAGCAGGACGCGACGAGAAACAGTATCGAATCTGTCGGACAGGCAAATTTCAGTCATAGCCAGCTTCAGAACAAAACGTGCAACATGATTCAGGATATGCTCTGGAAAGAGAAGGGCATTAACTGGAACGACTTCCCGGATGACTGCAAGCGTGGCGCTGCCTGCTACAGAGTTGAGCAGACGACAGAAATGAAAGACCCGCGCAGCGGTGAAATGATTACTGTTCGTAGGAAACAGTGGAAAATTGACAGGGAAATCCCGATTTTCACACAGGAAAGAGAGTTCGTGGAGCGGTTTTTATAAGGAGGCGATAATGTGACGGTTGAACAAATCAAGGAGCTGGTTGCGAGTGAGGAGTACGATTTCCTCAGAACGAACCCACATATCTGCGATAAGATAGTGTTCTTAACGCTCGGTGGCAGCCATGCCTACGGAACGAATATCGAAACCTCTGACGTGGATGTGCGTGGTTGTGCGCTGAACAGCAAGTCTGATTTGCTCGGGCTCTCCAGCTTCGAGCAGGTAGTGAACACCAGCACAGACACCACGATTTATGCCTTCAATAAGCTCATCAGTCTGTTAATGAGCTGCAATCCGAACACGATTGAAATGCTTGGATGCAAGCCGGAGCACTACATCCAGATTTCCGACATCGGAAAGGAAATGATTGCGAACCGCAAGCTGTTCCTGTCTCAGAGAGCGGTTGCTTCCTTCGGCGGATACGCAAACCAGCAGCTTCGTCGTCTGGAAAACGCGATTGCTCGTGACGCGCTGCCGCAGAGCAGGAGAGAGGAACATATTCGTCAGTCGATGGAGAACTCTATGTCGGCTTTCGAGAGAAAGTATACGGCATTTGAGGCTGGCAGCATTGTCCTGTACACGGACGAAAGCAGTAAAGCGGAGCTCGATAGGGAGGTTTTCTCGGACATCACGCTGAAGCACTATCCTGCGCGTGAGTTTCACAGTATGATAAACGACATGACGAACATCATCGGTTGCTATGAGAAGCTCAACCACCGTAACCATAAAAAGGACGACAATCATCTGAATAAGCACGCCATGCACCTCATTCGCCTGTATCTGATGTGCATTGACATTCTGGAAAAAGAAGACATATGCACCTACAGAGAAAACGACAGAGAGTTTCTGCTGGAAATCCGAAACGGAAAGTATCAGCGCGAGGATGGCACATATCAGGACGAGTTTTTCCAGATGGTAAACGACTTTGAGAAACGCATGAACTATGCGAAGCAGAATACGAGCCTTCCAAAGACGCCGGACTACCACGCTATTGAAGAGTTCGTCATGGACGTGAACAGGAGAGCAATCGATGTGTGAAATCGCGCTTCCGTCGGGAGCTGCCCGGATAGTTTCAAAGCTTCTGGATAATGGGTTTGACGCTTACGTTGTCGGCGGCTGCGTCAGAGACAGTTTGCTCGGGAATACGCCGAACGACTGGGATATTTGTACGTCCGCAAAACCAGATGACGTAGAACGCTGCTTTCTCGGGAATCGCATCATCGAAACTGGGCTCAAGCACGGAACAGTGACGGTTGTGATGGACGACGAGCAATACGAAGTGACTACGTTTCGCGTGGACGGCGATTACTCGGATTGCCGCAGGCCGGACAGCGTAGAGTTCGTCAGCGATGTCAGAGAGGACTTGGCTCGGCGGGATTTTACAATGAACGCGATGGCTTACAACAGCCGCGTTGGTCTGGTTGACCCGTTTGGAGGCGTCAGAAGCCTGAATAAAAAGCTGATTTCATGTGTCGGCAATCCAGATGACAGATTTAACGAAGACGCGCTCAGGATTCTGCGTGCGCTTCGTTTTTCTTCTGTGTTCGGGTTTCCGATTGACAATAAGACCTCCGATGCAATCCATAGGAACGTGGAGTTGCTGAACAAGATTTCGGCGGAGCGCATTTGTTCCGAGCTTCACAAGATGCTGATGGGTAAAGACATCCTTCGGGTTCTTCTAAACTACCCGGATGTAATTTCAACGATTATCCCGGAACTGAAACCGTGCGTTGGGTTTGAGCAGCACAACAAGTATCATCAGTACACGGTATATGACCACATCGCGCACGCGGTTGATAACTACAAAGGGGATGACCCGATGGTTCGCGTCGCGTTGTTACTCCACGATGTTGGGAAACCTCTCTGTTATTCGGAGGACGAAAATGGAGGGCATTTCTATGGGCATGGAGAACCGAGCAGTCGGCTCGCAGCGCAGGCGCTATCCAGATTGAGGTTCGATAATGAGAGCCAGCACGATATTACGGAACTGGTTCTCTACCACGATGCGGTAATTGAGCCTACGCCGCGCACCGTCAGACGGTGGCTGAACAAAGTTGGCATAGAACAGTTCCTGCGACTGATGGATATTCGTCTTGCGGATATTCAGGCTCATGCGGACGGCACACACGAATCCAGAATCCAGAGGCGCGACTCCACTCTTGAGCTGGCGTGGGAGATTATCCGTCAGAACCAGTGCTTCACCATGAAAGACCTCATGGTGAACGGCGATGATGTCATGTCGTTTGGTGTGCCGGAAGGACGACGTGTCGGTGAGATTCTGAAAGCCGCGCTGAACGCTGTGATAGACGGGGAGATTCCGAACGAAAGAGCTACGCTCATGTCATTTATCAGAAATGAGGTGTCTGGATGCTCAGAATTGTGAAAGGTGACCTCCTGCTTGCAAAAGAGGCGGTGATTTGTCATCAGGTAAACTGTCAGGATATGATGGGTTCAGGCGTAGCAAAGGCTCTCTATACCAAATGGCCTGAGATAAAGCGAGAATACCATGCGTTTTGCGCAGATAAACGACCTCGTGAACTGCTCGGCAAGATTCAGATTGTTGAGCTGGCTGAATTTCCTGCTATGCAAAAAGTCGTTATCAACATCTTCGGACAGTTGAACTGCGGGCATGATAACATCTGCTATACGAGATATGATGCATTGGAGAAAGCGTTTGACGAGATAAACCGTGTCTGCGCTTCCAAAACGCTCGCGTTTCCGCATGGCTTTGGATGTGGACTTGCCGGAGGAGACTGGGCGACGATTGAAAAGCTAATGGTTGAGCATCTTTATAACACGTTCATCACAGTTTACTGGAAACCGTAAAGGAGGTTGTATGGCAGAGTTTTGCAGAGAGTGTTTCATAGAACTGATGCGCCCGTCGGTTGGAGAAATCCAACGCATCCAGATGAGCGATGAACCAGACTTTTGCGAAAGTTGCGGCAAGGTAAAGCCGTTCGTTCTTTACATTAAGGATGAGCCATTTTGTCCGTTTGTTCCGGCATATTGCGATGTGCCAGAAGCAAAGCATTGTGTTGGATGTGATATCCCTGAAGAGGTTAGGAGGATACAAGATGAGAAACTATGAGGTTCATGTTACGACGCGACCGGGCTCGACAAGAAGGATTCTGCACGAGCTGGTTGATGGTAAGCGAGCTGGTGTTATGGAAGCCGTACCAGGCCAGCGCGGTTGGTTATGGTATCGCAATGACGATGATAGCGGATATCCGTATCATCGATTACATACGAGCACAATCGAGTCGGTAGAAAATATCGGAGAAGATATCGTGATTACGACCATGAACACGGTTTATCGGCTGACTCCTTGTGCAGAAACAATAGCAAGTTAATGGCAGACGTGATTTACGCGCTTTCTCAAAAGAGAGCACGCCTTTACGAACGGAAGCGTCAGGTAAATGAGGAAGCTGAAAGGCAAATTCGTGAAATCGACAGCGAAATACAGGTTGTCGAGAAAGCAATCCAAACATTAAACGATGCGGTTTCTGAGTATCTTTGCCCAGCCTGCAAAGGAACTGGGAGCACAAGACGCTGTGATGCAGCGGGACAAATGGAGGATGTGACTTGTACACGATGTCACGGAACCGGAGTGATAGTGTAAAGACTTGGATTGTGTATTACGAATGTCCGATTTGCGGCGAGGTTACAAGAATACCTTTAGCTGAATGTCCGTTTTGTCATGCAAAATTGAATAATAATACACAGAAAATGGATACAAAATCGCTTACGGAAGCAGGTGATTCAAACGAAGAAGGGTAAATTCGTGGCGAGTCTCATACGCATAGCGTCATTGGCGGCTTGCCTCACATATTTACGTCATACCTATAGCATAGGATGGGCGGCATATCTGTTTGTATGTGTTGTTGCTTTTCTCTGGTCTGTTTCTACAGCACTTGAATCATAAGGATGAATAGGAGGTGGACAACCATGCCTTCTTGGGAAACAATATCGCAGACAACAGTCGGAGATTATTATTACTATAGGCCAGATTATAGAACTTATTGGGCTACTACATCAACAACGTCAACGACGCCTGTATATTCCTACGTCTATAGCTCAACACCTCCGAAACGTAGAACGACAGTTGTGGGAGAACGTTTCTCTGAACGAGTAAAGCCAGAACCTGAGCCAGCGTCCGAAAAAGAACTGCACGACTTCCTGTTTGGAGGTGAAGACAAATGATTTTCTTGATTATCTATGGCGTACTTGCGCTCATTTCCTTTGTTCTATTTCTGCTTTTTACGGAAATGGCAGTCAAAGACCAGAACAGCATCTTTACAATAGAGGTTTTCAGAGTGAACCATATAAGGATTCTGGTGATGGCACTGTTCTTCCCGCTGACATGGATAGCTG
>Ga0265301_10004766_pt1 | contig 13585 bp, 25 predicted proteins | sample AusTroGonzalo_MG_2_FD_193488 | JGI IMG/M metagenome (GOLD analysis project Ga0265301, IMG submission 193488) | Bovine rumen microbial communities from tropical cattle in Woodstock, Queensland, Australia - Gonzalo_04 | ecosystem: Host-associated > Mammals > Digestive system > Stomach > Rumen ...
TCTCCATGAACTCTTTGTGATCCATGATGCCCTCCTAGGAGTTGTCGTGTTCGCTGTTTACGTCTGGAAATTGTTTGTTGTAGTGCTTCAAGTCTGAAGTCAACTCACGCTTGTGCATAGAAAGCTCTTTCTCTTTCGAGCGATGTTCGCGATCATACATGTTCTTGACCTTTCCGCTCTTTCGACCCAGTTCTCTGTGCTTGATCTCATCGTGAGTCATGCGCTCTTCGTGAGGATTTCCAAACTCGTCATAGACGATCTTGTGGGTTCCAGGACGGTCAGTCTTCCACTTGGTGATGACCTTCTGGTCTCTCACCATCTTCTTTCGAAACATTCCCTCGCTCAAAAATTCCAAGAGTCTCTTCATAGTTTATTTATATCACCCAGCAGCTCTCTTTCCAGCGAAGTAGCCACGGATCTGATCTCTCTTCTTGATCTTGAGCTTGACCATTTCGAGCGGCATTCCGCTGTCGATGACGAGTATGAGCTCATCCACTTTCGACTTGAATTCTTGATCCGCGTACCATCCGTTGTAGGAGTACTGATGGCACATGCCTTCCGTGTCGTTGATCCAAGAGTTGTCCTTTTCAAGCGTTCCGATCTCGGAGCCCTTGTAGATGATGTGACCCTTGGAGAAAGACCATGCTGGTTCTGCCTTGTCCCAAGTGAAGGTGCAGCCCTTGGATTTCAGATATTCATACTGTTCGCTGTAGTCCATGTGATCCTCACTTCATGCTCTGAAAGAGGCTGAGCTTGAAGAGCTTGATGTCCCTTTCGCGGATGTGCATCTTCTTGCCGAGTCGTTCAGCCCAGTCCTTTGGCTGCCAGTCATTCGGATCTTTGCGCTGAGGCTGATTGCGGTTCATTACTTAGCCTCCACGACGTTTCTGAGAAGCCAGCCGATCTGCTTAGCCTTGTTCTTTCCCTGAGCCATGTTGATGATCCAAGTAGCTTGCTTATTCTCGTTGAGTGTGATCTCTGCGATCTTGAGAGCCTTGGTGACGAGTTCGCGGTATTCTTTCGGAATGACGAGATCACCTTCAGCGTTCATCTTTTTGACCTTTGCGGCCTTTGCAGCTTCTTGCTGGGCCTTGAGCTTAGCCTTGATACGAGGCGGAGTGATTTCGTTGGTGACTTCCTTGCCGTAGAGATCGAAGCATTCAACGACTCGACCGTTGGGAAATTCGAGAATGATCTTGTAACCACCCTGATCGAGCCAGCCGACTAGACCGTTCTTGTTGCGCCAGATAGTGTAGCTTCTTTCACCGACGACCTTGTTTTCTTCCTTATTGAGAGCGTTCCAGATTTTGTTGAATTCTTTCGGTCCCATGTTTAAGTCCTTTGTTGAGGTTGTTTTACAAGTAAAATATACGAAAAAACCAGAGTTTTCTAAACCCTGATTTTCGAAAATCTGGAAAGATTTTATTTATTGTTCGCCGTAGATGTAGATGTACTGGCCGCTGAGATTTCGAGTGATGTCGATAAATTTCAGTCCAACCATGTTGACTGGCATCCTCTGAGCATCCTTGCATGCGACTCGTGCGTAGTGCTTGTAGTGGACGCCACCTTCATAGGTGTCTTCTGCCCAGTGAACAACATCGCAGCCGAGACGAGACGTAGATACGTAGAAGTCCAGCTTGATGTCGGCGAATGCTGCCGTGATGAAGATCAGTGCAGCGATTATTGTCTTCTTCATGTTTTCTCCTTATTAGTACCTTATTTATTGGCACCCTTGATAATGATGTAGATGTTCGGGTAGGTGATCTCCTTAGCGCACGGACGATGAGTGCCCTTGCCACGAACCACGTCTGCCTTGCGGAAGCACTTCTGAAGATTCTGGATGAGTTCATTGATCTTCTCTTCCTTGGTGAATCGATCAAGGACGAGGCAGATGGCGCGTTTGTCCTTGAGAGTTCCAGCAGTGACGAGCTCGTAGGAAATTCCCATGCTGGCCATGACGCCAGTAGAGCGTTCTAGAATCTTTCGTTCGTAGTAAGAGACAGCCATAGTTAGTCCTTGATCTGATTTTCTTCAGCTTGTTGAATGTGAATGACCTTCTGAGCCATCTCAGAGAGAAGAGAGTCTGCCGTGTACTCTCCACGATTAGCTTTAGCCCTGATGTCCTTTGCGGCCTGTTCAAGGAAAGTCGGATAGCTGTAGCAGCCAGACTTCGCAGTCGCTTCAAGTTCATCAGCGAGAATGTTTGCGATCTTGACGAGAGACTGTTCTGGGTGCTTCATGTAGTCCAGAGCTACCGCAGCGTAGTCGAGTTTCGGATTGTCCATCGGATTGTGCTTGAGCTTAGCCATTTTGAACCTCCTATTAGCCGAGAACCTTGTCGATCATCGGAATGATCTGACCGTGAATGTATTTTCCATTAAACATATCAACCATGCATTTTAATTTTCTTTAAATTCTATTAAATCGCCATTCTTTTTCTTTATCTTGAAAATCTTACCATAATTGTTATCATAATCGTGAGTATGATAGTAATAGTATTCTATTTTTTTATGTACAAACGATACAACATCATCTTCATGCCTCACTTTAGAAGAAAAACAATTTCTAACAAACTTAATCATATCGGACGGTTTAGCAATATATTCATCCATATTACCAGTTTTTAATTCGGGACAGTTTTTAGGATTTTTATTGATAGTACATAGTCCGTCTTTGGGATTGCGTTTAGTAACGCATCCTTCTTTGTCTTTGCAATAACTATGTGCGAATTCACAGTGATAGCTTTTGTTCGATGTGTATTTGTACTCTACTTCCAATTCTAAAATGTTTATAGTTTTTGCAATAGAAAAAGCTGAAATAAGAAGAATAAGTGTGATAAGTTTTTTCATTTTTATGGTCCTTTTGTTTAAGTTTTACGAGTAAAATATAAGAAAATCCAAACAATTCGTAAATAGTAAATATCTTCACTTATGAAGATAATTGAGCGGATCGTCGTCGAATATAGCTAATATTGATACAAAGAATGAGAATAGTAAAACCAAGAATCTTCCATCTAGTATACCCAATAGTGCTAATGGACCGACAGTTATCAGTGAATCTATAAAGTAGTATGGTACCAACAGGATGAAGATAACACAGAATACTTTTGCAAGCATTGTATTGAACTTCTGTAATTTTGTCATCTTTAGAAGATCCTCTTAAAACCCAAAACCTCGTTTTGCGCTATCCCACATCTCAGCAGGGGTTTTAAAAGCTTGTAATTTACTCCTTGTTTCAACGCCATATTCATCTCTAGATATGCGTTCCCTGACCATATTTTCCCTGTAAACGTCAATACTCATACTTCCATCTCCCCAATATGATCCCCATTCGAAATACTTTCCATTCTTGCTCACCTTAAATTTATGAATCTCAAATCCAAAACCTGCATCTCCTGAACAAGAAACATAAACTGTATCTTTTGTAGAATTAACATCGCATGGAAGATAATTACTGCAGAATCCTAGAGAGGTTAGAGAGAGAAGTAGAATGAGGATTTTCTTCATTATTTGGTCCTTTTGGTGAAGATGTTTTACAAGTAAAATATAAGATTTTCTAGAGATTTTCTAAACCCTTAAATCTGGTAAAACCTCGATTTTTGTATATCTGGTTCCTCTCGCTAGTTCCGACGTACTCCCACTGAAGCTTCTTGCCAGTCTTGGGATCGACTCCGCAGTACTTCCTTTTGCCCTGACATACCGTTGATATGTGGAAGGATTTGATATTGAAGTATCTCTTTGCCTCGTCGATCGAATCGAACATCTGTCCTGTCGTTGTGCATCGGACTTTGCTCCAGATTTTCTCCTTCATCATCTTCTGCATATTGTCTCTGAATGCAGAGTTATTCCAGTTCTTTTTGCATGATTCTCTAGATTTCTCTCTTCTCTCTGGACGCTTATTGAACTCAGCTATATCCATCTTGACCCATCGATTAGCCCTAAATTCTGCTACAAAGAGCTTCCTAGCGTTCTCATACTCGTGAGCGCTGACTATCTTCTGGTATGGACTATCTGCTTTCCTAGATCTCATTGACATCTGCCAGATCGCGGCATACATAGATCTGGAAGGCCATATCTTACAGAGCAACTTATGCGCTAAATAATGCTCTCTAGCAGTCAGCAAGACGAGATTGTGCTTGTTCCTCTTATACTCTGGAAATAGTGATCTTGGAAAGATGTGATGTTCTTCGAAGTACTCTTCTGAAGACTTTATACGGTGCTTCGCTCTCGCAGAAAACACCAAGCTGGTGTATATTGCTCTATAGTTCATTTTTTACCTTTTAGGCCACCTTCAATGGCCGTATAGGTTATTTATACACAAAGGTAAGGGAGAGATAGAGCATCTCTCCCAAATGGTTGAAGGCCATCTGTCCCGTTTTTATTTATAAGACTTTGATGATCTGAGGAATAATCATTCCGCTCTTTCTAACGACAGCCATCTTGCCGATTTCGACGCCAAGGGTCTTCATCTTGTTGAGGTTAGAGAGCGAAGCGCGAGAGACGGTAGTGCCTTCGAGCTTGACCGGTTCGATGACAGCGACCGGATTGAGGGTAGAGCCAGCCATTTCCCAGACGATGTCGATGATCTTGGAGACGGCAGTTTCGAGTTCCGGTTTGAGAGCGACGTCGCGCTTCGGAGTCTTGAGCTGACGGTCCTTGCGGTCGATGTCGTTTGCCTTGATGACGATTCCGTCGCAGTTGAACTTGATGTTGCCAGCAGCGATTTCCTTGCGGAGATTTTCGCGGAGATTGTCGGCGACAGAGACCATGTCCTTAGCGTCCACGAGGACCTGATTCGTAACTTCGAAGCCTTCTTCCTTGAGCCAAGCGATGAGTTCTTCCTGAGTGGTGAAGTCGCCGTCTGCGTCGTAGGCGACAGCGTGAATATAGGAGAGATCTTCCTTGTCAGAAGCGGTGAGAGTTTCGAACTTGCGGTTGATGATGCCAGCGACCGTGTTGCGCGGATTGGCGTTCTTGGTAGCGAAGCGAGCGTCGAAGTCGGAGTTGTAGATGACCATTTCAGAACGGACGGAACCAGTGTAGTCGGACTTGAGCGCCTTCGGGAAAGTCATGAGGGAAAGAGTCTGAGTGCGATCGAGACCGTTGAAGCCATCGCCGCGAGTGATAGCCTGAACGAACTTGCCGTGTTCGTATTTCAGTTCCATAGAGGAGCCGTCGATCTTGAGTTCGAGAGAGTAGCGCTTCGTGGTCTGGCGCTTTGCCCAGTCCTTGAGTTCGTCGGTATTTGCGCACTTGGAGAGAGTTCCAGTGGTCATCGTGTGCTTGATCTTCTTTTCGTTGCCGTTGGAGTCGGAAGCAGCGAGGCCGTTGGCGCAGAGCGGATTAGTCGGATCGATTTCCTTGAGCTTGTTGATGAGAGCGTCGTATTCAGCGTCGCTCATGATTTCGTTTCCATTGTAGTAGGCTTCTGCAGCTTTGAGGAGGAGGGATTCGATTTCGTTCTTTTCCATTGTGAGGTCCTTTGTTAAGTTACGTGTATAATATAGGAATTTCTCCTATTCTTGTAAACCCTTTTTCTTAAGAAAATCCAAATTATTTTTGATCATGAAGCATCTTTGCCCTAGCCAACTCGAGCTGCTTGAGGCGCTTGACCACCAGAACAGACGGATTCTTGCGCCCGCGAAGATCTTCCAGCATAGCGTTGAACTTCATGAGCATCTTTCTGTTCGTCCACATGCGCTTGAGAAAAGCTATCGCACCTTCTGGCGCTACCGTCTTATAGCATCTCGTTTCGATTTCCAGACAGCGAGTGATGCACTGCTTGAGAAGCATCGGATCTACCAGATTGACGAATCCCATGCACATCAAGAGCACTGCATCGAGAATAGAGTCGTGGAAGTCGTTGTTGTGACCCACGTTGCGCTCAGCCTTCTTGATGGTCTTCTTGAATGAAGCATCTGAGGGATCTAGCAGAAAATCATCGATCTTGTCCCACGCGTCGTCCGGATAGAATTTTCCACGCTTGAGAAAATCGTCGTAGAGAGATTGACCTGAAACGATGACTTCCATTTCCATATTAGATCCTTTGTTATTGGTTGTAGGTTTTCTTCAGCTTGTAGAGACGCATTTCGAAGCGCTTGATGCTCTTTTCTTCTTGGAAGATGTCTTCGCTGCGAGACGGCATGAGATTGATGAGCTTCCTAGCGTTGTCGATGAGCTGTTCGTAGACTTTCAGACGATCGGCCCTGCGGTCAAGGAAGTGCATAACGTAGTCGCCAGCCTCAAGATCATTCTCGTCTTTTACGCCGACCAGTATGTTAGCGAAACGGAAGACATTGTCTTCTCCGATCTCTGTAGTGATAAAGCGCAGTGCGAATGAGAAAGTGAAGACCTTGTTGGAGTAGTCTGAATTGAACATCGGAGAGTTCTTCGGATCACTCACGAGATTCTGCATCTTCTTTATGATCTCGTTCACTTTCTCTAGACTCGGATTCAAGAGCACCTTTGATGCATTGACTAATGCATCATTAGTGGTGTTGAAGTCTCTCATCTTCACGAGAGCGTTGAGTGCAGCTTGTCTTCCCTTGTTTACCATGTTTCACAAAATAGAAAATCAAGAGAATTTTGTAAACCCTATTTGAAGAGCTTTTCTGTGATTTTTCCCATGAAGAGCTTATCCTTCTCTGACTCGATGCCCTCAGTCAAGTCGTAATTGTCGAACTTCGATTCCAGCTTCTTGGTCGCTTCGGACTCCACTGCCAAGTCTGGAAGCTTCGCTTCTTCTTCCTTGTCATCGCAGCCGTAGCATCTGAGCATCTTAGGTGGTGCTAGATCCGTGATGTCTCTGCCGCAGAGCTCGGAATCGATCTTGAATCCTCTGAGAATCCTGAATCGAATTCTCATCTTCTTTGCACGATCCTCAGGTCCGTAAGCAGGTTGATCCAAGAAGAGCTGTCGATAGAATATGACGAGCATAGAGATGAAGTCGTCATGGATCACTGCATCGCACATCCTCTCTACGAACTTCATGTTCGCTTCAGGCGCTGCGTCTGGACCGTGATCCTCGCTGCTGTCTGTCGCATTCTCTACGAAGATTCTCCTTACGCCCTCCCTCAGCTTGTCCTCTTCGCCGAAGAGTCTGCATACTGCGAGGATAGTGCAGATTCTCATGAAATAGGTCTCACCGCCTCCAGTTACGAAGTTCTGTGCGTCGTCGACCTGATTCTCGAGCTGACCCTGCAGCTCATTCTCAATCAACATGTTGGCGATGTCGATAGTAGTCTCGTCTGGAGGCGACTTGAAGTGATGATTCTCAATTCTTGCAATATCTTGTTCTCTTGCTTTCTCGGTAAACATACAAGTAAAATATAGTCAACTTTTTCGTCATACAAAAAATCCGAGGTTCTACGCCTCGGATTCTGATTTTGTGGGTGAAGATTACTTCTTTACGGCTAAGCCAGCGCTCTTGATCACGTCGAGTGCTTCGCCGAGAGACATCTGCTGAGCTGCTGTGACTTCGGCAAGGACCTTCTGAATGTCTTCTACAGTCACATCAACCTCTTTCGTAATGTTGGTGTAGAGCGCAGTGCCTTCGTCAGGATAGCTGAAGATCTTCAGCATCTCTTCGCCAGTGTTTCCGTCCCAGCCCTTCTCAACAACTTCCAACATCCAACGGCCAGTCTTAGCCATAGATGCGAGCAGCTTCTTTGCAGCTTCTGGACTGTAGTCTTCTTCTGAAACCAGAATCTTGACCAGATTTCCCTCAGCACCAGACAGAGCAAAGACAGTGTCGTCATTCTCTTCTGCGTTGAAGGTCATGACAGCGCCTACCATAGCGCACGCTTTAGCTCTGGATCCAGCGTCAAATGAACAGATGATTTTGTTCTTAGCCATATCTTCTCCTTAGCTTTCGACCAGAACGTGAAGCCCACAGTGGCACTCGCCAGGAGTCTTAGACTTGATCATGTCTCGGAATTCCTTGCACATGCACTTGGTGTCTGGAGTCTTAGCCAATGCGCACGGACAGTAGCCGTCATTGTCCTTGATCTTCTTCTTGAATGCTTCGATCTGCTCTTCTGACCATTCTGGATTCTTGATTACTTTCATGATTTATTTATACCTCACGAGTCGTAGAACTCAATTAGTTTGTTGTCCCTGTTTTCTTCATTGAATTTATCTCTTTCTGCCAGATGAATGTGTTCCATCTTGGCTATGCGCATGAGATACTGCTTCTGTCGCTTCAGGTAGTCGATTCCGCGTATCTCGTAGCGATAGGTGTTCTCTTTGAATGCGCTCTTCAGACGCTCAAGCCCACTGTAGAAGATCGGCCAGTTCTTGAACTCCAATAAGAGACGATTGACCTCTTCACTAGTGATTCCTTTGACATCTTCCCCAAAGGCTTGCTGAATCAATGTGAGCTTATTTAGCGGCTTCTCTGGGAGAAACACAGCCATGAGAAGTAGCGAGAAGTTCAACTGGCGTCTGTAGTATAGCTCAGTCGTGGTCTTCAAAAAGTGAGAGATGTCGAACTTCTTCAGCTCGACACACTCTTCTACGATGTGATCACCGTAACTTCCAAGCAACTGGCTCAGATGCAGTGTGTACTTGGGCATCATTACGACCACGAGATGATGAACGGAACATCTGCCTTCGGCTTGTGTTCGAGGATAGCGAGACGGACTTCGAACTTCCTGCGGATCTTGACATCGTCGATGTCGCCAGTGCTGCCCTGAATGTTCTTGATGATGTCCTTCATGATGCGCTGGCTTCGATTGTCGGACTTCATCACCAAAGCGAGATCCTTAGCGAACTCGATGTCGACTTCGCCCTTAGTGAGATTGTCGTCGCTGGTCATGAAGTTGATGGCGCGAAGAATTTCGTCCGTTCCGATTTCGTTTTCGATGAGCGATAGAGCAGCCAAGAGAGCAGTGCGACGACGCTTCTTCTTGTCGCCGTTTGCAGCACGGTAGCCGTTCAAGCACTGAGTGAGCTTCTTCGAAGTCGGATTTGTGAGAAGGGATGCGGCGCGTTCAGCGTCATGAGAGTCGATGTAGTTGTAGAGTTCAATTCGACGTTTTTCCATCTTGTGGTCCTTGGTTGAGGTTTTACATTTTTAATATAGGATTTTCAGCGAGATTTGTAAACCCCTATTTCAGATTTTTCTAAAATAGACCATTGGATAATTTGCTGATGAATGAGCGTAATGTGCTCTTGGTCTCTTCTTTAGCGGGATCTTTTTCATCTTCATCAACATACAGCTGTCTGACAAAATCAGACGAAGACATCATTTTCGTCATGAGGTCAACTCTCTGTGTCACATCTTCGAGTTGTCTCGGACGGGACTCTTCCATAGCGTCGACGAGCTGCTTCTCGTGCCTGCAGAACTCCTTCAATTCGTCGCGACCAGTAGTAGCGACTTCAGGAAGATGTGTCTTGATCGTAGCGTTGATGAATCTGTCCTTCCAGTCATCCTTGAACTCCTTCCGTGAATTTGTGGTCCGTAAGATGCGCTTATACTCGACGAAGAAGTGGAGGTATGAATCACTCATCCTTCTGAGAAATTCGTCTCTACAGACCATGAATGCGCGGTATAGAGCCGTCTCGTTGTCCATCTTTCCGAGAACCGTCTTGAAGAGATACGAGTGCATCTCGTCGATTATCTCTTTTCCCTTTCGGATGTTGTTGAAACTCTGGATCGATAGGTCATCTGGATCTTCTGTTGTTCCGACATTTTCCAGACGGAGCATAGTCTTCAAGCAGTTTGTAACGATCGATCCGGCGTGCAGTTCGAGCGTGTACTCGTAGTGCTCGCTATATCCTATCTGGGCTCTAACGAGGATCTTTGGTCCATCTGTCGGAGAACCCTCGATCTTCTGGAACACGAGCGCTGGATATAATTCACGAAGTTGATTCAGATAACGGTAAACCTTCATCTGAATAGATTTTCTCATTTTTTCAATTTCTAGATTGAACATTCATAACCTTCAATTGAGATTCCAAATCATCGAAGGAAAAATCGTTAAAATCGATAGGCTCTACGCTTTTCATCTTGGCGTCACCTATCAGTTCGGTGCGAAGCATATTCTCTACATGATCAGCGATTCTAATCATGATAGCTGGAGTAAAGTTCTTGAATCTGTGATGCTGAGTCCCATCGGCTCTAGTGATTTCAAGCTGCTTGCTGACCTCTTTCGTCTCGTCTTCTTTGAACCAGTCACCTCTTCTGTCTTTGAGGAACTGATACTCGGAGAAGACGGAGAAGTCTCCCTCGCGAACCCTGGCCTTTATGTATTCGATCTTCTTGAAGTACTCATCGAACTTCTTTCCGTTCCAGAGATCAAAGACATTGCCGTAGATCCCTCCAAACTCTAGACGAAGAAAATCGCCGACTGAGCACTCTTTCCAATCGATCTGCTTCCTTCCGACCTTGTCCGCGAACTCATAAGCGACTTGTGAGTGAAAAGAACCGCTCAGCATCCCAGGACCCATCAAATCCCACTGGATCCTCGGTTCGAACTGTTGCAAGAGTTTTCCGAGAGCATAGCCTTTCACATTGGCATGCTTCGTAACCTTGACTTTCTCGTAGGACATCCCTGGAGTGATATGTATCATTCTAACCTCCATACATGGCGCACATCAGCTGCCCGTAGAGATTCAACATGTATATGGAGTCTATTATGTACCAGTCCTCTTTCCATTCTGGCTTGTCTCGCTCCTCCACGAATCTGAACCAGTCGAACTCATCTTCCGTCAGATGTTGATGACTCCTCATCAATCTGTTCCCAACTGGCTCGATGCCCATGTTCTCACGAATAGCTTTAGCGTTGATCGGATATTGTTCATTGCATTTTTCGAACTTAGCGAAGCGGATGACGCCAGTCCAGTCTTCGTAGGTCTTCAGGATGTCAAAGATTCTCACGCCAGCCTTCTCGGCTTCATACTTAGCGCACGGATTCGTCAGAATCACGCAGTCCTCTAAGAGACCGTATCTGGAAGAGCGGAAGTTCCCAGTGATGAGAGGATAGCCCTTGAATCGTCCAGCCTCTGGAATTTTGTGACGGAAGGTGAGACGCTCAGTGTGCTTGTTTCCTGAGCAATACTCGTTTATCTCCCGTGTCACTCTGGCGAGTCTAACATCGAGAACTTTACGCTCTTTGAGAATATCCATTTCTTCCATGCGTAAAATATAAGAAAGGCGCAGAGTTTTGTAAACCCAGCGCCTTGAGATTTTTCAGAGAAGAGGCTAGATGTTGGCTATCGCCTCATCGGCAGTCTTTCCAGCTTCGAATTCAGCCTTGAGCTCATCGTAGTGCTCTGCGATGTAGCCTTCGATCTCATCGGATTCGTAGCCTGCCTTGTATAGGAAGCGGTCTACTCTCTGAAGGAAGTCTTCAAACGGATCCTCTACGGATTCGTTCTTCTGTGCTCCTCTGAGAGCGTCAAGAACGACAGAGTGCGTGTGAGTCTGACCAGTAGCATCATCAATCAGATCACCGTTGAGCTCGTAGTACTTTTCGTCCCACTTGCTGTCCCATTGGTTGTCCGAGAAGTCACCAAAGTCAGCGTCTGCGTAACTGTCAACCTCTATTGTGCCGTTGCCGTTGCAGTAAGAGCAGTCTGAATACTCTACGTCGCCATATTCGTCTTCCTCTTGCATCTGTCCCTCGCCACCGCAGTCTGGACAGACTCTCGTCTTCTGAACTTCATCGAGAACATTGACGAACATCTGAGCAGCCTTCAAGCACTCAGCGCCAGCGTCTGTCGATACGTCGATCTCGTTTCTGAGATCTGCGATGAACTGGTTAGTTCCATAGTCTTCGAGATCATCGAGATAGCCGTTCATTGCGCACTGAGCAATTCCGCCGTTGTAGACCTGATAGTGAAGATTGCGGAGAAGATTGAGAGCAGTCTTGTACTCTTCCTTTGCGTCCTCTTCCAGACGGTTGTGTCCATGAGAGCACTTCTTTTCCTCAGAGACTTTATTCGGATTGTCGATGTGCTTGCCCTCGATCGTCTTAGCGACGTAGCCGTCATTGTCTAGCTCATATCTCTCTGTCCACAGCTCAACCCAGTCGGAGGTGTATTTGCTCACGATGTCGATGAGTGTCTTGGTGCTGCGTGCTTCTGCTGGAGAAACGAACTGAAGTCTTGACTTAGATCCATCGGTCTTTCTGATGAAGAGCTGGCAGTTCTTAGACAGCTTCGGCTTCGGAGCGCTCATAGCGTCGATGAATGCGATGATCTTCTTAGCAGCTTCCTCTTCGTCGACTCCGCGAGAGTAGAGGTCATAGAGACGATTCTTGACCTTCGGATCCTTGTCCAGAGCGTCGTAGTACTTGTCGCGTTCTCTGCCATCTTTGTTGATCTCGTCGAAGTACATAACCATCTCGCCAGAGACTTCTTCTACGTATGACCCTGGGACATAGTGTTTGAGATTCTCAGATTCGCTGACCGTCTTCTTGTTGAGAGATTTCTCCATCTCCTTCTTGTTCTTCTCTGTGTCATCGTCTTCTTTCTTAGTCGGAGGAACTGCCTTAGCCTTCGGATCATACAGAGGCTTTGGAAGAACTCCCTTTCCAGGGCCTCCATGAGGAATTCCCTGATTCAATCCGAGAGGACCCTCGACGCCCATCGAAAAGTCTTCTTTGACTGCCGTTTTTAGACCAAAATTGTTGCCTTCAGATAGAATGCTCATATAAACTCCATTCACATTGTGATATGATTTATTTATACTTTGACTCGATGCGCTCTTTGAGATGATCTACGACACGGACCTTTATTTTTCGATTTCTCTGTTTCCATGTCTTCGGCTTGTTCTCGGCAGCCTTCTTGTTAAGATCATTCAGGAAAATATCGGTCTTAGCCACAGCCATTCGTTCTTTCCAGCTGCCGTCACCGTCATCCTCATATCCTCGTTCGATGTCATCGAAAGGATCCGTTCCGCACTGCATGTATGCATCATCTAGCTGTGCACATAATTCGAAAAGTCCAGCCATTACTTCTTCTCCGTGAACATCCCGACATACTTCTGGAAGAGCTCGTTGTTCTTCGGTACCAGACAGTCAGCCTTGTAGTACTCGATTCCGACTTCGAGAGCGTTCTCCAAAGGTCCAACGACAGTCCTGAAGACGATAGTGCCGAAGTCTGGAGAAGTGAGCTCGAACATTCGCTTGTCGATCGAGTACATCGGCTTCGGATTGATCTTGAAGAGTGTCGGAAACTTGTCCCACTTCTGTTCGAAGATGTCAAGGTTGATGTCGCGGAGAATTTCGTTGAACTGATCAGTAGAGAGCATTTCCAGGTCCTTATATTGAAGTTTACATGATCAATATAGGATTTTCTAGACTTCTTGTAAACCCTTATTTTTGGATTTTCTCCAAATAGTCTAAGCACTCGACTCCGAAGTAGTACTCACCTTCTCGGATCAAAAATTCCCTGTCTTCCTCGAGGCGTCTCTTGTAGTCACTGATGCCGACCATTCCAGCGAGGCTGTTGCAGGTTGCGCCGTTGAACCACTTCATTGGACCATTCATGCGCTCGTTAGCTATGTCGAGAATCTTCTTGAACTGACTGATGTGATAGATCAGCGTCCGATCAAGCTGGTCACGTTCTCCGAAGAAGTCGAA